>Ga0116231_10009067_pt1 | contig 17054 bp, 15 predicted proteins | sample S1TSphgellanicum_2_FD_89695 | JGI IMG/M metagenome (GOLD analysis project Ga0116231, IMG submission 89695) | Host-associated microbial communities from peat moss isolated from Minnesota, USA - S1T2_Fd - Sphagnum magellanicum MG | ecosystem: Host-associated > Plants > Peat moss > Unclassified...
TGTCAACTTTCGAAGTCCTCCATTTTATTTTTTTCAAGTTTTTGTAAACTTTGGGTAGTTAACGGGTCTTTAATTTGATTTTCTCAACTTTGGGCAATTTGAGGTTTTTTTTTTTGATGTCAAGTTTAAGGGTTTTCAATTTTCTTCTTATCATTTTGGGGGTCCACATTTTCTCTTTTTGGTGTGAAAGAGGGTGGGGGGGGTGTTTTGCTCTTTTGAATTTTGAATGTTTTTTGTTTTATTATTTTGAAGTTTCGGAGTCTTCAATTTTTCTTCTTGTCAATTTGCGAGTTTTCAAAAAACTTTGTGTGAAGTTTCACAAGGGGGAAGAGGGGGGTATTTGCCTTTCTTCTTGTGAATTTTTAAAGTTTATTGGTTTCATACCCTTTGCTCTTATGGATTTTGAAAGTTTTTTTGTTTTACTATTTTGAAGTTCCAAAGTTTTCAAATTTTCTTCTTGTCATTTTGGGGGTCTTCAAAAAAATTTGTGTGAAGTTTTCACAAGCAAGGAAACGGGGCATGTGCATTTTTTCATGTGAACTTTGAAAGTTTTCTATTTTCGTATTTTGAAGTTCTAGAATCTTTAATTTTCTTCTTGTCACTTTAGGGGTCTTCAAAAAATTTGTGTGAAGTTTTCACAAGGGAGGAAACAAAGTATGTGCCTTTTTCATGTGAACTTTACAAGTTTTCTATTTTCGTATTTTGAAGTTCTAGAATCTTTAATTTTCTTCTTGTCATTTTGGGGGTCTTCAAATTTTTTGTATGAAGTTTTCACAAGGGGGGAGAGGGGGAAGATAGGGTATTTGCCTTTCTTCTAGAAACTTTGAAGGTCTTTTGTTTTGGTATTTTGAAGTTTTGAAATTTTCAATTTTCTTCTTGTCATTTTAAGGGTTTTTAATTTTTTTTGTGTGAAGTTTCACAAGGAAGGAGATAGGGTATTTGTTTCTCTTCTATAAACTTTGAAGGTCTTTTGTATTGGTATTTTGAAGTGCTATTAGAAATTTTAGGGGTTTTTTCAAAAAAATTAATGAACTTGAACTTGTTGTCCCATTTTGTATACATCCTTTAATTAATGTTTTCACAAAACCAATCATGACCAAAAAAAAAACGAATTACTATCACTCACATTGTTCCTACCCATGGCAATATTCTAGGTTAAATTTGGGCACTAAAATTTTGTTTTATACATTTTCCATATAACCAATGAATGTCTTTTTTCTTTTTTCGGAAAACAAATGGGGTTTTGAGGTGGATGGGATGAATAAATATTGAATGGTATTAGGTTATTAAAATATAATAATAATAAGATCAAAGTAAAGGATCTAAGTTATCAATGTATGGGTTATTGAAATTTTGAAAGGGGAAAAAAAATCAATTTTGGGCAAATCTTTGAATTTTTTCACAACCACTAATTTTGATTTTTTAATATTTATCTATCTTTAATCTAAAAATTGTCCAACATTGGAAAAACACCAAATTCCCAAAATCCCATATTACCCCTACTTTTATCAAAATATTTTACTCATATTTTATCTTCAATTTTGAGAATTATTCATCATTATTTTAGATTTTTAATTATTTATGCTTTGAATTGATGAGTTGGAACTTGAACAATGTGTCAAATAGACCAAATGAAGTAGCCACCATTCCATAGTCGTTCCCCTTAAAGGCAAAGCCAACAAATTTCACGCGAAATTATCAAGGTGATGATGATCGAAATTCTCACGAGACCACTATTGAACCTAAACTAGTTTAGATTATCATGATCCTTGGAATTTTACAATGAAATTGGGAATTAGGGTATATATAATGTGTCATAGTTTAGGCTCTTGTCTAAACCTTTCATCTCTAGCTCTACAACCTTTCATGAACCTTATCATTTCACAAAAGTCAGCACTATGAAGTGACTTATCTTGTGATTATGAAATGTCTCATAACTCCCAACTTTGTTGGCCTTGCAAAGTTGGCTTTGCCTACCAAGGCAAGGATATTGTGTTTAGATTCATTATAGAATATAATATTTTAACAGATCTTAACCCCTAGGTAATTTTTAGGTCTATTTTTATATGAAGATTTTTGAAAGATGATTTTTGGCTTGTGTTGAAACTTGAGATTAGTTCTAAAGTTCTAATATCTTGAAGGATTTTGGTTTCTTTTAACAGATTTTTTGAAGGTTATATTTTTGCATGGTGACATATTTGAGTTTCCATTTTCTTTAAGATACTTTTTAATGTAAATGGCAAGGCCATAGTGTGACACCCCCCTTGTTGATTAAAATTCTTTAATTAATGGTCAAGGAAAAGAAGAAACATGAATCTAACGATCAAACTACAAGGACCCAACACCACATTCTTATTGTCTAAGTCCCCTAGTGTTTGGCGAGTGGAGAGAAGAAACAAGGAATGTTGAACAAAGAAAATATTAAAGATTATTAACCTCAATATTATTATGAAAACATCGTTTTGTTAATGAATATTTTATTGAAGAAGAAGATTGTATTGAAGTTTTTTTTTGTACATGTAACAACAATTTCACATGAACTAGAAGGGTATGTTGTATACACAAGATTGCACAACTAATAATTAAATGACAATAAAAAAAGATGAAAATTTCAAATTACATGGAAACCACAACCAAAGCAAAATGCACAAATCTTGTGAACATTTAATTAAATTTAAGACAATAAATTAAATAAAGAAATAACCTGATTTTTTCTAATAAACTTGAAGTTTTGTGCAAATTTAAAGATATTGATTTTCATTGAGTCTTTGAAAATCTAAAACAAGTTGAACATGAATTTTTATGTGCATTGCATAGTTTTATTTTCAAAATCATAAATTGTTTATGGATATTTCATTTAGTTGTTAATTTATGCATGTGTCATGAATAAACAATGAGAATTATGTCCTGCTCAAGTTGAAGATAAACATGTAAACAAGGTAGTATGGGAAACTTTGAAATGCACACAAATTCTAAACTAAAACAAGAAAGATTCATCAAATTTCAATTTTTTCTAATGAATCTCACCTCAAAGTTTGTAGGAAGCAATTTGCAAATATGATGAATTTGATAGTAAATAGAGATAGGAACATTCTAGGAGACAATCTATATGCGTACTATAAATGCATGAAAAGATAATGATAGATTTGTTAAAAACATTACATCTTCATGGAGCACATCATACACTACTTGTTAAATCATCTACATACAAGGTCACAATTTGCTTTTTGCTTCATCTAGTTGAATTGTGAGATCCTTTTGAAGGTTCATAATAACCATTGTCAAGAATTGACATCTTCTATAAAGGTAACGTTTTGTGATGTATTTTTGCAACTTGATTTTTTTCATTTTTTTAGGAGTTTGACTAAACATTTATCTCTAATCTTTCTCATATATTTGAATCCCAAGATGGTGATGTTTATGATGTGAGGTGCAAACATTGTTTAGGTTCAACATCCTTTGTGAAGGTAGATTTTTTCCCCAATTATGTGTTTGTGCAACTTGAACATTTCCTATGGAGTTTGATTAGTTTGTAAGGTTTGTCTTTCTCAAACATCTTGTTGAATCCTAGTATGATGATGTTCATTTTCATGTTTTGCAACTTGGGTTTTTCAACTTTCTTGTGAAGTTTGATTGAGTATTTAGGGTTATAACTTGCTTTCATCCACTTGAACCCCACACTGACAATGCCAAAGGAGTCATGTTTGCCAACAATGTTTATGGTCAACAACATTTGTAATTTGGTATTGTGGCTTTGCTCTATCTTTTTGTAATAAGTTTTTCATTTCTTGTTTGTGTGGTTAAAACTTAGTAGTACCCAAGTTTGAAATTTTTTGAACACTTTCCTCTATGGCATTTACACATGAAATTGATGTGTAGTGTTTAGTATATTGTTTGAAACCATTTCATAACTTTAAATCCTATTTTTTAAAATTGTAATTCTTAAGTTTAATTAAACAACTTGGTTGCAATGTTTTGTTTGCTTAAAAATATTTGTTCATTTAAATCAAAATGATGTTTAGGGTTGTAAAAAGGTTCTTTTGTTGTAGGTGGGAGTTTGTAATAATGGGGTCTACTGAAAGGGAAAGGGAAAAATTAACTATAATGGAAGAGATGAATGATGACATGGATTATCACTCTTGATATGCACAAAAGAAGGCTACATACACAAGGGAAATAATGTGTCATTGTAGAGATTTCAAAGTAAAAAAGGAAGTAACTTTTGTGAAGAACTTGAAGTTACAATATTTCAAGGTGTGCATTCTCCTAATAATGAATTTGAAGGTGGGTGTTTAATATAAGGCCAAAAAACTACTATAGAATGTGCTAAAAGTGTTGCATTTTTTATGGTGGACAAGTTGAAAGGCCATTCTCCAAAATATCAACATTTAGTTATGGAAAAAGTTTTGTAGTATCCATTGGTCAAAGGTTTTTTTGCCATCTCACCTTGAGTACATTTTAGTCTTGAAGCAAGGTAGGGTGATTTTGAGCAATTTGAAGGAGGGGATTGCATTTCATCTTGTTGGTTAATGCTAGTTTAAACTTGTCATGGCAAGAGACGTTGTTTACAATTTTGATGCATTTTCACAATCCATTAATAATCATAAAGAATTGCAATAATTTTGGGTGTTAATAGGAGGAACATCAATAGAGAGGCGGATAGTTTTTAACATTTAAAATGATGCATTATGGTTCACGAACAACCAAGAGAGATGTTCAAGTTGCTTGCTGGATGGATTGACAACCCTCTTGAAAAATTAATGGGAGAAAAAAATTGATGTTTCCTTGGATTAAGACACTATTAGAAGATGGATTCATATGAAGTTGTATGAATCTAACCTCATGCATTACCTGTAAACCTCAAAGGTGAGTGTAGCATTTTGTCACAATTACTTTATGTGCATAGTAATTACATTTTGTTATTAAGCACCAAGGTTTGTCAATGTACATGATGTGTTTAAACCATCAACATAAGGTGTTGAATGCAAATGGTTTCATTGAAGATCCAATAAATTACCTAATGTTTTGACAATAATATATTTAAATTCAAATTCTCAAGGACTTGCAAAGTTTGTTAATGCACGCATTTGTAAATGTTTAAGGTGTTTAATAACATTATTCATCATGTATGAGTGCTAATTTGCAATTGTCCATGAATGTTTTAAGAAAATGTTAGTATGATCTATTTCTTAAACTAGTAAGTGTTGCTCTTAAGCATTCTTAAAGTGATGGATTACTTTTCATGTGTTTACTCAATGACTAGCAACTATGCCATAACAATTTTTTTGCACTTAGATTGTTGAATCCTTTCTCAAAGGCATAGTTGATGCATGATAGGCAAGTACTTAAGGTACTTAGTACCATTATTTGTTGTATATTAAGTGCTAAGGCAATTGTTGATGGGGTGTTTTAGGAACAAGTTGTTATGATTTAATATTTAAAGTAATCAATGTTGATTTTTGCTACTCCTTAAATTCATAGAATACTTTTCATGTGCTTATTCAATGACCAATAAGTGAGTCATAATACACCGAGGTTGATGAATCCTTTCATTAACATTGGGGTTTATGAGTCCTTTGTCAAGGACCAAAAAACCACCTTGTGCATGCTTTGTACTATAAGCTTGGGGTGCTTAACAATTATTGTTCATATCCTAATTATGCATTCATTTATGTCATGAATGTTTGTGGACACGTTGTTAACTCGTATTCCTTTAAGTAGTCAAAAGGTTGTAAATTATGTGTTTATTACTTGTTATGTGTTCAAAGCAAAGAGGCAAAAAGCCCAACAAATCAAAAGGAATTACATGAGTTTCTTATGTCATTTTTTTGTTAATGTTTAATATACCCCTTTTGCTCCTTTCCATTTTCCAATAATTATTTTGTTATTTGATTCAACTATCAAATGATGGATTATTGTACCTTGGTTGATGAATGTATAAACTTGACAAGCTGGTTTCTCTTGTTGCATGTTACTTGCAAATTTGATTATGTGCCTTAAATTGAAAACTTAAGCCTTCGATCATGGTGAGGATAGCTACCTATGTGAAACCCACATTTTGTGTATCCTATAACTCACAAAATCCCTTCCATAGAACTTGTAAGTCTTGTGAATGCTACATTGTTTAACTTGACCACTAATCTTATCTTATAGGAGTTTTGATTATGCAAGTGAACACATACAAATGACTATGGACATGTTGCTAATTAATATTCTTTATTAGAACAATCAAGACTATTATTTATTTATTTGTTGGTTCTTATGTGTTTAAAACATAACGATAAAACTTGCAAAGAGGTTATTAAAATGAAAGGAGCTACATATGGTTCTAATGTTAGCTTTGTGTTTTAGTGGGCCTACTCTAACCCATCTTCCTTCCATTTTGACAATTTAATTCTAAGTTTTTTCATGTTTGATGTCAATCATGAAGGAATATCGTATAATTTGAAGTGTTTGAACTAAGTGAAAAGTTGTTTTCTCTTGTTATGTTACTTGCAAATTTGATAATGTATGTTGAAAGTACAACTTATGACTATGATCTTGGTGAGGATAAATACTTACTTGGGACCCTTATTTTGTGTGTAAGTTTCTATACATATCCCTTCAACATAACTTGTAAAAATTGCGGCTCTAAGCTTAGGGTCATGTTGTCCAACTATTGATTTTATATCATATGCTTATGTTGAAGCAATTGTCCATACAATCCATTAGGAATGTGTTGAACTATGATCTAGTCTTTAAAATAAGCAATGTTGGTTTTTGTTACTTTAAAAAAAAATAGTCAATTGTTTTTCAATTATAGTGACCAACATGTGGGTAATAATGTGTGTTCATGGAAGTTGGAATTTTTCGTAACTTTTTAACTTGTGAAGCCAGATGTCCATATCATGCTCATCAGTTTTGTGTTGCACAAGCCTTCGTGGTTGAGATGGCTGAAAAACTGGAACATGTGTTGTTGTTGGTATCATCAAGAATTGAAAGAACTACTACAAGGATGTAATGACATGAGAGTGGATGGGAGAGGGACACACAATGATCACACATGCTCTTGCACTAACATTTGTGTAATGAATGCAAATGACACCCATCCCAACATTTGTCACGCAATTTTTTGGACCTCTAGCAGCCTTACAACTTTGTGGATGTCCATTCTTTGTGAGAACTTGAGCCAAATGTTGAATGGCATCAAAGAGGTTGTATTATGGTTGAGTGTGCTTGCTACAAGGTGAAGAAACTTCCTTTGTGCCCAATTGAGCTCAGTTTAGATGAACTAATCCAGTGGCATAACATAGGCCATGAGGTCATAGGACACATTGAGGAGGGAAAAGAAAAGGTAGAGTTTGATCAAACACCACCCAAAAAGTTGATCTACTATATCTAGCAATGGCTGAAAATGTTCATAGTGCACAATTTCTTGGCCATATGGGAAGAGGTGCAGTTCAAAGAGCTAATGGAGTCCATGCCTATCAGGTCTATTATTTGATGTGAACTGATTTCTCCCAGAACTATATTATGAGGGTCCAAAATGAGATACAACACAGGCATTAGCACAATTTTCAAGTTTCTATCTTGGTTCACATTTCATACAAAAAGAATCCCTTTTTGGATTCCTTGGGGTATGAGCCTCTAATGATTAAGGAGGTTCATTACTATGTGTTAGATGACACAATGAATGACACACTGTTTGTAGAGCCTGTTTTCATGCTGCATTGGTGTCATTTACAAGATCATGGGTGTTCTCCAAAATTCCACTTTGTATCAAGCAATGGGTAGTTCAAGTTCACAAGAGCTTGGATTTCATTTCTCAGTGTCCTTCATTGATCTTTAATGACTTACCAATTGGATGTGAGATGGTTTGGATTTTTTTTGCAATAGGACATGGTAAATGGGAGGTAGATGGGATTGAAAAGTTATTGAAAAGAACGGTGTGGAAGGAGCATATCAAATCTCAAGGGCAAAGTTGTAGAATGTGGAGGAAATTGTCAAGTTCCTACAATGTAAGGCAAACAAGTACCATGCTGCTCATCCAAATGCTCACATTTTGGAATGTGAAGCTTGGTGAGATGGACAGATCCAAGACATTCGATTGTGGGGCTATTTGCAGTAGTCGCAAAATGCACCAGCTATGCTCCATCTCCCATAAAGACCCTACCTTATTGCAATGCCTCCTAAATACTGACAGTTCATAGCAAGAAACAAAACCTTGAAAACATGTGCTGGTATTGCGGAACTCGGCCACTGCCAGTGAATGTCAGGCAGTGAAGCTGCAAAGTTCAAGGTCCTCAGAATAAGCACATCTATCTTGATGGAGATGGCAGCAGCAATCAACCTGCCAAGTTCCAGAATTCAGCTCGGCATTCTGGATCAATTCAGGTGATTGATTAGCCACTCTGCAAATATGCAAGTTCCTGGCCACAGTAGATTGGCATTCCATTGGTGGAACTCAAACTCTTGGATCTGCAGCACCTGCATTGCAACCTTCATGTGATGTTGACAAAAGTAAAATGCTGCCATCTCCATATGAGCAAGCATCCACTGGCCTCAACTCCTAAAAACCTGAGACAGAAATGGTTTTTTCAGGCCAGGTATACAAAACCCAGACAGATCTCCTCGGGGTGGATGCTAAGTTGTATCGTTTCTGATTCTTCCTGCAGAGTACTTCATTGTAGGAATTCAGCTGCAGTAGTTCAAATTTGTCTGTACCTCACGATCTCAACCTCATGGACCTCTAAGGTAAGTGTTTCCGGAAAGCATTAGTTTAACCATAGAAGCCATTAGCAATGAACGTGAGAGGCACAGAGTTGGCGGCAAGTCAAATGCCAAGCAGACAACTTACCATGCAAGAATGACCTCTCAACAAAGCCGTTCCCCGACTCGGAATCACCAGAGTCATCTGTGCACATCCCCTGGATATTATCCCCTTCCCCCCCCTCTACGCCATTTTGCATTTCTTGACTAGAAGAAGAATGCCGCCATTGTAAGCCCAGCCCCCGAGTTCCCGAGCGACCTAGGAACCACCATTGTAGCTGTATTGTCTAAAACTACTTACAGCTCCTGCCTCGATGCCGATCATCTTGCACGGCTTTATTACCGATGCATGTTGCCATGTTACGCGCAAGCAGAGCACATGGTGGTGTGTCGTAGAGAGATAAAAGAGGAGATGATATAAAGCAGGAAAGGATGCTGAGGTACCAGAGGAGAGGACTGCACCTAAGAACAGAGCAGGCTCCAAACAGCGGACCTTTCCGAGCACCGAATCGAACAACAAGAATGGGAGGAATGCGAGCACTGATCTCGCCAATCCGAAACCCTAGTAGATCCAAGACCCTAAAGCGCGGCATTCATAATCCTAGTAGCACTTTCTTAACTGAAGGCTTTTTCCAACGTCGGCGCTCGATGCATTCTCTGTCGAGCAGTGGCCGATATCGAAGTTTGTTGGCCGCCGCTGTCGGACAGAACCTATGTCTTGGATCTCAAAATTCATGTACTTGATAGCGAGCTGCGATATTTGGAGAGAGAGAGAAGAGAGAAATGGAGAGACTGGTCAAGAAGTTTGAACAGCGGTACAGGCGTGCGCGATGTCATCTAGCTACTTGGTCGGATTTACAATCCCGCCTTCTCAAGCAATTCTCTAATGCCGCTTCCATCCTGGACAGACTGCCTGTAAGCGTTGTCCTCATTTTTGCGAACTGTGAAGCTCCATTTTCGAGGGCCTCCATCTCTTGTTCGAAACTACTTGATGCGAGCAATTTGTTGCGAGTATTTGTGAAGAACGTGATGTTTTGCTAAAGAAGAATTGTTTGGAGGACCAAGAAAGTGAAGAAGGGAGACACGAGGGATGGTTGCAGGTGTTGGGAGAGGTGGAGAATTACGGAATATTGAAAGAAGTGAAGTCGATGGCGCAGGTCTTGCCGGCTTCACAAATCGAATCGTTTGAAAAAATCCTTTCGTCGATTCATTCCACTTTGTAAGCATTTCAGAACCTCAAGAGATGTAATGTAAAGCAATCATGCAAGATGGCTGTCGGACTTTCCAGGCTGCCTGAAATTGGCTCTTAGATTCTTGGAGTTCTGAGTTTTTACTGATGAACTTCCTGCAACCAAACGATAATGAAACCAAAAAGTATTGAAACTGGAGAATTTTTGTGTCAAAGTGCACATTTAGCCTTTGTCCAAGAGGATGTGCAAGTTAAGTCGCCACTTCAAAGAGTTTGGTACTGAGAATTGGAGGAATGTCATGTGGATTGTTGGTCATCAGCATAGTGAACTATACTTTGATTACTGCCACGAATCTATAGAAAGAGGTGCTAACAGATTTGTATGTAGGCAAGAAGAGATTCTTGTATCCTCAAGCTCCTCTGATGAAGGGAAACAAAAAATCCTTGGTATCATGAAATTTGAAGATCCAATCCATGCCTCATAGTCTTGGAAGTGTTCCTGCTTGTCCTCCCTTCTCTTGTGTCTATTCCAGTTACTCCAATAGGGTTCCATCATTCTTCTGTTATTACATATGTAGACTCTAGTAGTGATTGCTTTGTCTTTGTTTCCAAGAAACATTACAGTTCTTCAGTTTTCAATTCGATCAACTCTCCTGAAAGCCTTCATGCCCAATTAACTGAATAGGGTTCCAGCGTTTTTCTGTTTTTACGTATGTAAACTCCAGTAGTAGCAATTTCTTTGTTCGCAAGAAACACTATATGTTTCCAGTTTTCAATCAGATCATCTATCCTGAAAGACCTTATGTCTAGTCAGGCTTGTCAGAAATCTGCTGTTTGAAGTCTTTCACAGTTCTTTCAAATCTAATAGTAAGTTCAAATGGAATGTGTGACCCTCTCTTCCTTTCCTTTTTGGGGCTTGGAAGTTCCATAAAACCCCATCAACCTCGGATTATGAATGCTGCCAGTGACACTTCTCTCCCATTAGTTTCACATTGGCTAGCTACTTCTACGAAGGCATTCTCCCAGTGGTCAATGATCTCAGCAGTTCCCTCTCAGGATAGTTGGATTTCAAGACTCATCAAGAGTACTTGATGTTATCAAGTTCTTGAATCTCTCAAGATCAGATGTGGATAAATTCTCCCATTTCACTGCATTCCTTTGATTAATCAACTCTTTATATGAAATCATCCCATCAGATCTGAATGCTAGAATGGATGCTTTAGTGAGTAAATGTTTAAGTCTTGTTTCCAGTCCTTGCTCGTTCAAAAGTCAGCCATTAACTTTAGATGTTAAAGATTAAGGAGGAGCTAAGGCCAATGGAGTCCCTCCATAGCTTCAAAGTTGCAGAAACTTCAGATTTAATCTCTTCAGAATTTCAGAACAAATGTTTGCCTTCAAAGTAGCTTTTATTCAATACAAAAATTTGTCTTAGATGTTTCACCTTTAAATTTTTCAAAATGATTCTTTCAAAGCTTTCTTGACTCTGAGTGAGAAGCTTTCTTCAACTGGCTTTTCCCTCATCCCAGCAATCTTGTAAATCTCAGCATGGTTTCTCTCCTCTTCCTTGTTTCTGTTTTGCTCTCTCTTTGTGTTTGTTCAATGAGCTAGCACAGTAGCTGAGTCTTCTCATCACCTCTGGACTTCTAACAGAACTTGATATGTTGTCTAACATCTGACATTGACCTGTAACCAATCCTAGGAGCCAATGAAGTCAGTGGGTTGCAATAACTACTCACTAATATCTTGCTGTTGATGATAACTGAACCTGGAAGAGACTGTTGCTATGGTTCGTGCATCTCTTGTTTTCTAAATTTTTATTCTGTTTCCATTCACATTATGTAGCAGGTGTTTTTCATTCTTCACTCCTGCAATGTGCTTTGATGGTTTCTTAATTATTCTTTAGAGATTTCTCTAATCTTATTATCACATCATCTCACACTTTCTATTCAGGTGGACTTCAATCATAAGTGTTGAGAAGTTCTCAATTCTTGTGAAGATATTTGATGGCTGCCACAGGATTCTTGATTGTGATTGTTCTCAGACTTAATGTAAAATATAACTAAGCATGGTACACTTCAGGTAGAGTTTATGAGGTTATGTGGTTTAGTCTTGTACAGGGGCGAGATGGAAATAATTTCAAAGTCACTTGAAAAGTTGTGGTGTGATGGTACCCAACTTTTGAAATCTGAGAAGCCAACAAGGCAGCAAGCCCAGCAATGCTTGGGAGCACAACCAAGTCTCAATGATTGCATAGATGGCCTTCACAGTCTATACACAATGCACCATGATGAGTAAGAAATGGACCTTTGCAGCAACTTGTCTGCTCCCTTTACAATCGGTCATGTGGAGGAATGGACATTTCATAATAAACAGTAAGGGCTGTAAAATTCAGATTTCAATTTTCTGCTGCAAAATCTGAGTGATCCATTCATAAGTCCACTTCTTGCAGTTAACAGTGCATTTCCATGTATTCTAACATGATTGGAGAAGATGGAAGTGTAAGAATAATTTTGAGTAAAATCCAAATTTTTCCAATTCGTATCCATGTTGGACTCGTGTCAGGCATGATGATGGAGGATATGGATCTTGTTCTTGGTGTAATTATCTGTGAATTGTTTGTTGAAATGGATTTTTTTCAGATATATGCTGAAGGTTGCAATTGTGAAGGCACTTTCATATAATTCCAGGTGATTTATCCATCCTTACTTCCTTGCAAGGTATTGCTGGACTTTTTCCATAATCTGTCTTGGATTTTAGGAATGTAGGCTTCGTGACATTTGCTGGTTCTGTGACAGTACCATGCAAGGCTTCTAAAAAGCATTTCACAAACACCTGAGATTATGATTTCAAACTAAAAGTATCTACTTCACCCTAATTTACAATCAAGATAGCTTTGCATAAGATATGTTGTAAGTATGCCAAGATAGTTTGGTCACAGGAGCCTGTGGCAAAGGGGAAATTGGATAAACTGCAAAACAACTTTCTTGAGATGTATTGTTTCTGTAAGTCCACTGATTGTCTCTGGGTTGGCTGTATGGCAGCAGTGAAGACATGGCAGCCCTTCAAAGTGTGCTGTCAGACCAACCCAACATTCCTCCTGACGAAGGTTCATTTTTTGTCCCATCTCTGTATTACCTGGAAAGTCATTTGCATCCTTTTAAAAGTGTTGTGGGATTTGTCCAATTGCACTTGCAAGAAGCATTCACCTGAATGTCAGGTTGTCATCTGGTGTGTGCATAAACTGAAAATATTTTACAACTAGTTGGCTTATTTTGTGGTCTCCTATTTCACATCAACTATGGATAATGGTTCTCTCCAAGCATGCAGTAGGACGGAGAAAACCTTCAATAGAGTGCCTCCCTATCTCCAGTCAGAAACCACCACACATGGCTCATATAGTCATTTGTATCCTCTAGACTGAGAAGACTCTGTATAGAATTCTGCCATTGTGAAATTTCATGGTGTTGAAGTTAGCAGATACTGAGCTTGTTTTGTGATCTTGTCTTCTCTCTTCTTTAGAGTTGAGGTTTCCTTTTTCTCATGCTTGCTGATTGGTTTCTGATATGTTGTCAGATCTCAAGGATCCATAACCTCATTATAGGATCACCTCTCAATTCTTTTCAGATCGTAAGCATTGAGAAGTTCTTGGTACTTCCAAAGATATTTGCACCAGCATTCATATGGAGAATTATACTAACCCTGTTGCTTTTGGTGGTCTGCAGTGCAGCATATTTTTGATGTCATTGCTGCTGGGGACGTTTGGTAGCACAAGGACTCAGTTGAGAAGTCTGATCTTCATCATGCTTTCATGTCTGAAGTCAATTAGCTAGGCCTCTTGAGTCAACATCATGACTGAGTCTTCCTGTTGCTTGCAGAAACAAAACACAAACTCAGGATGCAGATAATTGTTTCCCTCACCTTTGAGCAGATACAAAGATAGCAGTAGATACTCTAAATTTGCTGTTGAGAACTGATAAAGTCAGTGGGGAGTAATGGTAGCTAGTCAATGCCACTCATCATGAAGGTGGTGATCTAATGCATTGTGAGTGACCTTATGACAACCCTCATTCTTGTCATCTTTGTTTTGGTTTGGGAAGAACTGCCACAATATTTGGTTACCTTTACATGGGTTTTTGTGGAGCTTCTCTCTGCAATAATCAAATTGATATGTTTTCCCTTCAGTTCTAGGTTCCAATCCCATATATATATATATATTCCCATTGTGAGACTTCAGTTTCAGGCAAGGATTTGATATGCAATTTCAACATCTTCAAGAAATGTTACCTCTGATGTTTCCATTACAGTAATGATATTTGGCTTTCCTGTCCCCCAACATCTCTCCATGAAGATGCATTTTGTGGGCGGTATTTCACTAGTACCCTTTTCTTCTCTCTCCTTCTATGTGGACAAAAACCACCAAACCGTTCCATCCCTTTTGGAAAGGATTATATGTTGCAAGACAATAGGCCGGTATTTTTTATCATTCAGAAATCATTTATTCTTTGCACAAGCTTTGGGAAACAAAACAGCCATTAAAACAGTGTCACTTAAAATGGTGTTGGAGAAAAATTAAGACCCCTTCCGAATCCTTTTCATCTACTACAGAACCAAAAATAAAAAACAATAATCTCATTTCCTACAAGCACCTTACTCTTTTAGGTAAAAAGGAACAAAAGGAACAAGTTCCCTCAGTTCCTTTCATTCTCTTTTTGGGTGTTCAATTATCCAGGCAAACTTAATGACTCACAACTTTGATACCAAAATGGTGGATGGGTAATATTACAAATAGTTGAGATGCACTGGGAGGTGGAATGGTGACTATTTTTTTTAGAAGTGGGAATAGGCTCGTGGAGATGGAAATCTAACCTTATAGATGAAAATACAAAAGAGAAAATAACAAGAGGAAAGCTGTAGACATTGCGGTGGTGCAAGAACCATGAGTGGAAGGATCAAAGGGGTTTTAGGGGCAAAGCTCATCTTCTTCAATTTGGCATCTATATGTTTTGTTTGTTTGCTTGCAAGTGAATGGAAAATAGTGAAGTGATGGAGTTGTTTTATGTGTTCTTCGATACATCGCAAGTGTTGTGTGCTTTGACTGTCATTGATTTAGTAGTTTTGTTGTGCCATTCTTCATACAATTTGACAATGGTGAGGGATTTAATTTTTCAAAGGTTGTCATTTATCATTTATGAATTATGACAAGGCCAAATTTCGTTTTTATGATATGGTGGTGATTTGGAGATAAAAGGATGCCATGTGACAAAGACAACAAGGCAACAAAGAGCTAAGTCGTTTTGATTGAAGGTTTGGAGGTGATGTAATTTTGTTATAAGATTAGTTTGTTGTTGAGGAGAAGAATGTGCACAAGAAATATTAGGTGATTCTTAATTCTAGTCATCCAAACCTTCCATTATGATGGAAGATTAAAGTTAAATTAAGGAGTTTTATATTATAATGTTTAGGTTAGGGGCATGTGTAAAAGATGATGAAGATCCCTAAGGGATAACAAAGCGGTATGTGATGGCAACATTCATTCAAGTTTCATATATTTGAGGGGCAGCATGGGATGTTTCTTTTGGTAAGTTTAGATGGTCTAATATGGAAGTGAATACTTGTTGTTATGGGAGCTGTAAAGGGGGGTTTATGTCCATACAATGGGAACTATGTAGTTGCAGTTAGGATTGTTCTCTGCATTCTTAGGATTGTAATTAGAAGGTGAGTGGGTGGACGATGTTTTAATTATAAGGACTACCAATACGGGGTTTTGAAGAAGATGTATCCATGGGTGGTTGGGGTTGTAATTTAAGATTTATTGATGGGAAGGGTTTGAGCTGAATGCTTGGGTTGATGGTATGAAAACATTCTCTAGTTGTTAAGAAATTGCAAAATATTATTGTCTTGATTCCTAATTTAAAAATTTATATTTGTGATGTTTCATGCAATGAGGGCATAAGGAAGACTTGATAGTTTAAAAAAGGGAATCTGAATAAATTTGATCCAACACATGCCAATAGTTGTATATGAAATTGGTATTTGTGAAATTGATTTAAATGGACATGGTTAGGTCATTGTTGTGGTTTTCAATTTTCAATTATCAAGTAAAGGGTGGCAAATGTGATTTAAGATTTGAACTACTACTTAAGTGTTGGAAATGATGGAAGAGAACAATCACTCTTCCCTTTTTTGTAAATGACAACAAGACAAATCCCATTTCCCAATATCCTTACTACCTTATCTCAAACCACTAGTTTAGTACAAGAGATGGAACATGCAAAACATTATCAACACATTGATGTCATTGATATTAAACATGTATTCAATAAGACCATTATTCATTCACTTTCAAAAGACCACAAGTGACCATGTCCATTAGGCACAAAGTGGACAAAATTATGGTTCATGTGATCTTAGCTAACTTTTTGAGCAAATTTTTTTCTTTGCTAACATTTGCAAATCATCAACATGTCCTTTGCACATATCTCAACTCTTGATTTTTCCATTTCCAAAGTCACACAAGCACACATGGACATGGAAAATCAAAATCCATCACAATTAAAAGCATGAAAGAAAATTTAATTTCTTGAAAAAGTTACCTACCCACCATTAAAGCTACCATGTAGAAATTATTCATATCAAATTTGACAATGCTTCCAAAAGTTTGCCATAATAATTAAGCACCTTTGCTACCCTAGTTGTTTAGGAACAATGGCAACATTAAGGGCATTACCATAATATTGTTCATTTAAATCCTTAGCTTCAAGTGGAAATTTTCCCCTTCATCAATTTAGTGTCATTATTCCCAACATTAATTTTTTTTGCCCTCACAAAAACAAGCCTAAGTTGTGGGACGAAAAACTTGTAGGTCACATCTTCATCTTCCCCAAATATCGCCACTATCATCTTGTAGTACACAAGTAATTACAAGCTAAAGTGGATCAATTTTCAACATAAGAGGTGTTCTAATATATATATATATATTTTTTATGGTTTATTTTTATCATAAAAACAAGGTGACATTGTTAAATGCCCATGTTTGTGGGGGGGGGGGGAAAACATTTTTTTGAAAATTAAATAATGGTTGGTTTTTATTTTATCCCATAATAAATTGGTCCAGAAA
>Ga0116231_10009068_pt1 | contig 17053 bp, 18 predicted proteins | sample S1TSphgellanicum_2_FD_89695 | JGI IMG/M metagenome (GOLD analysis project Ga0116231, IMG submission 89695) | Host-associated microbial communities from peat moss isolated from Minnesota, USA - S1T2_Fd - Sphagnum magellanicum MG | ecosystem: Host-associated > Plants > Peat moss > Unclassified...
CAAAGTTCGTCTCGCCGGCGCGCCCAGCGGTGTGCCGCAGCCCGCGCACATTCATATGGGAACGTGCGACAAACTCAACCCGAAGCCGACGTATCCGCTCCACAACGTCACGGACGGGACCTCAGAGACCACGGTTCCGAACGTGAAACTCAGCGATCTCACCAGCGGCGCGTTCGCCATCAACGTCCATAAATCGACCTCGGACCTCGGGACCTACGTCGCGTGCGGCGACCTCAAGGTCGTACCAGCCGGGATGTAGACCGCCTCGCGCGCGCCGGCGTCAGACCGACACGGCGCGCGCTTCATGAATCCAGCGATACCAGGCGGCCAGATTTTCGCCGGTCCGCGCCGAGAGCGCGATAACTTCGAGCCCGGGCCGCACCGCGCGTGCGTGCGCGATGCATGCGGCGATGTCGAAGTCGACGTACGGTAAGAGGTCGATCTTCGTGATGATGAAGAGGTCGGCCGCGGCGAAGAGATACGGATACTTGGCGGGCTTGTCGTCGCCCTCGGTGACCGAGAGTAACGCGACCTTGGAGTATTCGCCGAGATCGAAGAGTGCCGGGCAAACGAGGTTGCCGACGTTTTCGATCATCACGACCGAGTCGTCGACGGGCTCGAGCGCGTCGAGTGCGCGGCGGATGATGTCGGCTTCGAGGTGGCAACCGGTGCCCGTATTGACTTGCAGCGCGCGGGCGCCCGCGGCGCGGATCCGCGCGGCATCGTTCTCCGTCGCCTGATCGCCTTCGATCACGACGAGCGGGACGTGGGCGCGGAGATCGCGGATCGTGCGCTCGAGCAGGCTGGTCTTCCCCGAACCAGGCGAACTCACGAGGTTGAGGGCGACGATGCCGCGATCGTCGAGCCAGCGGCGGTTTGCGCCGGCGAGCGCGTCGTTCTTGGCGAGCACCGCGCGTTCGAGCGCGATCGTCCGCAGATCCGTCGCATCGAGGACGTCGTGCGGGTGCACGTGATCGTGCACCTGACCGTTCTCATGGGTGTGACCGTTCTCGTGGCTATGGTCGTGGGTGCGAACCAGGGTCGCTACCCCGCTCGGCGTGCATCCGCAGGTCGCACACATGTCAGGCTGCCTCCAATTGCATCTCTTTGACGTTGAGTTCGTGACCGCTCAGCCGCTCGATGTCGTGCGATCCGCACGAGCACGCGGCGGCAAAGTGCGCCTGCCGGAATTCCGCCGCGCACGTGCGGCAGCGCGCGCGTGCGGTGATCGTGCGAACATCGAGCGCTGCGCCGGCGCACGCCGTGCCGTCCGAGACGATCGGAAAACAAAACGTGATCGCATCCACCGCGACCCCCGCGAGCTCGCCGACTTCGAGCGTGACGCGCTTGACGGCCACGTTCCCCGCGCGTTCGCACACGATGGCGACGATGTTGCGCGCGATGCTCAGCTCGTGCATCGCTCAGCAGATCCGCGGCAATTGCTCGCCGACGAGCATGTCGACGATGCGCGTTCCGCCGAACGTCGTGCGCATCGTTACCCGGCCCGCCTCGCCCGCCCAGGCCCGCCCGATCGCGCACGCGTCGTAACCGAGCGGGTGCGCGCGCAGGGCATCGAGCGCCGCGTCCGCTTGATCCGGCGGCACGGCGGCGACGATCTTCCCTTCGTTCGCGAGATACAGCGGATCGAGGCCGAGGATCTCGCAAAAGCCTTTCACCGGAGCGCGTAGCGGCGTCTCCGATTCGTCGATTTCGATGGCGATCCCCGAGGCGACGGCGATCTCATTGAGGACGCTTGCCACGCCGCCGCGCGTCGCGTCGCGGATGAAGCGCGTTCGCGGTGCCGCGCGCAACAGCGCCGCGATCAAATCGCCGAGCGGGGCGCAATCGCTTTCGATCGGCGCGTCGATCGCAAGATCGCCGCGTGCGGCAAGGATCGTTGCCCCGTGATCGCCGAGGTACCCGTTGACGATCAGCACATCGCCGGGACGGACCGTGCCGATATCGAGCGCGATTCCGGCCGGAATGACACCGATGCCGGCCGTGTTGATGAAGAGCTTGTCGCACGCGCCGCGCTCGACGACCTTGGTATCGCCGGTCACGATACACACACCCGCCCGGAGTGCGGCGACGGCCATCGAAGTCGCGATCGTGCGCAGCGTATCGACGCGTAGTCCTTCCTCGATGATCACGCTGCAGGTGAGAAAGAGCGGCGTCGCCCCGCCGACCGCGAGATCGTTGACCGTCCCGCATACGGCGAGCATCCCGATGTCGCCGCCGGGGAAGACGATCGGATCGACGACGTACGAATCCGTCGTGAACGCGAGCCGCTCGCCGTACTGGGCCAGCGCGGCGAGATCGAAGCGCGCTTGATCGCTTCCGACGTCGAGATGGTCGTTCGCGAACGCGCGCACGAACACGTCGTCGATCAAATCGCGCATCGCTTTCCCGCCGCCGCCGTGCGCCAGCGTTACCGACGGGACATGAATCGTGCCCAGCCGCCGCGATGCCTCATGAACGGCGACGCCGTTCATCCGCGCGCGCCTGCGGCGGCGGGAACGCCGCCGTACCGATAGTACGCCGCGCACGCGCCCTCACTCGAGACCATCAGCGCGCCGAGCGGTGCTTCGGGCGTACAGGCCGTTCCGAAGATCCCACACTGCCACGGCTTGATCGCCCCGGTGAGGACCTCGCCGCATTGGCACGCGGCGGGGTCGACCACGCGCAGCCCCGGGACCGCAAACTTGCGTTCCGCATCGAAGGCCGCGTACGCATCACGCATCCGCAAACCGGAGCCGTCAATCGAACCCAGACCCCGCCACTCGAAGAACTCGCGGGTCTCGAACACGCGCTCGACGGCCGCCATCGCCGTCCGGTTCCCGGCGTTCGGCACGACGCGCGCGTATTGGTTCTCGACCTCGCAGCGCCCCTCGACGAGCTGCCGCAAGAGCAGATAGATCGAATGCAGCACGTCGAGCGGCTCGAAGCCCGCGACGACGACCGGTTTGCGGTACGCCGACGCGATGAAATCGTAGGGCGTCGTGCCGATGACCATGCTGACGTGGCCGGGCCCGATGAAGCCGTCGATGTTCACGTCGCCGCCCTCGAGGATCGCGCGCAGCGTCGGCACGATCGTGATGTGATTGCAGAACAGCGAGAAGTTTGCGATGCCGTCGGCTTCGGCTTGCAGCACCGTCAGCGCGGTCGACGGCGTGGTCGTCTCAAAACCAAGCGCGAAGAAGACGATCTCGCGCTCGGGGTTCGCGCGCGCGAGCGCGAGCGCATCGAGCGGCGAATACACCATGCGGACGTCCGCCCCATCGCCTTTGGCCTGCAGCAAGCTCTTCCGCGATCCCGGCACGCGCATCGCGTCGCCGAACGTCGTGAAGATGACCTCGGGCCGCTCGGCGATTGCGACGCAATCGTCGATGCGCCCCATCGGCAACACGCAGACCGGGCAGCCAGGTCCGTGAACGAGCTCGAGTTCGGGCGGCAACATCGCTTCGATCCCGTAGCGGAAGATCGCGTGCGTATGACCGCCGCAGACTTCCATGATCTGCAGCGCCCGGCCGGGGGGGCGCGGCAGACGCGGCGCGAGCGCGCGAATCTCGCGTTCGAGGATCGCCGCGCGCTCGCCGTCGCGAAACTCGTCGACATACTTCATTGCATGGGTCCACTCTGCTGCATCGCGACGATCTCCGCTTGCGCTTCACCGAGTTCGGTTAACAGCGCGAGCGTCAGCGCGGCTTCGCCGGCGTCGATGCGGCTCATCGCGAAGCCGACATGGACCAACACCCATTCGCCCAGCGTCGAGGCGGGCGGGTGTTCGTCGTCGACGATGCACGCGATGTTGACCGCGCGGCGCACGCCGGCGACCTCCACGGTTGCGAGCGCGGCGTGCTGCGGATCGAGCGCGACGATTTGGCCGGGGATTCCGAGGCACATCAGCGTGGGCAGCTTTCTGCGGCGATGAGCGTGGCTGCGGCGATCGCCGCTTGACCGAGCGCGATCCCGCCGTCGTTCGCGGGGACGCGGGCGTTGGTAAGCACGGTGAATCCGGCCCGTTCGAGTCGCGCCGTGACGGCTTGGAGCAGGATGACGTTCTGGAAACAGCCGCCCGAGAGGACGACCGTATCGATCGTCTCTTTGCCGGCATACTCGCCGCGCGCGAGCGCAATCGCGAGACTCGCCACCGCGTGTGCGAGCGCGTAGTGGAAGCGCGCGGCGATCGTCCCGACCGGCGTGCCGAGAATCAGATCGCCGAGCAACGCACGCCACATGCCGAGCGGCTCGATATACGGCAACCCGCGGCCGCCCAGCCGCGGCAGCGAGAACGGATACATCTCCTCATCGGTCAGCGCCGCAAACGCAAGGCGATCGACCGCGTTCTCGAGCAGCATCGCGGCTTGGCCCTCGAAGGTCGCGCGTTCGCGAGCGAGTCCGAGCGCCGCCGCGACCGCATCGAAGAGCCGGCCGCACGAACTCGCGCGCGGCGAATTGATCCCGGCCGCGATTATCCCATCGAACGTCGCGAGCGGCTTCGCGGCGAGGTACGCGAAGAGCTCGAGGGTCGAGAAATTCATCGCGAATTCGGCCCAGCCCAGCTCCGCCATCAGATGCGCATACGTGTTGCGCCAGGGCTCGCGCATCGCTTGTCCGCCGCCGGGCAATGCCACGGGCTTGAACGTCCCGGCGCGCCGGAACCCGCGATAGTCGGCGATCAAGAACTCGCCGCCCCAGAGCTCGCCGTCATCGCCGAATCCGAGGCCGTCGAGCACGACGCCGAGCACGGGCGGCGCATCGAGCGAACGGCCACGCTCCGCAAGGACGCTCGCAACGTGCGCGTGATGGTGTTGAATCTCGAGCAGCGGCAGCGCTTCACGCTGCGCGCGTTCGCGACCGTAGTTCGACGAGAGATAGCTCGGATGACGATCCACGGCGAGCGCCGCCGGACGGCGGTCGAACAGCTGCTCGTAGAGGGCGAGATTACGCTCGAAATCGGCGTACGTCAGGGCGTCTTCGAGGTCGCCCACGTGCTGGGAGAGCACCGCCTCGCCGCCGACGATCAAGCAGAATGTCGACTTGAGCTCGGCGCCGAGCGCGATGAGGTCCGGTGCGTTTGCGAAGCCGAGCGGCAACGCGATCGGCTCGGGCGCGTATCCGCGAGCGCGCCGTAGCACTCGAGTTTCACCCGCTACGACGCGGACGATCGAGTCGTCCATCCGCGTCGCGATCTCGCGATCGTTATCGAGTACGTAATCGGCGATCGCACCGAGCCGCTCGCGCGCTTCGGCGTTGCCGGTTGCTTGCGGTTCGCCCGAACGATTCCCGCTCGTCATCACGATCGGACGTCCGATGCGGCGCGTGATGAGCACGTGGAGCGGCGTCGCCGGCAGCATGAACCCAAGCTCCCGCGAGCCCGGCGCGATCGGCCAACGCAGGCGTTCGTCGCCGTCGGCCTTCAGGAGCACGATCGGCGCGGCGGCGTCGTGCAAGAGCGCTTCTTCGGCTGCGCTGACGCTGCAGTAGCGCCGGACCATCTCGACGTCATGCGCCATCAGCGCGAACGGTTTTTCCTCGCGTACCTTGCGCGCCCGCAGCCGGGCAACGGCCGCCGCGTCGGTCGCATCGCAGGCGAGATGGAAGCCGCCGATGCCCTTGATCGCAACGATCGCGCCCTTTTGCAGCAGGCTGCGTACCGCATCGACGTCGTCAAGCATCGAATGCATGTCGAAGGTAACGGGCCGGCCGTCCATCCGCGCGAGCGTCGCGCGCGGACCGCAGCGATGACAGGCGATCGGTTGCGCGTGAAAGCGCCGGTCGCCCGGATCCGCATACTCCGCGTCGCAGTCACCACAGAGCGCGAACGGCTCCATCGTCGTGTTCGGCCGGTCGTAGGGGATGCGGCGCACGATCGAGAGGCGCGGTCCGCAGTGCGTGCAGTTCGCGAATGGGTACCGATAGCGCCGCTGGAAGGGGTCGATCACTTCATTTCGACACGCCGAGCAGATGGCCGCGTCCGGCGCGATCTGCGTGCTCGCACGGCCGGACTCGCTCTCGACGATGTGAAAACCGTCGCTGCGTATCGCAACAGTGGACGGCGCACATTCGACGGACGTGATACGCGCGAGCGACGGCGCATCGGTCTGCACGAGCGTGAGGAACAACTCCACCGCGCGTTGCCGGCCGCGCGCGTAGACGAGCACCCCGTGCGCGTCGTTGCGGACGTCACCTGTCACGCCGCACGCTCTGGCAAGCCGCCATACATTGGGCCGGAAGCCGACGCCCTGTACGCGGCCGCGGACGCGGATCGTGAACGCGACGTCGTCGCTCGTGTTCACGCGAGGTCCCACAGCACGATACGGCTATTGCCCGAATCGGCGATGATCAGGGTCCGCTCGCATGCCGCGATCCCGTACGGCCACGACAGCGAATCGCGCGCCGGGAGCCCCCAGCGATTATCGCCTTTGGCGAGGAAGTCGGGTTGACCCAGGAGCCGCGTCGCCGCGTCGCGCGGGGCATCGAGTTGCCAGCCGGTCAAGCGCGAATTCGCGGTGTCCGCGACCACGAGCGTATCGCCCGCGAGCGCGCATCCGTACGGCATGTTGAGCGTCGCGGCGGTCGGCCAATAGCTGCCGCGATTGTGGTCGCTGTGCTCCGTGTCCGGCTGACCGAAAACCAGATCGCACTCCGCGCCGTCTTCATCGGGCAGCCGGCCCCACACCATGACGCGATTGTTGCCGGCGTCAGCAACGGCGAGCGTTCCTCCGGCGACGAGTGCGTCGTGAGGCCAGCGCATCCCGGCCGGACCGCACGCGACGCCGCCGTTCTCGTCACGCGTCGTGAACGCACGTTGTCCAAGGACGCGATCGGCCGGCGTGCCGTCGCGCTCGGGCAGCGTGTCCCACAGCAGCACACGCCGGTTCCCCGTGTCGGCGACGATCAAGCCGCGTTCGCTGAACGCAACACCAGAACACCAGTACATGGAGTCAGCAGCGACCACAGCGCCGCGATTGATCGAACCCTCGGCGCGCGTACGCTGACCGAGCACGACGTCGGGCGCAATACCCGCTTGCGACGGGATACTCCACCACAAGAGGACGCGATGGTTCCACGAATCGGCGACAGCGAGCATCCCGTCGCGAATCGCGACGCCGACCGGAACGTTCAGGCTCGTCGCGCTCACCGCACCGCCCGCGTTGCGCGCCTCGCCGGCGAACGTCGGCTGACCGAGGACGATATCGGCCGCTTCGCCGTCGCGCATCGGGACGGTGTGCCAGATGAGGATCCGATGGTGCCCCGTGTCGGCGACGACGAGCGGACCACCGGCCGCGGCGAGTGCCGCGCTGCGCGGTGCAAACAACGTATCGGCGGCGGGAACGACCGGGCGCGCGAGCTCGTGGTCCAAGCTGCCGAGCACAACGCGCGGGCCGGCGGCCGAGCCGAGCATGATCGGCGCCGCTGCGCCCGCGGATGCGGCGCGTGCGCGCGGATCGCGCGGTTGAGCGAGCGAAACGCGCATCGCTAGCGGGCCAGCCGGACGTGCACATCGTCGCCGACGACGCGCACCGCGTGCACCCGAAGCTGGACCCCGGGCGCCGTCAGGCATTCCCCCGAAGCGAGTTCGTAGGTGAATCCGTGCCGCGGACAGACGATCGTGCCGTCAGCGACGATCCCGCGATCGATCGGAAACCCCTGATGTGCGCAGGCATTCTGCACGCACGCGAGCGCGTCGCCGCTGCGCCACAAGAGCACCGGCTCGCCGCCGATCGTCGTCGGGCGGATCCCATCTTCCGGGATGTCACCGACCGTCCCGGCCGGCAGCCAGCGATCGGTTTCATTCGCCGCGAACGGGCTCACGAATCGAACGGACCCTGCGGCTGCGCTGCCGGACGCGAGACCTTTGACTTGCCTGACATCGGTGATCTCGGGAGCACCATCCTCGAGCGCCCTCTTCACGCCGAGCGTGAACGTCGTGACGGACGCCGGGCACGATTCGCACGCGCCGGTGAAACGCACGTCGATCGACGACGGCGGGACGACGCGAACGAGCTGCACGTCGCCGCCGTGCATGGCGAGCATCGGTCGGACCGTATCGAGCGCGGCCTCGACGCGTTCTTGTAGGCTGGGTTTGATGAGCCGGTAGCGACGCAGGACGGCATACACGAGCTCGTCCTGCACCGCCGCGCGCATCGCCGGTAACGCGCCGGGCTCGGCGCGCAGCGCGATGATGAAGCGGCGGAACGCCTCGGCGTTGAGATCGTCGACGGCCGCCCGATAGGCGTGCGCGGTCGCGGCGTCGGACGCGTTCCAGCCCGAGACGATCGTCTCGAGTCGTTCCACCTCCGCAACGAGTTCGTCCACGGGTGCTATTGGAATTTGACGTCTCGGAACAGGTACGGCATCGCGTAGCCGCCCGCAAAACCGCAGATGATCGCCGAGACCCAAATCGGCCATCCGCTAAACGAGAGGGCGATGAGCGCAAGCGCGGTTCCGAGCACGCCGATCGCGACCTGCCGGTAGGCCATCACCGGATCTGCCCAGATTTTATTGGTGAGCACGATTTGGATCGTGTCGCGCGCTAACTCGAACATCGAACCCTCCTACGCTTGTGACGCGATGATCGCGACGACGACGACGCCGACGATCACGCCGGTTGCGCCCGCCACCGGGCCGTAGAGCATGCCTAAAAAGTGGGCGAGATCGGCCCCGATCGCTTTGCTGCCGAGTGCCCCGCCGGCGAGGTAGCCGCCGGCAACGGATGCGGCACCGCCGAACACGACGGCGGCGATGAGAACGAACGGACTGGTATGCATGGCGAGAGCTCCTTAGGTTCGCGAACCGAAGCGTTGCGAGGTTTGACCGACGGAATCGAGGTCGACCGCGATCTCGGCCGCTGCCGCAGCGACGAGATGCGCGCGGCCGGTTTCGCCGTACGCGAGAAAGATCTCGTGCGCTTCGGCATAGTCGTCGTGCGCACGCTGGAGGTTGGCGGGGTTCCCCGCTTCCGGCCGTTCGGAGTCATCAGGGAGATTCGCAAGTGCGTTTGCGCGGTTGGCAATCGTGTTCGCGTACTCGATCGGTGCGGCCGTGCGCGTGCGGACCTTGAGCGCTTCGTCGTAGGCGTCGAGCGCCCGCAAGGTGTTCTCCACGCGGTGGCTCGACGAACTGTATTGCAGCGCGTTGCCGAGATTGTTCTGCAGCATCGCATACTCGACCGGATGATCGATAAGCGTCACGACCCGCAGTGCCTCGAGAAACGCACCGACCGCTAGCGCTTCGCGCATCTTCGACCGCTCGTCGGTGAACGGGATCGATAGGAAGGCGGCCGCGAGATTGTTCTGCAGAATCGCAAACTCTTGTGGAAAGCGGGCCGCATCGAAGACCGGAATCGCGCGTTGATAGGCCGCGATCGCATCGGTGATGAGCGCCCGGTCGACGCCCGAGAGTGCCTGCAGGACGAGCCCGAGATTGAGATCGATCTCGGCAACTTCGGCCGGAAGGCCGGCGACGCGTAAGATCGCCGCGGCCGATTCGTACGCGTCTCGGGCGGCGAGCAGATCGTCGTATCCCTCACCGGGGATGGCTTGCAGCGCGGTTCCGAGCCGCGCGCGGATCCGTGCGACGAGGACGTAGTCATCGGGCGCGCAGAGCGCGATCGCGCGTTCGTAGAGGCCGACCGCGCCGCGCAACTGCGCCGCGTCCTTGGGCTGCGTTTGCAGTCCCATCGCGATCTCGACCAGCATGTCGGCGCGCTCGTGTGGCGGCGCGACGTCGACCTCGGCCGAGGCCAGCGCCGACGCGATCAACGCGGCCGTACGCGACTCGCCGTTCATCGTAGTCGCACCGCACCGAAGGCTTCGGTCACGACGAGGGCCGCAACGTCTGGCCGCCATGCGGCTTCGAAGTGATGCTCGCTCGTATCGTCGAAGCCGTGATCGCGAAAGAAGTCCTCAGCGTCGACGACGCGATCGCCGGCCAGGGTGCGGTGTTTGCAGAGGTATCCGCCGAAAGTGGAGTCCAGCAACGGAACGATGTAGAGATCGTTCGCGCGCCGCACGAGCGTAACCGCGCTACGCTGGTCGAGAAAGTGCGTGAATGTCGCGGCATCGATATAGAGCCGGCCGGCTTGGATCCTGACCTGCGCCTTCATGCGACCGCCCCCGCCGGGTATGCCGCGATCATCCGCTCGATGCGCGCGACCACGTGGTCCGCCGCCGCCGACACGCGCGCGCTGAGTTCGAGGCTGAAGCCGGTCGATTCGGCTTCCACGAGCAGGACCGTCACGGCGCGTGGGAAGGCATCGGCGAAAAGACGCTGCCCCGCCGCGATGGCGTGATCCCAACGGAAGTCGTGGAAGTTGAGGTTGATCTCGTAGTCGCGCGCAAGCGCCTCACCGGGAACTTCGTACACGGCACCGGGTGGCGACCCGGTCGTTGCCGCATCGACGATGACGAGCGCGTCGCTCCCGCGGGCGGCGAACATTACGGCCATGCCGTCGGTGCCGGCGTCAAGAACGCGAACGTCGGTCCGGCCGAGCGCGACGACGTGCGCGTGAAGGCGCTGTGCAACACGCGGACCGAGCCCGTCGTCAGCGCGGGCGAGGTTACCGCATCCGATGATCGTGAGCACGTCCGGTCGCCTCGCCCCTACGCGGTCCGGAAACGGGCGAGTTCGGCGCCGGTCTTCGCGTCGTGCGCGTGCACCGTACAGACCAGGCACGAGTCGTAGGAGCGCGCGACGTGGCCGACTTCGACCGGATCGTGCAGGTTCGCGATGGGCGTTCCGATCAGCGCTTCTTCCATCGGCCCGCGGTCTTCGATGCTCGAGCGCGGACCGACGTTCCAGGTGGTCGGGGCGACGATCTGATAGTTCTTGATCTTGCCGTCTTTGATCTCGATCCAGTGTGCGAGCGCACCGCGGATCGCTTCGGTCGCACCCCAGCCCCGGCCGTCTTTCTCGACCGGTTTGACGTACCACGGATCATTTAGTTTGAATTCGCGAACGTTGCGCTCGGCTTCGCGATAGAGTTTGATCACTTCGTGCATACGCGCGAAGTGGCGCAACAGGACGCTCGCGCCGCCCATCGAGCGATACATGTCGAGCACGAGCGGATCTTTCCACTGCCACGACTCGCCGTGCGGGCCGCCGGCGACGAGTTGACGCGCCAGCGGGCCCGCTTCGAGCCGGCCGTTCTGTTCGTGCAGCACGGCCGTCGACCACGAATATTTCTTCTCGAAGTCGATATCGTTCTTTTGGCGCGGGGCCGTCGTACGGTCGTACGGATGGACGATTGCCTCTTCGTCGTACCAGGCGTGCTTCATGTCCTCGCGGGTGAAGCCTTGCTCCATAAGTTTGAAGCTATTGGCGGCACCGTCGAAGACACCGGATTTCATGATGAGCGCCGCGTTCCGGCCGTCGATTGTCGGATGCTGGTACTTGTCCTCGTGGGGAAGATAGCCCCAGGTGATGTACTTGCCGATCCCCTTGCCGTACGTATCGAGTTTGATGTCGAGGCCCATCCGCCAGTAGAAGCCGAGATCGGAATCCCGGTGCTCGGGCTTCTCGTCGAGCCAAGCCATGAAATCGTCGTACGTTTTGACCTGCTCGAAACGTTCGAGCGTGCAGCCCAGCCACATCGACTCGATCCAATTCTTCCGGAAGTACTCGAGGATCGCGGTCGCGCGGGTCATATCGCTCAGCGTCGGCGCGCACATCACGCCGCCCGGAACCATGAAACTCGAATGCGGCCACTGTCCGCCGAGCAGCGCGTAGATTTCTACCGGTCGTCCCGACATCGAGATACCGACCTCGTAATGCGCGCCGGTAAAGGGTGCGTAGCGGCGGACGGCCTCGGCATAGAACGGACTCTTCGCATAGTTCTTGTTGGTCGCGTCGATCATGAAGAGCCCATAATGATGCCGTGGAATGCTCTGCAAACTCTCGACGATCTGGCCGAGATTGCGTGCCATGATCGCGTTACGGGGAACGGTCGTCCCCCACGCCGTGTCGAGCGCCCACGCCGCACACGTCAGATGCGAAGCGCCGCAGATGCCGCATGCGCGCGGCGTCACGACGAGCCCGGCCTGCGGATCCTTGCCGCGCAAGATGACTTCGAATCCGCGAAAGAGCTCCGCCTGCGTCCAAGCGTCGACGACGACGCCGTTCGCAATGTCGACGCGCACATCGAGGTCGCCCTCGACGCGGCCCACCGGAGAGATGTCGATGGTTTGGGTCGGCGGAGCGGGAGCGATTGCCATACGAAGCCCTCTTTCGTTTTCCGAGTTGCAGTGGAAGAACGCGCGCGACCTAGACGACGAACATGTCGTTCTCGACCCACTGCGGAGCGCTCGCTTTAGCGACTGCGGTGAGTCGGATGTAATTCGGCTTCGAGGTGTCCTCCGGCATATCGCGCGGAACACCCATCACCGTCTGCGTTTTGAACACGGTCCCCGGCGCGAGATCGTAGAACGGAAACTCCGGTTCCGTGCAACCCAAGCACGGCATCCCCGAGCGCGTCTTCGACGACTGTCGGTTCCACAGAATGCGATTGCACGGCGAGTGCGTCATCGGACCGCGACAGCCCAGATCGTAGAACAGACAGCCCTTTCGCTGCCCGAATTCGGTCGTCGAGACTTTGTAGGCGAATTGCAGATTGCGCGTGCAACCCGTCTGCGTGAAACTCGTGAAGGACGTCTTCGGGCGCTGCAATTCATCGAGACCGATATCCGCGGTACGTCCCGACGCGACGGCGACGAGCACTTGCGTCACCCAATCCGGATGCGCGGGGCAGCCCGGAATGTTGATCACGGGCAGCCCGGATTTCGCCGTGAAACCACCGCCGAGAAAGCCGCCCTTTGCCTTCTTCAGGAACTGCAGACCGCTCGATTCCGACGGGTTGGGCGCCATCGCGGGGATCCCGCCCCATGTCGCGCAATCACCGATCGCGACGACGAACTGCGCGACGCCGGAGAGCAGACGTACCCAGTCTTTCATCGGCTTGCCGGCGAAGCGATTCCATTCGCCCGTCCCGCCCGGCGCGTTGACGACGGTTCCCTCGAACACGAAGATGTCGAGCGGCTTTGCACCAGACACCAAATCGTTCAGTAACGCTTTCAATTCATCGCCGAGCTGCATTCCCAGCGACGGATGCCACAAAATGTTGATCCCGAAATCGGTCACGAGATCGACCGCGCTCGGTTCCTCAGCGTTGAGGAACGACATCGTGTTTCCGGAGCACGCGCCGCCTTGGAGCCAGAGGAGACTAGCCATGCGGAGAATCCGTTTCTAAAGCGCAGTCTGCGCTTCAACGCGACGATGTTGAGAAGCGAATACGGGGGACCACAACGATAGCGCAGTTCTGCGACGAGCCCTATCCTGGAATACCCGGAGCTTCTGCCTCGCGCGGCGAGATCGTGGAAAACCACGAGATGCGCGCTCCATGGAGCACCCGTCAACTGACCGGGTATTTCACGATAGCGCGGCAAGCGCCGTTGCCGTAGCGTTTGGGGTACACCCCTCGTTTTTTGGGAAGGCCGTGCATGCCCGACGATAAGCCGCTGTCCCGCAAACTGTTCGTGATCCTCGGCTCCGGCGCGGTTGCCGGTGTCGCGGCGGTCGCCGCACCGGAAGCGCTCCGGGCCGAGCCGCTCGCAGAAGCTGTCGTGAAACCGGCTGCACCACATTCGATGCACCCGCAGCATCATGCGCCGCCGGCCCCGAAGGCGCTCGGATCGCGTCCCGAAGCGTACGCGTATCTGACGGGTCCCGAAGTGGCGTTCGTCGAGGCGGCCGTCGAACGGCTGATCCCAACAGACGCGCACGGCCCCGGTGGCAAAGAAGCCGGCGTCGCCTACTACATCGATCAGCAACTCGCAGGGCGCTACGGCCGCGGTGATACGATGTACACGCACGGGCCCTGGGCTCCGGGGCTACCGACGCAGGGGTATCAATTGCGCTTTACCCCGGCCGACGTGTATCGGCTCGGGATCGCCGCAACGGATGCGCACGCCAAGAGCGCGTACGGGAAAGACTTCCATCTGCTCGACGGCGCGCACCAAGACGCGATTCTGCAGGGCCTGGAATCGGCGGCGATCACCTTTGACGACGTGCCCGCGAAGACGTTTTTCGGAATGCTGCTCGGAGACACGGTGCAAGGGTTCTTCGCCGATCCTATGTATGGCGGGAATCGCGATAAAGTCGGCTGGAAGACGATCGGCTTTCCCGGCGTCGGCGCCGTGTATCTCGAGTCGGTGGACAAGTTCAACGTGCCCTACAACGTCGCGCCCGTCGGCATCGCCGACGAAATGCAGAAATCGATGGCACTGATCGACGGCGTTCCCGTCGAGCACGTGCAAAGCAGGCTCGCCGGGCGCACGCGCCTGCGGGACATGAGCTGATCGTGGCAACGCTCAAACCGGTCGACGCGGTCGTCATCGGCGTCGGTTGGACCGGCGGCATCGTTGCCTCCGAACTCACGAAAGCCGGCCTGAACGTCGTGGGTCTGGAACGCGGGATGTTCCGCGATACCGATCCCGACTTCCAAGTCCCGCAGGTTCACGACGAGTTGGACTACGGCATCCGCTACAAGCTTTTTCAGGACGCGGCCAAGGAAACGTACACGTTTCGCAACGATGCGAGCCAGGGCGCGCTGCCGATACGGCAGTTCGGCTCGTTCATCCCGGGCAACGGCCTCGGCGGCGCGGGCGTCCATTGGAACGGCGTCACGTGGCGCTTCCTGCCGTGGGACTTCGAGACGCGCAGCCAAACGATCGCGCGCTACGGCGCGGGGATTCTCGGCGACGATTGCACCTCGCAAGATTGGGGCGTGACCTACGACGAGATCGAGCCGTATTACGACCGGTTCGAATATCTGTGCGGGATCGGCGGCAAAGCAGGCCATCTTCAGGGCAAGAAAATCGCCGGCGGAAACATCTTCGAGGGCAACCGCAGTTGCGAGTACCCGAGCCCGCCGATGAAGCAGCAATACGCCGGCCAACTCTTTAGCGAGGGAACGGGGAAACTCGGCTACCATCGGTTTCCGCAGCCCTCGGCGAACTCGACCCGGCCGCACACGAACCCGGAGGGCGTCGAGATCGGGCTGTGCGTCTACTGCGGATACTGCGAGCGTTACAGTTGCGAGATGGGCGCCAAAGCCAGCTTGCAAACCACGCTCCTGCCGAATTTGATGAAGAATCCCAAGTTCGAGCTGCGGCCGAGTTCGCACGTGCTACGAATCAACCTGGATCGCAGCGGCAAGAAGGCCGTCAGCGTGACCTACCTCGACGGTTCCGGCGTCGAGCAGACGCAACCGGCCGAGATGATCTTCGTGACGGCTTGGGCGCTCAACAACGTTCGCCTCCTGCTGCTCTCGAAGATCGGCCAACCGTACGACCCGGTGAAGAACACGGGTGTCGTCGGACGCAACTACGCCTATCAGGTCAATACGGCAGCAACGCTGTTCTACGAGGGCCGCCATTTCAACAACTTCATGGCCTCCGGCGCGATCGGGACGATCATCGATGACTTCAACGGCGACAATTTCGATCACGCCGGGCTCGACTTCATCGGTGGCGCGGATATCGGCCAATCGAATACGAACGCACGGCCGATCCTCTATCACCCCGTCCCGCCCGGTACCCCGGCGTGGGGCAGCGCGTGGAAATCCGCGGTCGTGAAGTACTACAACAACTCCGCCTCGCTCAACGCGCAAGGCGGCTGCCAGTCGTACCGTCAGAACTACCTCGATCTCGACCCGACCTACACCGACGCGTACGGGCAGCCGCTCTTGCGAATGACGATGGACTGGTACAAGCACGAGCACAAACAGAGCGCGTTCATGGTCGAGAAACTCGGACAGATCGCAAAGGCGATGGACGCAAAGCAATTCACCACGGGACTGCTCCCCGAGCACTACGACATCGTTCCGTACCAGAGCACGCACAACGTCGGCGGTGCCGTGATGGGTGCCGACCCACGCACCTCCGTCGTCAACAAGTACGGCCAGAGTTGGGACGCCTCGAATGTCTTCGTTCTCGGGGCGAGTTCGTTTCCGCAGAACGCCGGTTACAATCCGACCGGCACGCTCGGCGCGCTCGCGTATCACACGATGGACGCGGTCGTGAAACGCTACATCAAGTCACCGGGACGCCTCGCCTAGTGCGGGTTGCCGATCGAAAGTACGAATGAATGACACGGCGATGGGGACCGACGCGGCGACGATCGAGCAACTCACCAAGGAACTCGCTGCAAAACAAGCCACGGTCGATGCCCTGATGAAAGGCTACCTCAACCTCGCGTTGCCCCACGTCGACGGCCTATCGTTCGATGTCGTCTATCAGCCGGCGGCACAGATCGAACAGCTCGGCGGCGATTGGTACGACGTGTTCCAACTTCCGGACGGACGAATTGCGTTCTCGCTCGGCGACGTTTGCGGCCGCGGCCTCCAGTCGGCGGTCAAGATGGGGCAAGCGAAACAGGCGATCAAGGTCGCGGCGGCGCTCTCGGGCAACGACTCGAGTCCCCTCGCCGTGCTCACGCAAGCGAACAAGGTCATTTTCCTCAACGACCACGAGGTCGCGTTCACGACTGCGGTCTACGGCGTGATCGATGTCGCCGCGCGCAAAGTCGTCTACGCGTCCGCCGGCCATCATCCACCGATCTTGGGGCGACTCGGCGAACCGCCGCGCGTGATGCCCAATCACGGGTTCGCGCTCGGCGTCGAGATCGATATGCCGGACCTCATTGAGGAACACGAGTTCATTTACGAGCCGCCGGCCCTCTTCGTGCTCTACACCGACGGGTTGATCGAGTTCAGTCACAACGCCGATGAAGGCGAAGCGCGCCTGCTGCAGGCCACCGCCGATGCGTCGAACGCCGATTCCCGTCGTCCCGCGCACGACATCGTCGAAAGCGTGCTGCACGGCGCAGACCGGCATCCCGACGATATCGCCGTCTTAACGATCTCGTTCCACTAGCAGGCCTGTGAAAAAGTGGCGTCGTGCGGATCGGCGCCGACTATTTCGTCGAAGCGAGGCGCGATGAGGGAGCAACGCCGTAGCGTTGTGACCGAAGAGCAACGAAGTCTTCGGCGGAA
>Ga0116231_10009069_pt1 | contig 17045 bp, 7 predicted proteins | sample S1TSphgellanicum_2_FD_89695 | JGI IMG/M metagenome (GOLD analysis project Ga0116231, IMG submission 89695) | Host-associated microbial communities from peat moss isolated from Minnesota, USA - S1T2_Fd - Sphagnum magellanicum MG | ecosystem: Host-associated > Plants > Peat moss > Unclassified...
AAGATGTTTTTTTTTTTTTTTTCCAACCCCCCTCCTTTGTGGGGCCCCCCCTAAGCGCAAAAAAAAAAAAACTCCCCCCCCCCCCCCCCCCAAAAAAAAAAAAAAAAATCGAAATCTGATAAATTTAGGTCTTCTTCTTCTTCTTCCCCCAAAAAAATCCTTTATTGGTTTTGGAGGGCCATTATTTTTCACAAGATGACAAAATAAAAACACTACTAGAGGGTATTATAATGTCATCTCTTAGAGGACTTAAATAAAAATTCACAGTTTGTAAGGGGGCTTCATTGGGTTCATGGATTTTGACAACCAAATAAAATACATTAAGTTTCACACCAGGTGAAAAAATCTATCTATGAAGGAAGGTAGTTTGTTTGTCTTGTTCTTTTTTGTACTTATAATAAGATCCACCAAACTGGGATGCTTCAGATCGTGTTCTTGGGGTCTTTAGAAAGCTCTCCACCAAACCGGGATGCTTCAGATCGTGTTCTTGGGGGTCTTTGGAAAGCTCTGCCTCCACCAAACCGGGATGCTTCAGATTGTGTTCTTGGGGTCTTTGGAAAGCTCTCGACTAGGAGGAGGGGGGTGCATGGGGCTTGGTTCCATGGGGTTTGTTGGACTTGTGGTGCAAAAGTTTCTTGAACATAGAATAATTTCTTCACTGAAAATTAAATTAAATTAAATAGTAGCTGAAAATTTGGGAGGAATTGGAACGTGCCTTTGGTGTTGTTGGAAAGCTCTTGATGAGCAGGATTTAATGGAATTTATTTGGAATTCAGAATGTGAGAGATATTTGATTTTGAACTGATTTCTGCCATTGAAAAATTTCAAATAAATTCCAAAAAATCAGTTGAGGATGTGATAAAAACTTGAGCCAATGGCACATGCCACACTAGTAGTGTTAGGTGAAAATAATGACAAACAAATCCTTGTCATACCATAATACTTGGTACTTCTCCTCCAATGAACTACCTAGAGAGGATATATTCTACTCATTTGCGCATCCAACAACATTTGAAATTTACACCTAATACTCCAACAACCATAGTACCTTGGCAGCTTTGACACATGTTTGTCAATTAATTAATTAATTAATTAATCCTGACATTTTTCATTTTAACAAGTAGAAATATTCTTGAAGGTTTCAAGAATATTATCCTTCACAAATTATTTTTATTTGAAAAAAAGAAGAAGAAATTCTGAAATTTTCAACATTTTTGAAAATAATATAATTTAGTGTTGAATCTGCCAAGGTAGTAGTAGTAGTAGGGTTTTTGATTTAAAAAATGGTTTGGAATAATAAGTAAGTTTTCATAGCAAGCTTTCTGATCATGATGCCACCATGTTCCATTATTCACCCCCAAGGAGGTGTTGTGTTGTGTTGTTGCTGGTTGGTGGTGGGTATTTGCAAACATAATTTATGTGCTCGGTTTTTTCTTATGATCTCTACCTGTTTGGAATCATCATATGCCCACTTTTTTGGGGTTTTCTTTTAACCTTTGTTGTTGGCAATTGCATGCGCTCCAAGTGTTTTCTTTAAAGGAATTTTTTGTTTACATCCAAAGTGGGGATCATCCATCCATAGGAACATGTCGAAAAAGTGGCTATAAAATGTCATATATGAAGTACAATCTTTTAGTCTTCCTTCTATTTTTGTGGCTACACATAAAAATCATTATTTCTATCCAGCAAATTTTGCTTATTATTTCTCACTTGTGGCTATTGAAAACTTTCAAGATCACTTCAATTTTGAGTTTTAACTTTGTTTTTTGGTGAAGTTCCACCAATAAAAAAAAGTTTGATGCACACATGCAATCCTTCATCTAGGTGCAAATGTCATTTTGATTGTTTAGTTTGTATTTGGGTAATAAGTTATAAACCTTAAACCTAGATAATAAGTTAAGTTTCAACTTGTGAGGATTAGGTTTTTGTTGCCAATGTGGTGGTTACTAACCTAACATAGGAGATTGTGATTACGAATGTCATTAGTTGATCAATAGGTGCACTTGCAAAACTTAGTGTCATTGTTAAGATTCACAAGTATAGAGGGCTTTGTGAAAGGTATCACTTTATTTCGATGGTCATAGAAGTGTAGGTGTGTTCAAACATGATATGAATTGTTTCATCAAGGCAATTGTTTGTCTTTTTCATGATAGACAATTGAGAGGCCATTTATCTTTATCTTTTTCTATTTAGCTTTTAAAGCAATGTGTTAGTATTGCTCCTCAACATGCTTTAACTTCTATTATAAAACAGAAGATTATGATGACGGGAGATGTTTATTGTAAACCTCCTATTACTATTAAATCTCACAATTTGCATGCAGACAACATTAGAAGGGTCGTGGATGATTAGCTTCCTACCACGAAATGGATTAGTTCTTTCCTTTCCTTTCTTTGGTTCATGTGGACTATGTGTTTTTTGGCCTTTTGTTGGCCTTCCTGTTTGTTTTGTATGTGATAGTTCGAACCATCGATTTTTTATTGGATTTTTGCTTGACTTTTAATTACAGCTTATAACATGTCCATGTTTTGCCTTTTTTCATTAGGGTAACGACGAAGGTCCAATTTTGCTTGGTTTTAAACATTGCCCATGGAGGGCATTACATTCATAGCTTCGTACCATGAGAGGAACTAGCTCTCTCCCTCCTTTGATTCTTACGGGCTATGCATTTTTTTGACTTTTCTTTGGCCTTCCCTTTTGTTTTCAATGTGATAGTTCTAACCATTGGTTTTTGTCAAAAAATTTGTATTTTTCATATGACATATGCTTATAAAATATTATATATTTTAAGCCCCTTTACACTTGAATTTGACTAATTTTTAGTAGTTTAAACATGTTTCTTAAAAAGGCCAAGCTCCTCATTTTGGGTGTATCATTGCCACTTTGACCACAACACAAATTTTACAAAATAAAACATTGCATGATCATGGTCACATAAACATCATCATCCTATGCCATATGAAACATTAGTATCATGTTGCAAGACATAATGAAAATGTCATGCCATCATGTATCAATGTAATTCACAACATAATCCCCACTTTTAAGAGTTATCCTAGACCATCAAAATAAGGAAAATATTCATCCTTTCCCAACCTTTTATAAGGAATTTGTGTAGTGCAAGGCCCAATTCGTAAGCACCTAGCATCAAAACCTAACAATCATTTTATGCATGGGGATGCCCACCTAAATCCATGTGGAAAAAAAAATTAAATAAAAATTAAATATAGATATATATAGCCTCATTAACCATAGGGATTTATCATTAAATGGTAGCATGTTTTAGGAACTTGTATAAATATTAAAATAAAACTAGTTACATAAAAGCTACCAAACTAAAATTAAAGTCCAAATCCCAGGAAATTTTTTAATTTTTTTTTCAATTTTTAAAAAAATTAAAATAAAAAGGCACGATACCCGGCATGTACCACTTGGGTAACTCCTGGGTATCACAGTAAAAAAAAGAGAGTAAAAATCCGATCAATTTTTACACCATGCAACAACACCTTTGGGCCGGGCCATTCCCCCAAATAATGGGCCCTTAGGACTCGGGTCTCAGGGGCCATTATTATTTTTTTGAGGGCGGGGGTGGGGTTCGGGGGGCCGGGGAGGGGGCCCTTAGGCTTTACCCTAAGATTAAGAATAAAACCCTAATAATTTCAACGGAGTCCCTTTTTCTTCTTCTTTGGACCTTGCTTGGCTTGCCATGTGCAGCCGACCATAAGAGTCTCCAGTTCAGTCGTGTGGAGCTTTCTTTTCCCTCCTCCTCTTCTGTCCTGTCCCCTCTCCTGCCTTCTTGCCTGCTTGCCTGCCAGCCTTCCTGCTGCCGCAGCAGCTCCTGCTTCTCCTGCAGCCCGGCCTTTCATCAATTCCCGCTTGGTCTCGTGTGTGGACTTGGAGGAAAGTAGCTTTCCTGACATCGCTTTGATGAGGAGGAAAAGGATGTTTGTTGTTGTCGTCTAGCAGAATTTTTTGTCTGAAAGAAAGAATATGGGAAGGAGAACAAGAACGAGAAGAAGAAGAAGAAGAAGGAGAGAAACAAGAAGAGAGAGGAACTGAACTATTGGAAGGAGGAGGACGACGACGACGACGACGACGAGGAGAAGGAGAGAAACAAGAGGAGAGGAACTAAACTATTGGAAGGAGGACGACGACGACGAGAAGGAGAGGAGAGGAACTAAACTATTGGAAGGAGGACGACGACGATGAGAAGTAGAGAAACAAGAGGAGCAAGTGAATGATATCGGAAGTGGTTTCAATCCTCTGCCGCTGCCGGATTTTGGATCTTTGGTCGCTGTTTTTGGCTTCTTCTTCTTCACAGGTTCTGTCTACTCACATATCTCCTCCTCTTCTGATCCAAGTAAGTAAGTAAGTAAGCGCAACAAGAAGCGAGCTTTGGCAACAAACGAAGAAATATTCTCTGGCTACCTATTTTATGATGAGGATGATGTGTTCGGATAGGGAATAGGGAATAGCATCGGCGAGAGCTCTTCGTCACTGATGACTTCTTCACAGCCTTACTAGAGAGATTGTAGAGCTTTTCTTCAGTCTTTTTGGCAGTGGTTTGAAGGAGCACCAAGAACAAGTGAGCTCCAGAAAGAAAGAAAAAGAGAAAGAAAGAGCGAGGGCTGAAGGAAGGAAACAACTGGTAACAAGCAAGGGGGAAGAAAAAATCATCAAAATCTACCATGGCTGCTGCTGTCGCTGCTGCTGCACGTCGTCTTCTGCAGCGAAAAGCTTGGTGGTCCATGGCTACACTACTGACTATACTCACGCCGGTTTTCCTTCTCTCCAACAAGGTGGTACAGGGAGGAGGGCAACTAGAAGCTACACTCCAGACGAGCATGACAGCAGTAGCAAGCAATAACCTCAACCAAACTCCTATTGCTGCTGCAGCTGAGATTCCATTCAAGCTTGTAAGATCAGGTATGGCAATGGATCTTCTCAGAACATTAGTTAGTGTCACAATCATATTTGTAGTGGGCCTTTCGACCGGCTTCTGGTGGCAAATGTCAAAGAAGGTGGAGACTCCTCAGCAACAGCAGCAGCAGCAACCTCTCCATGAATCATCATCTCATGCCGAAGCAAGCAGCCATGGAACTGGCCATGGGACAAGCAGCAGCAGCCCAAGGGAGCTACAGGTTGGATCTCTGGAGAAGTTCACTCTTCAGGAGATTCTGATCATGACAGACTACTTCAAAGTGGTATTGGGGAAAGGTGGCCAGGGCACAGTGTATGAAGCTTCTCTGCCAGGTCCTGCAGAACCACGGCAAAAAGCTGCAGTAAAAAAGCTCGACAGGAACAAAGCTTTGGATGCTGTGTGTAGCAATAGTGCGGAGGAGATTAGGAACCAGGATTTGGTCGAGAAGGAGTTTTGGAGCGAACTGCGCAGCATTTCAAGACTCCATCACAATAACCTTGTGGCATTGCTTGGCTACTGCATTGAAGGCGACCAGCTTTTCCTCATCTATGAATTCATGGAGAATGGTTCACTGCAGCAACACCTGCATAAGAAGAAGAGCGAGGAGACTGACACTCACCATCTCTTGGATTGGCACCAGAGAATGCAGGTAGCAGTGGATGTTGCACAGGGACTGGAGTATCTCCACAATTATGCGAAACCAACTCTCGTTCACCGTGACATCAAACCAAGCAACATATTATTTGATGCTGAAATGCGTGCCAAAATTGCAGACTTTGGACTAAGCAAGACACAGACTGTCGATCCCACTACCTCCATGCGCCTCAAAGGTACTCCGGGCTATGTGGATCCTGTTTACTATGCAACAGGACAGGCAAATGAAAAGAATGATGTATACAGCTATGGTGTGGTGTTGCTTGAGCTCGTGACAGGCAAGAAAGCGATCGAGAAGAAGATGAGTCTGGTTGATTGGTGCAGGGAATTTCTGCATAGTGATCAAGACTTGTTGCAATTGCTTTTGCCCAAGATGGTGGATGATCGGATCAACCCTAGTGAGTACCTGCAACAGCAGCTACTGGCTGTTGTGCAATTGGCCATGGAATGTGTAGATGATGTCCCTGATCGACGCCCCAGCATGAGAGAGGTTGTGAAAAGACTTTATATTGCAGATTGTGAGGATGGTTCAAGCTCTGAAATCAGCAATGAGGTATGTCTTTCTCGAGTTCCAGCCAATTTCATGACTGAGTCTTCCTGTTGCTTCTAGAATTGTGACATAAAGAATTCAGGGAGCAGATTTTGTACACCTAATTGCTTGCCTGAAAATTTGGATCTGATTGTTATATAGTTATCTACTACACCCCATTTCTGCTAGCTTTGGAAAAACATAGGTTGTGGCTCATGATGAGGAGCTGGTTAGGAGCTGATGGAGTCAGTGGGGGAAGTAAACATTACAGTTCATGATTAGGGTTTGATGTCTGGTACTTTATGATTGACACTTATAAGGTTATGACCACTGCACTCAATCCTTGTCATGTTTGTTTTGGTTTTTCTGTAACTGAGGCGGCAATTGCTTTCAAAGTTTTATGGTGGAATTTTCTGTAAAACCTCGTAGATATATTATCATTCTGGACCCTATCACATATTACCTGCATGATGAGGGGTGCACAACAGAACAATATTGTTACTAATCAGGTGGATTGAGGAAATCTAAATTTCAAGTGGAAAAATGCAGGATTCCTCAAGTAACAATGGAGGATTATCAAATCGCATGAATGGAAGTCCTCGGGCACGCTCATACTCTCGAGCAAGTTCTAGCAATGGGTAAGATTGTATCTGAAGCTTTTGAATTTGGCCCAAAATTTTGTCCCTATCTTCTAGGTGTTGTGATCACATGTTGAGAACATGTCATGATTTGTATGTGTGTATCCAGTTTGAAACACCCTTTTGTTTTAGTCCAAAGTTAAGTAGATGCTAGGTTTGATCACTATCCTGCAGATTGACTGGATGACTCCTTTTATTACAGTGAACTTCAGAGCATTGAAAAGAGCAGATGGATATAAGTGAGGGCAAATAAAAGAGCAATCTTAGCACACAATGTCAATTGAGACTGCAGAACTCATTAAGCAAGGTTTTTTGAGGTTGTTGGTGCCACTTGCTTTCAGTTTGGAAACTTTGCGATTTGCTTGCTAATTCCTTGTTAGGGTTGGGATCACGACTTTCTCAGATGGTCAACCTATGTAATCACGGAAACTTCAGTCATCATCAAGTACACAGTTGGGAACAAGAAGCTTGCTGTTAGATGCAAGATTTGGCCAACAATAAAAAACCTTGGCTTGAACAAGATTGAGGCAACTTTGGATGATGCACTTATGTGGAAAAAAGGTCTTTGGATTTACAATGCCTCCAGCAGTAGAGAATTCAATGTCGATGATGTCAATCTCCGAGCTGAATGGCAGGTTGGTCTAAGGTTCAGCCGGAATTTACTAAAGGCAGGTGATCCTAGGCGAAATCAAGGTCCATTCTGCATTGAGTATTTGGCCCTGAAGGATGCAGAAGGATCACCAATAATTGAATATCATGGTGATAGATCACCTCTTCAACCCCCTCACGTAAGTTCTCTAATTCCAAAAGCATTTTGTACATAGAATCTCACTGAGTATTTGGAAGATTGGGTGGTCTTGGCAAGATATCCAAACACCAGATCATCCTTAGACTGTAAACTTGTCAATTATACTGTCAAAGTTGACTGCAGAGCCTTGTGTTAGAAAGTCATACTCTATTTGAGGCTTTCAGAAAGTTTTCTGATCTGGCATTCATTTACTGCCCTGAGCAGGGCAGCTACACCCTGCAGCCTGGCTCTTCTCATTTGACCTCCTAAAATAGGTACATCAGTAACTGAAAAATAGTTAAAAGAGGGAGGTAGCAACCTTGACCTAGTATGGTATTCACTACATGCTTGCGCCTCTACTTGGTAGATGGTCTGCTACAGCCTGTAGCTAGGCTCAAGGTCACTCATCACTAGTCCTTTAACAGGCAATCAAGACAACCATCTCCATTCATTGTTTCCTGGATTGCGTATGGGGTTGTGCTTGAAGCTAGAGATTCTTCTTTTCAACTACTTATGATTTGTCAGCAAGCTGCCCCTCTTTCTTTGTGCAAGGCTATAACTAATTAGAGACATTTACATTCTGGATTGTGGAGGGTTTTGGATTCAATCCTGGCAGGAAGCTTGTACTGCTTATGACTGTTGTGATTTACATGTAGTCTTTCTTACACTGCACTAACAAGCTATAAAATGACTTTTTTTTTGCAGATAGAGTCTTCAGTAGAGCCCCTTGCAACAACAGGTCAGACTCACCACCGAAGGTCCTCACTTACTCGAGATACATCATTTCATAAAAAATTCAGGAAGAGTCTGGCTAATCCAGCTCCCCGATGACTTTGGACACAGCTGAAATTTCTGGAAGTTTTTTTGTGCTGTTGACAATGGCTTTTTATAGCCTGCTACAGGACTATTTGTGTTGAGAAGCTTATTTATGGGCTGGATTCAGGGTCATGCCCTTCAGCTGCCAAGGGGCTTAACCTGTCATGAAAGAACGTCAAAATTATGAGCTTGGAGAAATGTTGGCAAGTTTGAGCAATTGAGCTGGGATGCTGACTCATGTGAAATGCCAATTTGAGACTTGCTGGAACTACTACAAGCTGAATTAAGATCTAATCAAGGACAACATTGAAGAGTGTTCTGAGACTACACAAAGTGGTTTCCGCAGTGGAGCAAGCTCAAAATGCTTCATGATTGTTTTTGGGAAGTACTGGACATTGTATCAAGCATAACAACCTTTACTGTTGGAAAGCCATTTTCAGCTTGCGTTTCCACTGTCAAAAAAGTGCCTCAGAACAGAGCAAGCTTTAGAAAATTCCTTGTACACATGAATCCCGAATCCCATAAAGAAAATTTCCCTTGATGGTTCATTGAGCCATCCTAGCCATGAGGGCTTATTCCATGCATCAAAGCTGATGCTCATGTGGCCTGTTAAGCTTCTCTAAAGATGTGGAATGTTTTTGTTTCTGGTAGGATTCTAGGCGGGAGAGCTTCCTCAAGCTTTCAGGTTGGCTGGGTGGGGTGGATGTCGACATGGGTTGATGGGATATATGTTACATTTGGTGTGTTTATTATGCTTTGGTAACATGTGGGTTATTCATTCTAGACTCAATTTCCCTTGTATTTTATGTTTCTATGGAGGTCATATGGAACCACATGTTTGCTGAGACAAGATTGTCTTAGCTTGTAAAAATCCAAATCCATTACAGAGTATCAATTTGACCTTCAATTCATTATTGATTTCAAATGGAGATTTGGGTTATATTTGATGGGGCTTTTATTTCCTCTCTCTCTCTCTCTCTCTCTCTCTCAGATATAGAAGAGATTTTTGCAGTGTGACTATTAGCAATGAAGAACAATGGGAATCAACAAAGAAGAATTGCACCATTCTTGATGCTCGTAGAAGCATAAGAAGATTGATTTGTCAATGACAATGTTGGGGGTATGTATATTTGATCCTCTTTTCAACAATCCCTTAATGATTGTGACTTCCTTCTCAAGTCTCTGTTAATCCAATAAGTTGGTTTGCTTTTTTATACCCTTGCTTTCAACATATTGTTCTCCGTTGAAGCTTATGCCACACTTTTTAGGTTCTCGATTTTGAAAATATACAAAAAACAAGACTAGCCAATAATTGTTGCCTTTAGAATACAATGTCAATTTTAATATTTTGTATGTTAATAAACTATCTCTTGCAAACATTGTCCTAATATGAATACCAAATTGCTACTAAACCTAAATTCATCTAGTGGCCAGTGGATGCTGGGTAGATTTCTTATTTGATTGTGTTTTTAGTGGGTCAAATTTGCAATTTAGATTATTGTGTAAAATATGTCCTCCTTGTGAATTTAGATTGTTGTGTAAATTATCTCCTCCTTGAATGTCAAATAGCTTAAAGCCTAAACCTCACAAGTATTTGTTCAAGTTAAAGCAACAAGTTCAAAGCTTAAGCAAGATAAATTGCCCATTCATAGACTAATCTTAAAATAGGTTACAAACACTACAAAATGGAGGACATATAAGTTTTTAAGGCTAAGCACATTGAAACATTTTTTTAAGCAATTAAACCTTTTGTAGTTGTTTGAACCAATGTTGTGATTGTATATGGTTTTTCATGTATGGATAAAGAAAGTGTAAGTGTATTTCATGTATATATATACACCATATGGAAATGTAAATGTATAATTTCTATTCACATTTGTGAATGTGTAATTGTAAATGTTTTCAGATGTGTAAATACAAGTGCAAAATTTTGTAAAGCCATTTCATTCCATGTAAATAAGTTAAATAAAAAATGTAACACAAAACAAAACATATGTAATTGTTATAGCCCTACACACAAAACCAAGATACATTAATAATAAAATTTTGCTTTCACGTCCATCATTGTAAAATACATCACTTGTAAACTAGAATCAAATTGTTGTATATTTTGTTGAAAAAGAACACAAAATGAGGAAATGGAATATGCACATGCAAAGGATATTGTGGTCATTCTCTCACAAAATAATAATAATAATAATAACAAGATGGGGGTATTATAACTTTAATTGCCATGGAAAATTTATTATTTGCAAAAGAAATGAAGGTATAGCATCTCCCATTGTCATTGAAAATATATGATTTACAGACTAAATAGGGGTATTATATGTTTCACTATCATTGTGAATGTGATTTTTGGAATAATGAGGGTATTGTTATGCAAGATAATGATAAAAATGTGTGTGAACTAAGAAGGCGTGAAGGTCACTTAAAACAAGTTGTTAACAAACCTTGCAACAATGCTAGGAGTACTAAAACAACCACAATGTCACTACTTACATTTGTGAAAAATGTAAATGAAAAAGAGCAACATGAGAATAATTTTAAATCATGTTACTTAAGACCACAATGAAAGGAAATTGCATGACAATCACAAGAAAAGGAGAAGGCAAAAGGACCCCCCCCAAAAAAAAATCTAAAATAGGTCATTGTAAAAGCTTGTAGTATTGTAAGGAATTGCATCAACTACAGCTACAAATATCCTCAACAAAGGGGAACAACATGAAGGAAGCTAACAAAATCATAACAAACAAATTTATGTTATGAGGTATAATTCTTCCATACATAACTCCTTCTATTTTCTTGGCTAATTCCCTTTTTTCTTTCTTTCTTTTTTGTTGAACCAACTTTATTTTCATAGTTGTCATCTTGAATCCTATGAAAAGAAAAGAAAATGCAATAAGCATATGTAGAAGGTAATGTGTATTGTGTTTATTTGTTCATTCTCCCATGTAAAGTATTCAATTGTAAATTTTATTGTAAATGGATAACACCTTAAATCTAATAATATAACCTATGTGAAAAGAGAAAGTAGCTTACACCTACTTAAAAGGCATAAAGTGCTTCCTATGCCTACAAAACAAGTGTAAAGTATCTTTTGCAATTGAAAAGTAAGCATAATTTGCCTATTTCAACCCTTGCCTCCCATGGGATTATGTTTTGACAACAAGGTCTTATCATACACTAAGAATTGAGGTAAATGTAGTAGAATGAAGGTGTTGTGGCACTTCTTAATGTCATTGGAGTTTATGATAGTTTGTAAAAATGAAGGTATAACACCATAATTTACATTTGCACATGGCCTTACATGATGGTATACACAAGATTGCATAAATGTATTTCATAAATATATGCACATATGTCATGCAAATGTTAAATATAAAACCCAAAATATGTTTAGCAAAACATGTGTGTAACAATTTAGGCATGCAAATGTAAATGATTTACATTTACACAATTTTACATGGTGTGTTACATGGCCATTTACATTTATAATGCACAACGTTGCTTTGAACTTATTGGATTGAACATTTATTATTTGAACTTATAGTTTATTGGGATGTAATTACTTGGATTTATGATGCAAGGAAAATCAAATGTACAATATCATGGGAAAGTTGACATTGATGGACGTGTGATTAAAAATTCATGTCCTTATTCACATTTTATAATTACTTAACATGTATTAATCAATGTTGTAATTGATTTGTCCCATTGATGTCAATAAGGTTTAAGGAAAATTTCATTATTGTTGTTATATTGTAAGCATGTCATATTTTTTGTTATCCTATCTTTTGTCTTTATTGTAGATTTATGTTGTTTTTTATTCCATACTTGCCATTATGGTTTGGTGTTAAATAATTCACAAAAGAAAAATTTAGTTTAAAAAAAAGGATGTAACTTTGCCAAATTTTTGAAGAATCAAACTCCTAACCACTTTCAAAGGATTGAAAGTCATAAACACTAGGTTAGTGTTGCTCATTAAACGAAACATTGTGCCTTGTGTATTTAGCCTTGAATGTTAAAATCTAGAATATTAAAATGTAGTTGAACCCCTTTTGTTGAAAATTGTAAGTATTTCAACAAAAGCTACTAATTGTGAATGGTGGGTACAATGTTTGAAAATCCAACTGACACCCCCACTTAATTATGTTTCCACCTACTACTTTCATTGGAGGAAAATTACCATACACAACCAAACCATTTGCAACTACATGTAATTACTTATTGTTTCCAACTACAAATTTGCCTCATCATCTTTTTCACCTTATACATTCATGCATGCAACTAATATGCAATTAATGGTGTATGCCTCTTGCCACATGGATGAATCATGAATCCATTACATGAATTCATAGTTTATTTGACGAGAAAATTTGCTCAAAAAAAAAATCCAAAATTGGCATTTGCCCATTTAACCAATTTCTCATTTTAAATAAATCAATTTCAACAAGCCCAATCTGATTTGGTCCTTTTGGCTAGGTTTTTCATAATTGGGGTTTTTGACTAGGTCTTTTTCAATGATCCAATGACAATAAATAATAAAAAAAATCTACAAAATTTTAATTATTTCTAAATTTATTGCCCAACAAAAGTAAGATTTATTTAATTTACTACCTAGATAATTAATGCCCAAAATAATAATGATTTACCTACCTAGCTACCTCCCTAATAATTAATGCATATATTTATTTATATATTTATGTGTACGTACCAACCTAGGCCAACCAGTTAGCTTAGGCCTCCTAATTAGGTGAGCTAGGCCACCAAAGTGGTGGTTTAAATTGCAAATGTGAAGACGATATAATTCAAGTCATTTTCAAATTGATAATCAAGTTCTTAACCATTGCACCACCACCTTCATAAAGTGAATTTTTTTTGTGAACATATTTTAATGAACATGTTTTTTTTTTTTACATTGCTTACATAGGTAGATAAATAAGGTAGTTTCACTTAAGTAGGTGTTCGCATATATGTCACCCTAATCTATATTACTCATTATCTAGGTTGTACTAGGCTACCTAATTATATACTAACTTATAATAGCTTGTATATATTATTCGCCTAAGGTGCCTATATTGGCTTAAACAACTACCTAAAACATATTAATTTAATGTTATTTAGGTTAGGTTAGTATACCCAATACTTATATATGTTATACTAACTTAGGCCTAATTAGTAGGTAGGTATACTATGTATATTATCATGTATATTAACTTAGGTATATTGACCTAAACTACCTATATTACTTAGACTAAGTTATTTATAAAAATATTATAAATATATTTAATGGTTTTAAAAGAATATTAATGGCAAAAATATTAATCAATTAATGTTTTACCTTCAATTTATATATTTTACCTACCTTAACTAACTTGTTAATTACCTTACCCTAACTTAATTTATTATAACCTATTGACCTTAAATATAATTAATAGCCAACATAATACCTACCTATCCTCTCTTACTAATTAGCCTACCATGTTTAACTATTTACCCTAGCCTTGACCTATCTAACTAATTAACATAATAATTAATGAAAAAATAATAATTATGTATTTATGTACCTACTTACCCATTTTATCATAATTTTCTTACCTCCTTACCTATTTAAAACCAACCCACAACCTACAAGTACTTATGTAAAAAAAAATTCAAATTTTATCATTACATGTTTTATTTGATTACATTCATATCTTTTTTGACTAAAGGTGTTCATGTTTTATCATATTTGACTATATGTTTTATTTCATTACACCTTTATACTTTTGTATTATAGGTGTTCAATATTTGTCATTTTTGAATAAATGTCACGTTGACCAATTATAAGAAAAAGGTCATAAATTAGTCAATTAAACCAATCAAAATATACATGTCACTTCAACAACCATGGGCCTTAATCAAATTGATCAAATTTATAGTTAAAATGGTATAGGTTAATCAAGTTGGACATGTTGAAAACCCATGAATTCTTATAGTGATTTGTAGTTTTTTATTGAAATAAACTGTCTTAAAGTTTTTTATTCACATATGTGACCATCTCATTATGATTAATGTGACGTGGACCAACTATCTGGTCATTAGAACCTATGATTCTTATGATTAAAAGTGTATTATCATTTAAGTAGGTGGTACATATGCTTATCACGTATCCTTAAGTGGAATATGGAACTATACAAATCAAATTTTATTTCATTTTTATTGAATGGTCTAAAATCTAAAAAAAATCCAAGTGAAATACAAAAAATAGGATGAATTAAGAAAAATCAAGAGTCTCAACCTTCCAAATATGAGTTTTGTAGGGTTGAAATTTTTAAATGACTTATACCAAATAATGATTTAATAATATGTGAAAAATATTCATAAACTCAACAAGTTTATAATTTAAAAAATTCTTATTCCAAATTTATTACAAATATTTAAATCAAGAATATCAAATTTTATATAGGTCAACAAAACTCAAATCAACAAAAAAATATATAGAAATTTTGAATTACCAAAAAATGTTTCTATATAAAAGAAGCATAAATTTTCAAAATAAATAACTGCAATTTGTTTTTTCTTTTACTTCTAACTATTCATCCTCCAAAAAAGTCTAAGAAAATACTTTAATAATTATCCCTTCATCCTTGTATTCAAGGTTTAAATACCTTTGCAAAAGTAGGTGTTGTCTATTTTCAAGAGTTATTGAAATGTATTTGATAAAAGCAATGTTAACCAAAGAATTTTGTCAATACTCTTCTTGAACCTTTAATGACTTTTTAAACAATTATCATCTTAAAATCTATTAGTCCTTAACATTGAAAAACATCTAAAACTTATCAATTTAGTAATCCAATCATTACTAAATGCATAAAAGGTTCAAAAAATCAAAATAATAATTTCTTTAATGGTAGGTCGTAAGTAAGTTGGTAATAAGTAGGTAGGTAATACATATGTTTGTGATAGGTAGGTTTGGGGTTAGTAAGAAACATGCAAGTTTAATATGTAAGTGGGTAAGTATATAGGTAAGTAGGTAGGTAGGTAGGTAAATTATGTAGGTTGGTAATTATAATTAGGTATGTGATAACTAGGTCCAAAGTTGTTAATAGGTAGATTGGTAATAGGAATGTAGGTAAGTAAGGAGTTGGTAATATGTAGGTCAATAGTAGGTAAGTAAATAATATAAGTGAGTAGGTTGTATATGAATAGCTGATAAGAAAATATGTGAACCATGGGCATGGGTGGTTGGTAATTTATTTCATGAAATGATCAAATTTAATTTAAAAAACACATGAATAAAAATTTCAACATTAAATAACATTTTAATGAACAAAAACATGTTTGCCACACACAAGGTCATTACAAACAATGAACATTTGTTTTTGTTTATGGCAACAATTTTTATTTTTTTTTAAATGGTGTTTTTGGGTTCCAAAATCAAATCAAATTAAGTGTGCATTGCAAGGTAATGGATAGGGTTTAGGGTGTGAAAATTTTGGTTATAATTGCAATTACAACTACATTTCAAAATTTTGTACATGTTTTGAAAAGATTACATATGTTTCAATTCAAAAATAATGTGTAAGTTGTAACAATTCCACATATGTAAGATGTTTCCTTGGAATTGGGCTTTTTGGCATATTTGACATTAACTATGTAATTTTCCAAGTCAATGTTTCAACTAGAATTCAGCCAAGTTTGGTTTAACCAAAATGATGGTGTGTAATTTTACCCATTTTTTGGCATGAAATGATTATTCATAATTGGATAATTTTTGCAATACATTAAAGGATTTAAGGGTCAATTTTGGTTTGTTTGTTTGATGGTCCTTTTTTTCATGAATTTTGTGAAAGGTTCATCCTTTTAAATCTCTTGTTTAACTTGTTCCATTTGTTGCACTTGGGCTTAGAGTTCATCCCATTTTAACTTTGCTTTCTTTTTCACTATATTAAGAGCTTTCTTTTCATTCCGCTTTTGCCTTGCATGCAGGTTGCTCAAAATTCAAACATTCATAACATGGTGATTTTGTTGCCTTGGTCCCCCAACATGAGTAGAAGGACGGCCATATTTACTTAGTTCCATGTGAAACCTATGTTTGTTGTCCAAATGTTGACAAAGCGGCCATTTAGCCGCATAAGCGTTGATGCATCCATTGATCTTGCACTTCCACTTTGACCCTTCGTGCACCCAATCTGCATCTTCCATTGCATGATTTGGTGGTACTTCTACTTGACCACTTTCACGCGAAGCCATCGAAGCCCCTACAAGAACAACATTCAAAATCAAACAATAAAATAATCCTTAAAAATGATGAAAATATTGCAAACGAACTAATAATAAAAACTTACAAAATATGAAGGTATTGCAAATAAACGAGCAAGAAAACCTTACACAATATGAAGGTATTACAAATAAACTAGTAAGAGAACTCTAAAAATATGAAGGTATTACAAACTAGCAAATAAACACTAAATACAAGGAGGGCATTGCAAATAGGTTAGCAATGAAAACCTTCAAACAATGAAGATATTGCTTGGGAAAAATTGGGCAAAAAAATACCCCATCCCCATTTTCAAATAGAGAATGAAGATGGGGTTTAGGGTTTGGATTGGGATTTTTTATTTGTAATGTGTTGCATTGCACTCTTTTAAACCCTATCATGTGAAATGTATCATCCATCACAACAAATTTACTTTCAAGAATAGGAGTGGGATTAAA
>Ga0116231_10009070_pt1 | contig 17045 bp, 17 predicted proteins | sample S1TSphgellanicum_2_FD_89695 | JGI IMG/M metagenome (GOLD analysis project Ga0116231, IMG submission 89695) | Host-associated microbial communities from peat moss isolated from Minnesota, USA - S1T2_Fd - Sphagnum magellanicum MG | ecosystem: Host-associated > Plants > Peat moss > Unclassified...
AAAAAAAAAAAAAAAAAAATAAAATTTTTTTATTTTTTAAATTTTTATTATATATATATATATATTTATTTTTGATTGTTGATTTTTTTTTTTTTTTTCTTTCTTTTTTTTTTTTTGTAGTTTTAAAAATTGTTTTTTTTTTTTTTTTTGGCGGATTTCTCAGTTTTGCCGCTTTGCTTTCTCTTCTCAATCTCCCCGCAATCGCTGTTGAGATCTTGGGAAAATAAAAATTCCGCCTCTTGCTCGTTGTTGTTGTTGTTATTCTCTCTCATTCGGAATTGGGTTCGGATATATATGTGGGGAGGTTGGTTTGCAAGGGGAGTGGGAGAGTTGTTTGCAAAAGAAAAGAAAGAGGAGGTGTCTTGTTGTTTTTTGACGGAAGCCTAAAAGCCTGGAGGAAGGCGGGAGTGGGAAACGGGTGTGTGAGTTACTTATTAGAGTGTGTGTCTAGGGGAAGTCTGCGACATGGCGTCTTATGCGGTGGACGAATTTTTAGGGCAAGGAGTTTTGAAAGAGATAACACAGAAGTTGGCTGATGATGGCTGGGACGACGTACCTACTCTGAAGATGATGCAAGCTGAAGATATGGAAGCCATCGACCTCACAGACCCACAGCGGGTAAGCCATCCCTTTCCTTAGTTCAGGGTGTGCTTTTTGGGTTTGTTGATGCTTTGTGAGAACTTGGTTCAAGTTCAATGCAAATAGCAGTTTTTAGGGTGGAACTACTGTCTCCAAGAAGTCAGAAGAAATTGACATTTTTTTTTTTTAATTAATTTTTTTGGGGTTGATGTGTGTGATCTCAACATGAATTTATGTCCATGGAAGAGCTGGTGATCTTCCTCTTCTGGAAGTGTTGTTCCTTCCATGACATGCAAAGAAATATAGTTGAACACAGCCATGTATGGGTGGGTCTTTTTGTTCCAATTGAGATTTGATGGAATCTGCTTAGGACTCTTTAATGCAGAGGAAATTGCTTCCAACTCCTGACTTGCTAATCTGGATTCAAGGAATTGGGTTCAGTCACACCCTTCAGACTTCCGCTTGCGATGATCAATTCACCTACTCTTGCAGCAAAAGCCAGTTGCATGAGAGAGTGAGTTAGTTCTCTTTCTTTGATGGTCATTAACAGCTTTTAAGGGTCTTGGTTTTGTGGTTGACTATGTTTTCAGGATGCCCTTGAGTTACGAATCTACCTCCATGATCGATCGCTGATGGAGTACGCAGACAAGATAGAGGCATCAGGGAAGAACTTGCCGGATTTGCTCATTGCCAGCCCTGTGGAGTTGATGTCCCAGTTTGGTATGAGAAAAGCTGATGCCTCGAGGTTCACAGACAGGTCCCTTGCTTGTGGAATCAAGATGCCCCCCAACCACCCATTGAAAGCAAGGACAGGAGTTGTTGCCCCATTCAATTTTGACAAAGTGGTTTCCACAGAGGCTCCTGAAGACAGCACAACTGCAGTTGTTCATTCTAAGCTTGATGGCTGTGACTTGGATGCTGATCAACTGAAGGAGAACAAGAAACTTGCATCTCCTGGATCTTTGAACAATGAAATGTATGCGCAAATCCTACCATCGACAGCCAATTCAGATGGGTTCCAGCCTCCAACTCTGCTCAGACCCCTTGGAGATTCCAAGCAATCTGGTGAATCTAAAGGAATATTCAAGGCAGAACCATCCATGGCCTCATGTGGATTTGGGACAGGCAATGATGGGGGAAAGGGTATGACAAAGCTTTCAGTGTTGGAAAACATTGTTCTGAGAAAGTTGGCACCTGTGCACAAAGCAGGAGCAGATGCAGATCTGCAGAGAATGCAGATGCCACCCCCTTTCAAAGCCTCAGAGTTGTGGATGGACAAACCCACCTTAATCTTCTGCCTCCGCCGCCCTGGGTAATTTTCTCTCTCTGCCTTCTTAGTGTTGCTTTTTCTGGCCATGTGCAGAACTTGGGGGTTCTCATCTTGAGGAGAAAGAACTTGGCTATCTAGTTGAACCCTGGCTTCTTGTGTTGGGGAGAGGGTAATGGATTGATCAGAAGACACTATCTTTTTTGCATATAGAGATCCAAGCTTCTGAAACCTTGTAGGTATGAAGAGTGCTTCATTGTTGTGGACGCCTCAGGGCTTCTCAGTGTTTGGGGATTGGATTGGGCAATTGTTCCCCCTGGTTGTAGTTGTCCACCTCTGAAGGAACTACAGTTTGGGGAAATAGATAAGACAATTTTATAGGTTTTTCATGCTTGAATTTCTTAGCATTCTTCATGACTAGTGTATCTGAGTAGGATATGTCTTTTTGCATTTCCTGTTTTTTTCCTTCTGGTTCCCTTGGTCAACCTTCTTTTTTTGGTGTTTGTTGAGCTAGCCAGCATCATGACTGAGCCTTCCCATTACTGTCAATCTTGTGACAGAAGTTTATTACACTGATTGTGTATGAAAATCACCTCCACACACTGCTAGGGGCTGATGATGTCAATGGTAGCTGACCACTACCACACATGCTGCTGTTAATGGTCTCTGAACCCATTGGTGACTGTTGCCATTATTCTTTGTTTGTTTGGGTTGGGTCTCCTCTTGTTGCTATCACTGATATTGTGAGGTTAACCTTCTTATTGGGTATCTCCAAATTCAGGTTGACTTAATTTGTACATATGGGGAAGTTCTCAGTACAAGTGGAGATATTTGTCTCTGTACAACTCCTCTGAAGCTATCACCAGAGTTGTATTAGGAAGGGTACTGCAGATTTAATTAGTCGAGAAGTGTGTACAGGAGAAGCTGATTTTGAGTGTGTACAGCAGATGAGCTGATTGGCATCCCAAAAGTCACCCATAAGCACTTGTACTGGAGAGAACACTTGATAGTGCTGTTCAATCTACCCATGGGTAAAGTAGTGTTGCATCTGATGCACCTGCTGATGATTTAGTCCACATGTACCTAGTGTCCTGAATGCTAATCTAGTTGGTTTTTAATGAAAAATCTAAGTGGTAAGAGGGTTTCAAATTGCAGGTGTATCATGTGCAGGGGAGAAGCTCATCAGTTGTATGCACGAAAGCCCATCTTTGATGCTATGGGAGTGCAGCTGGTGGTTGTTTTGAATGAACACATAGAGTCAGAAGTCAGGGCATTCTGGCCACACTACTGGGCTGGCACTGTGCTGTTGGATGAGAGCCGCCAGTTTTTCAAGGCATTGGGTGGAGGAAAGCTTCGCAAGGGAAACCTACTTACAGGCTTTGTATTCAGCCCCCGAGCAATCCAAAATTGGAGAAGGGCAAAGACAACAGGGATTCAATACAACACCATTGGTGAGGGTCTGATCAAGGGGGGTTTGTATATCGTTGGATCTGGCAAAACAGGCGTTCTTTACCAATTCATTGAAAAGGAGTTTGGGGATTGGGCTCCTTTAGATGAAGTTTTCAAAGTATGTCAATCCCTTTGAGACTTGTCTTGTGCTCGAAGGCACTATTTTTTTTTGTTGTTGTTGTTGTTGAATCTCATTTTGATTCTCTGTGTAACACTATTGTGCAAGAGATTATGGGAAAACCCTTAGTAGATTCTGAAGTTCAAAACTAGGTTCTCTTGTGCAGTAATCCTTTTGTGCAAGAAAGATTATGGGATCTGTAGATTGTGTGAAGTTCAAAAACAGGTAGAAGAACTAGGAGAGGTTTTGCAAAATGCGAAGGAGAAGCCAAAGAGAGCAACCATGTGGGCATGTGCAATTTGAACACATGGTCTTTGTGCTGCTTTTGTGAATTGTTTCTTGGACTATGTATAATTCAATGTGCTGGTGGCTAGACTTATCAAGTTGTGAGGGATGACAATTGAAGAATCACACAAATCATGGGTCCCTGCAGTTGGCTGTTTTTTCCTAGCTGAGAATTTACTACCTATCACAGATGATGCATGGGAATGTGATGATCAAAGTTTCAACTTGCTGGTCTCTGTAACAGTTCCACATTCGGTGCAATAGACCGCAGCGACGAGTGCAATAGACCATAGCATTGCTGTGGAATACAGAGAGAGTGAGCCCCATCTATCATCAGCCATCAATTGAAAGCAAGCTGAGAACAATTGATTACAGACAAAGATGTATGCAGGTAACCATTCAGATCATGGGTTCTTGGAGCACAAGAGAGAAACAGAAATGAGCTATCTTAACCACTGAATGCTCCTTGCTCCTAAGCTCATTGGTCATGCTAGCATTATGCAATGCTAGAATCCAACTGAAAATATGCTATGATGGCAATCACATCTGCTTTTGTTGTTTCAGCCTATCTACTCTTTCATCATTTCTAGAGCTCTTTTAACTTGGCAGATAGTTGGAGATCCTGGGTGTTTTGCTTGTCCATTGTGTTTTGTGATGAGCATTGGCATGCATTACAAACTTTTTGGGTCATCACTTGGCAAGCAGGAAGTCACACTTGTTATCTGCCGAGCAAAGCTCTTCTAATCCATCCCTGCACACTTTCCGAACAAACTCTGTTGCATGTGAAGTCTGGGTTTCTTCAACTCCGCACTTCCCACTCCTCCTCTCCTGCTACAGAAATCCCGTCTCCGGCTATTGTCCGGTATTGAGATTTCTCACGCGCTTTTGGTTCATCTTGTCCTCTCTCAATGCCTGGCTGCTCCCTTGCGTGAAATCAGTCTTGTTGTTGGTGGAGTTGTCACTATGCCAACAGGAAGCATCTGGTGAAAGAAAATGCAACGGAGAGAGGAGGAGGCGTGAAGACGACGAAAGAGCTTAGTAAAAGACGCACGGGGATGAGCCTCTCGACTACCTGTTTTGGAAGAACGCTCGCACTTCATGTTTCCCTCAAGACGCCGAAGAATTTTTGTAAGCCGATGCCCATCACATTCCTCCACGGCTTCGCGCGCTCAGTCACGTGAATAGTTTTGCTTTTTCTGTTGTCTCTCGTGTCTGGGCATGATGCTCGGTTTGTTGTTCAGGCACCGCAAAGTGCAGCGCTGATGAGAACAATTTGCGGTAGGGATAGAATAACATCTAAGGGTTTGGAGGATTGGCAGATTTTCTTTCTGTGTGTCTCTCGTGATGTACTTAGATTGCGGACGGATTGTCCGTGTCGTGCATAATTCCGCGGAAGTTTGGTAGGGATGATCGCTGAGGAGGTGTTTGAGAGGGTTTCTTGGAGATGTTTGTGAGACTTGTCGCTGTTGGAAGAAATGTTTTGGTCGATGGTTTTGTGTTCGAGTGATGGACAATTGCGAGTGTCGATGGCAAACACGTTGCTGTGAACATGCCGGAAACTCTAGGTCTTGTATATTTTTCTGGTGATGAAGAAGAGATTCTTTGGTTTTGGCAGGGGTGATCAACGATGGCCACGGTGATTCCCCCACGAACGGGGTTGGAGCATTTGCAGTATCTGGAGACAAAACGGCCCTGGCTGAGTAAGTTTGCAAAGCACACCCCTCTGTTTTGGAGAGAGAGACAGAGAGACAGAGATTGATGTGCTTGTCTGTGTGTGGCAGGCTTGTATGGCACAAGGGTACGGCCTGTACCACCTGCAGGAAGTTCAAGTAGCAAGCCTGTGTACGACTCCTCACTTCTTCATTGCATGCTCCCAGATGAGCTTCTTCAAGAGGTGAGTGACAATTGTGCTTTGTTTTAAGGGTACTGTGTTGATCGGTTTCTGGGGTTTTCAGTGGATTCTATTAGGTCAAGGTCATTAGATGATTTCAAGTCTCTGTCTCTGCCTCTGGCTTATTTCCCACTGTTATGATACTTGGCTGTGGCTGCTGTGTAGTTAGAGATTGTGTGTTTGGCATGGATGAACTCAGCTATGGGCATGTATATTGGGAATGTAGGTGTTTATGCACATGTCTCCGTATGCGCTTGGAAGGGCAGCTTGTGTGTGTCGGAAGTGGCGCTATGCAACTCGTAGTCCCATACTTTGGCGGAATGCATGCTTAAAGACATGGCAGGCATGTTCATTCTTCTCTTTTTCTTTCATCAAATGTCTGAACTCATTGTCCTGCACCTGGTTGGGGTCCCAGGCAGGGCAATAAACCAAGATATGCACCATTTTGGCTACTTGATGGTTGTGTGTGGGTACATACACCCAAAAAGGTTTTACCATTACATGAAGAGAGCTTTGGCTTTCTGAGTATCACAAAAGTGTATTGGCTATCAAAAGCACTGAGTGTGTTCAGTGAAAAGATGCTCTATGCCTTTATAGAAATATGACCATCCAAGTTTTGATACCAAGCAAAGGAATTTCAGTTGTTGGAGCTGAGTTATTTGGGATATGTATTTAAGGGTGAGCATGATCATGCATGCAGGTCACTGGGTGGGAAGAAAATGAACGTATTTTGTGGATGCAATATGGTGGTTCATGGCGCACCATGTGGCAAAAGCGCCCCCGCCTACGATATGATGGTAAGTCATGTAATTTAGTTGTGAGAAGAGACAAGTTTTAGACAGGATGATGTCTTGACAGGGACAGAGATCACATGCAAAAATGATATTGTAATAACCATCCATATATCCTCAAAAAAATGACCAATTAGATATCAAATGGAGAAAGGGGTTCCCTCCTTCTAATAAGGGTTTGAAATTATCCTGTAGATTCCGTGAATGGAAAGGGATAGGTCCATATGGGAAATAAGCAATAAAAAGTCTGGATGGAGATATACCAATTGAAGCCATTGCATTTGATAGAAACTTGAACCAATTTTCTTTAGAAATTAATTCATATGGACCATTGATTAATGGATATAGCCAATTAGACAAGGGATCAGGATTCAATTGTCCCTGCAAAGTAGGAACTCCTATAAATCTGGAAAATAAAGTGGTTACTGCTAGTACAAGTAGAGGAAATAGCATTATATTATCTGATTCTGTAGGATGTGGAGTATATCTCCCTCTGGAAGAGATAGTGTCATCTCTTTCCATATTTATTCTGCTGTTTGCAAATAGTGGGATAGGCCTTTTGTCTTTCCTATCCAACTCTTAGATGTTGTTACCCCCAAAACAGGAAAAAATTCTTTGAAGGAATTGGCTCTGAAATGGCCTCCGAAAGTGATGAAATATATATGAAACAGATAAAATGCAGCTAATCCAGCCATGATCCAAGCCAGCCATCCAATAACAGGACCAATTGAGACTAGGCCATCCCGTCTCCGCATTGCTTAGTCAAATTTTTGACCCTCCAAACTTCTATCTTACTTTACATTGGTGGCTGAAAAGTGCTCCTGTTTCTTGTGGTGACACTGTTGCAGGGCTGTATGTTAGCCGCAATACGTATATACGTGCAGGAATTGCTGAGTGGAGGACCACAAACCCAGTGCATTTGGTACATGTTTTTTCTTCTTCCAGTCACCACTTTGGATACACAATGGCTTAAAGCATAGAAATGAACCCTATGTGGTACTAATAACTTTATGACAAAGATATCTATCATGAACACAGCCCTGAAAATTTATTGTGTATGCAAGCATTCTCTTACCATCTTTCACACAAGGAAAGGGGAGTTCAATGTAGAATAGCAAAAGTTCAGAAGATGACCCTCAGCTTTGAGATTTTTTGGGTGTTTTGGATTCTTAGTGCTTGAGATTAGTGAGAGATACTGAATTGTGGATTTGGGTGTGGACAGGTGTGCTATTATAGATACATCCGTTTTTTCACTAATGGAAAGTTTCTTTATAAGGTGTGCAACCTCTTGAAAATCAATCAGGGTGTTAGGCACATGTGTCCAAGATGATGTTAGGTGCTTAGCCAAGATTTATTGTTCTTATTGGTTGTATCTTACTTAAGGTATAAGAGGGAGAAGTTCTGAATACTTGTGACAATAATCTTGTATGGTAATGTCTGGGCATATTATAATATGCTTATCTACAAACCCACCATCCAGAGCTGATGAAACCAATGGGGGAGTTGTGGCAACTAGTCACTGCTATATTCCTGATGTAGGTGAGTCTGGTACTCTGTGAGTGACACATATTGATTAAGACCACACTTATTCTTATTATGTTGGTTTTGGTTTTGCTCTGGGAACTGACAACACTTACCTTCGAAGTGTTATTTCCAAGATTTCTCTGCAATCTCATAGATGTATTCTTATTGGTTATATCGTACTGAAGCTGGACCTGACCTTCAGGAGGAGAGAGTAATTTAGGTGCCAGTGATGAAAGAAGTGGCTCCCTTAGTTCCTCTGTTTCAACTATAGTCTCATGTCCTTTCTGTCCCTAATCCCTCTTGATGTTTGTAATTGTATTATCTCAAGGGCCAGTTCCTCATAGTCGTTGAGGGTTTTAGAGCCTGGGGTAGAACCTGGAAACCATTTGCAGAATCAATTGCATTGACAATCCAGATACTTCCAGAGTAATAGTTTCAGGTGTGATAGATGACAAGTAATGCAACATGAGGCTGAGGGACAAATGCAGGGGGTTAATGAATGACCATGTGGTGACTTTAGCTGTGAATAAAAAACAACTCTGCAATTTTATATTACATTTGTGATATGTAATTGGTGCAGTGTGTTATTGTTATCTGGTTTGATACTTTCCTGATTAAGGGTGAACTGCAACAGACAACACCATTGCGGTTGAAGGAGGTAGCCAAAACCTTGCAAGGGCGACCATCTAAATTGGACAGTGTGTTTGGAGGTCGCTGCACTCTCACAGACACACAGGTCATCTAAGCATGTCTGCATAAGTTCCAACACATGCATGGAAATGTGTAGCAAAGAGCCAATCATAATCTGACAGCAGAATGTCAGCATGCAAATGAGTAAATGGCTTGTGCTTGTGTGTGGGAGCAGGTGGAGGCAGCACTTATTTACCCAGGCAAGAGGCCTACTGTCCTGAGAATTCGTCTCAGGTAGATGTCCTTCAGATTTTGCTATGCATCCCTCCATTTTTAGAAATTTTTTGTGTCCCACCCATTCATCAGGTGGATTATGAGTAACCTGGGATTAGCTCATTGTGTAAATTTGTTTTGTAGGCTACGTGGAACAGTAACTGGAGCCAACAACAGGTTGGATTTGCTTTCCCTTGTGACATGTGGAGTGGATGAGAATGAGATGTCAAGTGGAGCAGAGGTCTTAGATGTGACTGAAGGATGGGAGGAGGATGAAACTCATAATCCAGACATTCCAGCCACCTCACATCGACGAGGCATGGCTGCATTTGAATTTGTCCCCTTTGAAGAGGTATGTTTGAGCTTAATTCTAGTCAATGGAAGAAGTGATTATATGGCTGGCAGTTCATTCAGTTCCTGCCTAAGAAATAGTTTAGATACTTTCTGTCTGTTTAGAACGGTCCTACAATCCATTTTGTGGATCAAGAATTGTCTTTGAACTCACCAAACTTATGTGAAATGGATGCAGGTCGAAACATCAGTTCTCAATCTTCCTGTTGACAAGATGGATTATTATATTCCAGGATGAGGGTTCTATTCATGCATGAGATGGTGTATGAAGCTTGATTGGTGAATCGGATCCATGGTGAGATGTACTATCTTTCAGTTTGGTTGCCTTTCAGTGCTTCATTTGACTGCCGGCTGAACATGGGTTTGCAAGACATGTAGTCTGTAGATGTATATTGCTTATTATGAAATATCAGCAGCCAGGGGCACTGACATCAGGCACTCTGGATCAATTTCTCATCTTGTGGATGGGTAAGAAAGTGTATCTTTTATGTTAGTTGTTGCCAAGAGCAGCCCAGCTATAGATTCCTGAACTACTAGTTTGTGCAACTTGGCTGCAGTATAATGTTCAGTTGCATCTGAGCATTTTATAGAGTAAGCCACAGAGTGCCTCAACATGTGATTAGGTGCTGGTTAACAATCCAAATTCTTTCTACATCCAGAGAGTGGGGTGTCTGACTGTCTCAACAAATCTACCCACCCCTTTGCATTGTATGTATCACTTTGAAAGCCCACTTTGTCTGTCTACTCTTCCCTTCCTGTTCTTTTTCTCTCTTATGCTTTTCCTTTCTCTTTGCTGTATTCCCTTCTTTTTCGTGGTTGCTTTTTTTGAGCTTCCATTTTTGGTAGCCTAGTCAGCATTATTACTGAGTCGTCCCATGGGTGCCAGATTTGTGACAGAGACTTAGCAAGTGGGTTGATGTCTAACATGGGCCTATACGCCCTGCCAGGTACTGACAATGACAGTGGGGATGTTATGATAGTCACTACTATCCTTGTTGCTGTTGATGAGGATACTGTTGACTTTTTGGATTAGGATACTTGAGTGCTAGCTGACATTATGATGGATTCTTTCCATTGCTTCCAGGAAGAGAGTGGAAACTCAGGATGCAGAAGTTTTATATGAAAGTTTTGCCTATAGTTCTGAGCAGAATATTGTATGCTATCAACAGTTGTGGTTGGTAGTGGATGAAGTCTGAGGTGTGTAATGGCAGCTAGTTATTGCCATTCATGATGATTGATGTTGGTCTGGTACTTTGTGATGGCAATCATAAGGTTTTGACCATACTCATTCTTATCATGTATTTTATGGTTTTGCTTGCTGGAAGTGACACAACAGTTACCTGGTATTCAGAACTTTTCTTTGCAATTTAATAAATATGTTTCTGTTGATGGTCACTCAACATTTAAGAGTCTTACACTGCAGTTCATACCAATGTCCCATTTTTATTCTACTCTCTTATTTTGGGTCTCCTTTCTCCAGCAGTTTGCTGTCTTATGGTGTCTTCAGGTCTGGTGAGAAATATTTCTAACCTTGATTATCAGGTCATCACACAATTATCTATTCTGGTTGACACAAATCAGTAGTGTGGAGGGTACTTGATACTTTGCTAAGATTGATGTATGCAGTGTGAGTGAAAATGGCTCAAAATAAACTATGCTCTTTATGTCCTGGGTTGCTGCAAATTTATATACTCAGATTCTAACCTGTGATGTGCATATGGATCATGTGGTGCACTCAATTTTGAGGAGTCCCACAGTTGTGGGAATGGAAACCCTGCATGGTCTGTGGGTTGAGTTATTGTTAGATGGCATATTTACCAGCTCCTTTGAAATGGCTGGCCTAAAAGTAAAACTCAGAAAATCAGGTTACAATTGGTAACCTCGAACTCAAAAGCATTGTTACAATTGTCTAAGAACATAACCAGTGCATGTGATCTTTTAAACACTATAACTTCCTCTTGAGTAAGTAAGAGCATTCAGTCTTCAGTGTTTAGGAAGAAGCTGCACAACTACTGGAAGGTCATTCTGAGACCAGGAAAGGCATGTATTCCCATGCCTCGGAGACCATGCAGGTGACTTGACATGCATGAGACAGCCATAAGATATGGCACAAGAAAGGGTCCCTTCACAGAAAGGCACCCTGAGATTGAAGCATTCTTGGTCACGTCTAACATTCAATGTTTACAGTCTGAGCTGCAATGGAACAGCATGCTTCATAGGTGCCTACACAATCCACTTACCTACCTTGCAACAACAATAAAATATCAGCTTCTAAAGTTACAGGAGGTTGCAACTGAAGGAAAAGAGCATATCTTCTAAATACTGTGCCACTGAAGAATTTGGGAAGCAAACATGGAGACCAGCCATTTTGATATTGAGAAAAACACAATGACCCTCACATTTGTTATGAGTGTATACAGAAAAAAAGTAAGGCTCATCACTTAAGTAGGCATATCTGTTGATGGGGGAAGTGTTCCAACTTCTACATCTTATACAGCATTTTTTTGGGGGGAGATAATTGACCCACATATGAGAAGAGCTACAAGTTTTCAAAAAAATAGGATGTGCTGAATTTAGTCTGAATCTTCCAAAACTATGCAATAGAAGGTAGAAATGTTGATTGAAATACAAGGTTCAGAAGAGTTTGATCTTGCCCTCAGTTCAGAAGCACATGTTTGCAAAAAGAATCTCCAGCTGATCATCAGTTTCTGATGAACCCTTGTACTAAAAGAGAGAATCCATTCTTTGTTGGTAGGTATCATTAAATACCACCTTAATTTCAGCACTTGAAACATTCAACAAATTAAGTTCCAGGATACCAGTGACAGAGCATCTAGTTCAGATGTAAACAAGAGACTCAAAATGCTGTGATGAAAGTGCAGAGCAGGGACTAGGCACAGTAGTGTGGTGGTGAAGAGTGTTGTCTTGTGGCAGAACTACACCATCCTTCCTTCCCATGAAATCCGAGGGAAATTCTTAAGGATACAGCTACTCCTTAAGAATGGAAGGGAGATTACTATTGCAACCCTCCCACCCCCCTCCCCCCCAAACCCCACTCTTAAGGAGTAACTTAGGTGTAAGAACCATCCCCTTCTTGTGTGCAATGATATACATATGTTTAAGTTCATGATAATATTCATCTCATGCTTTATGGTTTTGGGTAAAGCCCACATGTATGGAATTCCAAAAAGACCATGAAAGTTGGGAGCGGGGTGGGGGGCATCAAAATTTGGGCTTGGGCTTAGGGGTTAAAAATTAGAATATGTTGTTGTGTCTTGGGACCTCAAGACATGGAATATTGGCTTGGGCATAGGTAACAAATTAGAATAAATTTCATGTTTTAGGACCCCAAGTAATCTAAGGTCCATTTTGTCTTGGGCCTTAATCAACCTATGATCAATTTCATCCTAGGCCCTAGATAGCCCATGGTCATTTTGTCACAGTGGCTTGAGCCTTAGGCCACCATGTCCTAGACATCAAGCCACCTTGTCCTGGCCCTCAAGTAGCTTAGGGTTAGATTGCCCAAATTAGATTTCTTTTAATGTTGCCCATGAATGCATACAATTCATTCCTTTTTTACCCAAACATCTTTTTTCATTTTTTTTTCCTTTGGGTTGAAGATTTATTTAGGTGGGTATGTACATTAGGTAGATGAATAGGTACATGTAGGGAGGCAACCTATGTGGGTTTGTAGATTGGTAACCCAAGTAAATGAGAAAATAACTTAAGTAGGCAAATAAGTAGGTAAGTAGGTATATTATATAGGTTGGTAAGTAATCAAAAGCCCAAACCCATTCCCCCCCCCCCCCCCACACCCACAAACAAAAACCACACACAAAAAAAACAAAAAAAAAAAAAAAAAAAAAAAAAAAAAAAAAAAAAAAAAAATAAAAAAAGAAAAAAAAATGGAGATAAAAATATAAACATGTGGGCGAAAATAAAAAAAACCCCAAACCCCCCCCCCCCCCCCTCCCCAAGGCCAAAACAAAACCCCCAAGGGAAAAAAAACAAAAGAAAAGAAACATGTTAGATAAGGAAGGAATGAATCTTATGCATTCATGAGCAACATTTTAAAAAACCAATTTAGGGCAATTTAACCTTAGGCTACCTAGGGGTCAGGATAAGGTGACTCAAGGTCTAGGACATGGTGGCCTAAGCACAAGCTACCATGACAAAATGACCATGGAACGTCCAGGTCCTAGGATACAATTGACAACTGGTTACCTAGGGCCTAAGACAAAATAGATCCAAGACTGCCTGGGGTCCCAAATATGCAATATTTTAATTCTTAACCCAAGCTAATATTCCATGTCCTCCTGAGGTCTCAACTCAAAATATTCTAGGTTCTACCCCAAGCCCAAGCCCAAAATTTTATCCCTAGGGGTAGAATCTCTCCTGAATGACAATTACAAGGAAAGTGGAAAATAATCCTCCAACCTAGGCTAGTAGAGGGTCTAACACAAGTGCATTAGACCTGCCAGCATACTTGAAGTCAATAGTGACCCCCAGAGCGAGCCCCTTGCTAAGTTTTCTTGTCTCTTCTTCAGATTTGGCCAGAGCATTCTAAGTCTAATCTCTCTCTTGCTCTGCCCATGCAGGAGATTGCAATGGGTGGGTAAGTTGGCCAGGCTAAAAAAGCCAGGAATCAACAACAACCAGATGACTTATTGTTACATGTGTTTAAATAAATTTGCTTGCACATACTCTGACATGCCTGTGTTTGCTTCCAAAAGCAAGAACCACCATGAGTGCTTAGAAGTAAATCAAGCATGGTACAAATGTACCATGACAAGGAAGGGTGCTTGGAAAGAGATCAGGCTCAGAAAAGTACATAATAACGAATCAATCCATGCATATCACTATATAGTAGTAGTAGTATACTGGCCACATATAGTCAGCATGATATTGTGTTTAGATTCATTATAGAGTATTGTAGCTTAAGGGATTTTGGCCCCTAGGTACTAATAATAATAGGTCTATTTTAACATGAGGATTGTTTGAAAGATGATATTTTGGCTTGTGTTGAAACTTGAGATTAGTTATAATAGAGTTATAATAATATCTTGAAGGATTTTGGTTTCTTTTAGAGGATTTTTTGAAGATTATATATTTGACTGGTGAAATACTTGAGTTTCCATAATTCTTCTTTTGCCTTGAGATATTTTTTTAATGTAAATGGGCAATGCCACAGTGTGACACACCCCTTGTTAAAGAATTGAATATAGTTTAGAAAATGGATATGGCAGCCTCAATTCAACTATATTCCAGAACTTTGATGGTCAAATAGAAAAGGTCCTATAATACTTTATATAAGATTATAGGAATGCCCTCAGCAGTATGTTTTTATCAGAATAAGGGCCCATGCAAGATGGAGTCAAGTGCAAGTCTGAGTCGAGTAAAGCTTCATTCAAGCGTGTAATGACCTGCTCCCAAAAAATTTCCCATGATTCCAGTGGGTACTGGGTACCATGGGAATTTTTTTTTAAAAAAATGAGGACATGCATTTTGAAAAATGAAAACACCTGCAAGAGTGAACTTTATTTTTTTGAATTGCCCCTTAAAAAAGTTACAATAAATAAGCTGCCCTCCAACTACACTGACAAATTTGGAATAGGTCTTTAAGAATGTAGAGTGTCAACCAATGTTGGACTAGTATATCCATTTTTCAATAATAGCTGCCTTGTCTTAGTACTAAGGATCCCACTCCTTTTTCATACCAAACAAGTATAAATAATATGTATATGCATATCAACTAGTAGGGTACAACTATAATATAAACAATTTAATTTATGATTATATGAGTATGATATTGATTCTTTTGGCATTCATAAAGGAGCTATATGAGCATTAGTATGGTGTTTATATTGCTCTTCATCTTCAATCTCATGTTAGTCCTAGTGATGATCTAGAAATGGTATTAAGGATAGTAGTTAATGCAAAGGAGCAACCATCCTTCACTTCATCTCACCACTTTTTTAAAAAAATCATCATTAATGCATCTAGGTTAACAATTCCAAGATGATAATGTTGCAAGCTTGTGAATGATCTTGCAATCAAGAAAATCCTCTTCATCTCAACCTATATGACCATGTATGCCAAAAATTTGCCTAGCCACAAAAGCAACATTAGGTAAGGTTTCAAGGCATGATCCCTCTACCAAGTCAAAGATTTGGCAACCTCCTCCTCTACCATGACAATGCAATGAAATACTAATAGTTCAAAGACAAGGAAAGCCTCACTATCCTCCTCAACTAATGTTGGAACATGAAAAAAAAATATGAAACTTCAAGAACATTGTTGCCACTAGTAAGGTGAACAAGAATTTGTTAAGGTCCTTCATAAGCAAAGGAATCACAACCTTCTTGTCATATTTAGAAACAACAATTTGCTTCCTTGCCCATAAGTTGCATTCAATGCATTGTCATTTTTTATATTAGGGCTTAAACATGAAAATAAGCATGTTAGGGTACAGAGGCTAGTCATAGAACACTTAAGTGCTCAAAGGACACTTGGCATCACATTTGGAGTTGGTTGGGTTTAGGGTCTAAAGATGAGTTGTAGGCGTTTAATGGGCACATCTATTGCCTTTGAGAACATTTGATTTGGTCAAGAGACGGTCGAGATATGGCCTTCCAAAGTCGAAAGTGTTGTTGAAGAAAAAAACTCCAATACCAATCATCCCCTACCTTGGTTTGCAAACAATTGTTTGATCCCTATCAACAAACACAAATTTTTTTGCACTTTTCCAACATCCATTCTATTAGTACAACTTTAATAAACTAATCCCCAAAAGGTGTATTTGAAAAAAACATTCATTTTCATTTAATGGATAAGATGTAAAAATGTACATAGGCCTTAAAATCTATGGTAATATAGAACATGGCACCAATTAAACCCTAAACACGCCACTACCTTCCCTAAACCCATAGTTTTTTCTCTCTTTCATTTATTTCTTACTACTTGGGTGAAAGTTAGTTGTGAAGCTTGGTGTTCGTTTTACATTCATTTTTACAACATGTTCGTTTGTAGTTTTATGTGATGTTTTTCTTGGTGTTATCATAGTCAAGTTCTTGGTGTACATGATAATAGAACCCCTTGAAGTACATGTGGGTTATGGTTTCAAGATTTTAAATTTCTTAAAAAACATTTTAACTTGAATTTTTTTGCTCGTGTAGGTGTTGAACATTGGTGGTGGATCATATGTTTCTTGTGTCCAAAGTTCCAAACGTGTAACACTTTTTTTGTTTGTTGTATGTTGCACCCCCCCTCCCTCTTATGTGTTTTTAGCGTCCAAAGCTCCAAGCGCGAAAACTTTTTTTTTCATTTGTTGCATGTTGCACCCCGCCCTTCCTTTGTGTTTTTTGTGTATAAAGCTCCAAATGTGTAGCGTTTTTTTATAAATATGTGTTGCACCCCACCCCTTCCTTTATGTTTTTAGTGTCCATAGTTGTAAGCACACAATGTTATTTTGTTTTGTTGCATCATGCACCCTTCACCCCCCTTCCTCTTTGTTTTTTATGTCCAAAGCTCCAAGTGCGTAACATTTTTTTCTATTGCATGTTCCACCTGCCCCCCTTTCCTTTATGTGTTTTGTCTCCAAAGCTACAAATGTGCAATGTGTTTTTTTTCTTTATTGTGTGTTGCACTTGCCCCCTTTGCTTTGTGTTTTTTTGTGTCCAAAGTTCCAATACACAATGCTATTTGTTTTCTGTTGTGTGTTGCACTTGTCCCCCCTTTGCTTCGTGTTTTTTGTGTCCAAAGTTTTAATGTGCAACATTTGTTTTTTGTTGTGTGTTGCACTTGCCCCCCTTTCCTTTGTGTTTTTTTGTCTAAACCTCCAAGCACATAACACATTTTTTTCTATTACATGTTGCATTCACCCCCCCC
>Ga0116231_10009071_pt1 | contig 17044 bp, 7 predicted proteins | sample S1TSphgellanicum_2_FD_89695 | JGI IMG/M metagenome (GOLD analysis project Ga0116231, IMG submission 89695) | Host-associated microbial communities from peat moss isolated from Minnesota, USA - S1T2_Fd - Sphagnum magellanicum MG | ecosystem: Host-associated > Plants > Peat moss > Unclassified...
AGAATCAATTTTTTTCTTTTTTTGTATTGACCAAGACTACCTTTTCTCACTTTTAGCTACTGTCCGTCTCAATTAAGGGGATGGATGAAATGTCCGTCCGGCTTGATGACGGGACGAATTTTGGGGAAGCTTTTTGTTTTTTAGCTACTGTCCGTCCCGATTAAGGGGATGGATGAAATGTCCGTCCGGCTGGATGATCACAGTGGCCGAAGGTCACGGGCACCCACTCGTAGACTATAGGTTCCAGCAGGCCTAACATTACATTTGCCCATAGTTGTTAATGCAGTCAGTACAAAAGTAGTACTGCAGCAAGGTTTTCCCTCTGTCTGCCCTGTTGTTTTTCACCTTGTCATTTTCTGCACCCATAACCTCCCATGTTACCAGTACCAAAAGGCACATAACATATCAAGTAGCATGTGTCGGGCCTTTGTAGCATGTTACACACACACACACACACACATGGGCCACTTGAAACCATAGACTCTGCATAGATCCAAAGAATGTACCCCCTAGCATTCATAACATGCCCAAAACATGTATGACATGGACTGAAAACATGTCTAGAAATACCAAAGATGAAAAAAATTGGGCAAAGGGCAGACTGGGGATGGGGGATAAGACTTAATATTTTTAAATACTATATTTTGCCAAGTTAAAAATTTAGAGATCTTAGGTTCTAAGACTCAATAACAAGCTCATGATCTACTATGCACATACAAGTTTTTTTTAATGCACCCAATCAATTCAAATAGAATGGGTTTTGAACTGAAAATATTTAATGTCTTATGAGAAATTAACCAATACAGGGGGAAAAAAATTCCAAAAAATTACTGTTCCAAAGTACCTCCAATAAGCAACAACCAAAAGATGTACCCCTTGAACTAATGATTTAAAATGTTGCCAGTTCATAGCTGGTTCATAGAAAATTTCTACCATGACAGGATGCACACCTTCTTTGCACATCCCCTTCTTTGATGAGGTTCAACCTATAATGGTCTGAAAGGCGGTATTTAGAAATCAAACCTTAAAGATATGAAAATAAACAACTGAAAATAACATCTCATGATCTACTTTTTGCACAAAACATCAATTCCCAAAACACATACATGTTTCTTTTTGCTTAGTCATGACATAGAAAACCTTGGTCTTTTTTTCAATTTTGTGACCTAGCCAAACTGCCAATCATCTGCAAGAAGATTGAGACAGATTTGGCTATAGACCAAATCTGAAAGATTTATTTTTTTAATCTTTTATATTTTGGTTACCTGCTGGAATCTGTTGTAGAAATCTGGTGATTTTTCTAAAAATTTCGAAATCTGGTAAATTAGGGCCATTTTTTCCACAAAGATTCTTTGTATGTGCCAAGAAGAAAACACTGATAGATGCTAATCAAATTCTAATAAAATCTGATTGTGCAAAGATCTTACAAATTAATTCAAACCTAATAGTCCAAATTTAACAGGTTGAGCATTCATCTACCCTTTAAACACTACCTGCGACCACCATTGGTTCGCTCAATCTAACATACAGACTCTGGGTTTGTAGAACTCTGTCATAGAGCTCATGGAAAAACAGACCAAATAAAATTGTTTGGCTTCCTTGCAATTTTCATATTCAACTGAAGCATGGGACAATATTGCAAAGAGTCAACAATCAACTTCAAACCAAATAGTAACCGATGCCAACTTCCTCATACCAAAACTCCAAGTGAGAGTCAGAAAAGAGCATTAAGATTATGCAAATCGGAGAGCATAAATGTGAGAGAGAGGAAGATGCTCGGTTGTTAGGTTATGCAGAATTTTGAACTTCATCATCAATGTGGATGTCTGCATGGTCTATTTTGCACTCTGGCTAAATCTTCATTGTTCATGCTAGATTAGAAGACAAAATATTTATGGGGGCACGGCACATCATGCATGGAGTGCTGGTTGGATAGCCATTATTCATAATTTTATTTAATATAAGTATACATTACTCAAGTAGGTGTACCTTTATCAGAATCCAGAAATAGGTAGATATCTAGGGCTATTTATGTATAGGGAAGGCCTCCCCTAAGGCCCCCTTTACACTATTGTGAGGGACTGTGACCATGGAAATGTTGAGAGTCCCAAACACACATCCAACCGCCGTCCCGTGGAAATTCAGAGACTGTTTATGTGTGAACATGTGAACCCAGGTTGTCAAGTGTAACCTAAAGTGAAATAGACATTACTGAGGTACCAGCATATTATAACAGACCCCAAAAAGGTTACTAATTATTTTATGTAAATTTTTGATTTTTAACTTAAATATTTTATGCAACTGTCTTTGCTACTGGTTAGGGTTTTTCTTTTTTTCTTCATCACTTTCCCTCCATTTCTTGTTTCTCCACTTTCTTCATCTGAACAAGTACAATCACCCTAAGTGATAGAAGAGACAAGAATATGTAATAATTAATTTGAACAATCACGACTTTTTCAGCCCATGGGCAAATGAACTTTGCACTCACCTTCAAATATATAAATAAATTTTTATAAAAGAAATATGACAATAAGTTTGTAAACCCACCATTAAAAGAAGTTATTAAAAAATCTGAATTGGACCATCAAAACTTGACCAATCATGTTTTTTGAGCTCATGGTCTAATGGACTCGGTGCAAAACCCGCCTCAAGTAGATGGGTCTAGTACCAAATCCATTAGATCATGAAACATTGTCCATAGCACATTTAATGTTGATTTTTCATTCATTTACATTTCATTGGTCCCTTGGTCCTTCAACCCTTGAGTAGAGTGAATTTGAGCCCTAAAATAGCTTTACCTACAATCATAGATTTTCTCTTGTGACAATCATGACCTTTCAAGCATGTAAAGGGGGCTTAATTTGAGGGCGCTAAGCATGAGTAGTATAGCCCAAAGGCAAAAGCCCAAAATAATGGAGGGATCCGGATTTTCTTCCTCAATTTTATGAGGTAGGTGGCCTAGCAATCATCCACAAGTGGTATTAGCCAAATTTGGCTACAGGTTAGAGAGGAAAGTAAATCTTTTTTATGAATCCTGCGGTATTTTGGCAATAGGCTGGAATCTATAGTCTAAAACTGGCAATATCAGGTTTCTTTCTTCGAAATCTGGGGGCTTTGGCCCTCCTTTTTCCCCAAAATCCATTGTAAAAGTTGCACCACCTTTTTTCTTATCGCCAAGTAGTGAAAATTGGCCACATAAAAAACTGCTGGAGAGTGTTTTTTTTCCAAATTTCTCAAGTAGGTGCACTGTCTATGATCCTCAGCATTAATTAGCAGTAAATGGCGACTGTCCTAGTGGACTAGTAGATCTTTTTTGGAATCCTGCCTAGTTCTGGCGACCTGCACGAACACACTGTCTAAATCTGGCGACTTCTAAGTTTTTTTTATCAAGATATGGCGAATTATTTTTTTAAATCTCAAAAATCCTTTGTTGGATTCGCCAGCCTTTTTTTTCTTTCGCCAGGTTGCGAAAATTCGCCACAAAAATAAAACACTGCTCGGGAGACCCATAGGAGTAAGCCTTTCCTCAGCATAAGGTACTGTAAGGTATTCAACCCCTTGGAAGTTCTTCATGTGAATGGTGGAAGATTCGTTGGGCTCTGTCCCTGTGGGGGACAAGGACTATCGCATTGGATCCAACTTTTGGAAGTTTTATCTTATTAGCATCAGTTTCACATTAGGTGAACCCGTTTTTTGGCGAAAGTGTTTAGACTGTTTAGATTGGAACGGATTTTTCTGGTGTTGAGAGTGTGGACACAGGATGTAGATGTACAAAATCTTATCTATTGGCAGGGCCAGCGTGTTTGTGATGCCTTGTGATGAGTGTTTGTTCAATTTACAAATTCATCTTCAATGCAGAGAGGTGCTTTCTATGTACATGCTTCCTACAGAATACCATTTTGCTCTAGGCTATTTTGCCAAGTTCAAACTTCAATTCTAGTGTTTCTCAACTCCACTTTGCCAAATCTTAAGGTCGGCATTCATATTTTGCTTGACCTCACAATTTGACTATTTTGTCAAATTCACTTGATATGGTTTGCCAACTCCACTTTGCTGAATTGCAAAGTTCACTTTGCCAAATTGTCAAGTTCACATTCCTGAGTCCCACATTCCCAACTCCCCATTGCTATTTGGCTATTTGGCCAGTTTGCAAAATTGTCAAGTCCACTTCACCCTGTGCACTGCCAAAACGAGCTCCAAGCTGCCCACAAATTTCTAAATTTCTGGCCTGCCAAAGGCCTGAATTTTTTCAGGTCCACTGAAACTTCTGCCCCAAAATATAATATTGCCCGACATTTTTTTTTCCTACAGGCTGCTTGGGGTTCCCCCCACCTATCCCCACTTCCTTCCTTCTCTCTCTCTTTTCTTTTGACTCAGATGGCTCTTTGAAGCTTGAGATCAGCCCCTTCACAATTTAAACTGCCCTCTAAATTATTTTTTGAACATATGAGAATGAATTGAAAGGTTTCAAGTTCAAATTTCATGTTTACTGTTGTTTTCAGTTTTATTAATGATATGGATTTAAAGCCATCCTAATGGAATGGAAGTCCATCAAGGAAAATTCATGAAATACTAGGACAAATTCAAGTTCATCAAAGAAATGATATTTCTACTTTTATTTCATGGATGGAGTGTAATTCAAAAAATATATTTTTGCATTAAATATCATGCAAATATCATGGGTAGACATCAATAAAATATCATTGGTGAATTCTCAACAGAGGAATGAATGAAGCCTTTGTATGAAAATTTTGGACAAAATTTCATGTATGAAAAGCTGAACTTTAATGGTTCATAAAGTTCATCCATGAAATTAGTGTTGCTAGAATGGACATCCCTTGGCTAGAGATGTAATAGGGGATGTCTATGGGTGTCATGACCTTCAATAATGAACCCAACAGCCCTTTTACATACTCCTTTGGGGGGGGAAAAAACAGGGGTTGTGCTATGGAGGTTTAGTGCATGTTGATCAAGTTCAACAATCTAAATTGGCATGTGGCATGTCCTTCTAACAACCCTAATTTCGTGGATGAACTTTATTCCATGAAAGTTCAAGTGTTCGTGCATGAAGTTTGTTCATAAGATTTTGTCTACAAAACTTCATCCATTCCTCCATTCAAAATTCACAAATGATATTTTATGGATGTTTTAATGAGAATGGATGAAACAAAAAATATATAAATAATATTTTTTGAATGAAATTTATCTCATCCTAGAAGATTTCATGAATTTTCATGGATGGACTTTCATTCCAATAGGATGGCCTCAAATCCACATTATAAAAATGGATATAAAAGACCTAAAATTTGTACTCAAAACCTTCCAATTTGCTTTCAATATGTTAAAAAAATAAATTAAAATATAACTTGAAATTTGGAAGGGCTCCCTTGAAGCTTAAAAAAACCATCAAGCCAAAACCAAATAAAAAGGAAAAAAAGTTCTCATGCTCTAATGATGGAAGTAAGACATTCAATTATTCTTTCTACATGTTTCAACAACTAATACAAAGATCTCCCCTCCCTAAAAGTAATTACTTCCAAAGCCTAACACTCACACACATTTTCAAAACAATTGTATTACATTGGCAACAAATCACTGATTGTCATTGCGATATCTTCACAAGCTTTACATGTTCAAATCACAAGAACACTCCACTAACACAAACGTCCCAAGCAACAATAACATAAAGATTACAAACATCTAAACTTCAAAAACTATGTATTATGTAAGGATTTTCATGCAACAAATATTTGCAACGACAAATTGAAAAATATTGAATTGAACTTCCCGAAAATGTGTCAATAGGAAAGTGTTGCATTATGAATACTTTTTTATTTTAAAGACATCAAATATTAGGGTGCTAGGATTGAACTACCCAAAAATCTCACCAATGCACATGCATTAAAATGTTATAGTGCAACATAGTCTACTATGACCATGGTACATGTGGCACAACTAACTTTCCTTTCACACTACCATATCAACAATGCAAGATTTATGACATTATACAACCCCCAAATGAAAATGACCTTACAATCATCGATTTCCAAAGGGAATACAATACACAAAAGCCAAAAGAAAAAAAAACCTTGAAGCCTTCACACATTAGTTGATTTATAGGTGTACAATTTGTGAATTGGAAAACACATATGGGTGCAAATGGGATAATAAGAGCTAAATTTGCCCATGTGACCTTACTATGATGGATTTTTTTTTTAAATTTAAAAAGCATTAGTATTGCTTGTTAAAATGATGTGACAGACTATGATTAGTTATAGAATGTGATGGATTGCAAACCCATGTTTTCATAATGCCCAAGAAAATAAAAAATTTCAAGAAAAATTATATTATTATCTAAATTTCAAATAACTAATTTATACATGATTATGTCATTTTGAAGCATTTCAAGTCTTTAAAAAAATGAAAAAAAAGTGAAAACACTTGTTATAGTGTTTTATGCAAGGTTTTGAGTACTTTAACTTTGTTAGATATAATCCAGATTATTGAAAATGTTTCCATAATACATTAAAATGTGCATCATGTAAAAATATTCTAAACTTGCAAGATTAATACAATTTTTGACATTAAAAACATGAAAACCAAAACATTCATTACACTTGTTGCAATATGTGTTGATGTATTTACACCCATATTGTAAAGATGATTGAACATTGAAAAAAAATTAACCTAAAACTCCACATATTTAGAAAGCTCGTTGGTGATAAACTTTTCCTTGTCAATGGACTTGGTGGCATCATTCCCCCATATGAAGCAAAAAGGAACATGATTTGAAAGTCCTTGGGGTAACTTGGGATGACCTAAGTCATTCACTTGCCACAATTGAATTGAAGGTTCATTTTTACATTGTGAAAAAAAGTGGTGTTTTGCAACTAGCCTTGTAACTCAATTTTTGAGTTGCATAGGACATTTGCAATTCACTACATTTATATGTTGTGAGTGCTATAGACAAGTTGCATGAATCGCAAAGTTGTAACTCACCATATATATGGTATAACTCATTCCAATTCAATTACAACTTTGTCAAAACAACTCATTTTCAACTACTATGCAACTCGCTTATAATTGCACCCATGATGTCATTAATTGTCATCCATCTGTTAAAATTTGACACGTGGCACTATGAAAAGTTTTGGGCATAAAATTATTTTTTTCAACATATTGATTTCCATCATCCATTATGATTGTCAATGATGGTTCAAGATTGTGACATGTGGCACACAATTTTTTTTTGTCACATGGCATATTAATTATATTTTTAAAAATAAATAAATATAAATAACTAGGTAGGTCATACGTAACCATAGGTAGGTAGAAAAGTAACATCTACTTATTTACCTAGGTAGGTAAGAATGTATAAAAACACAAGACTAAATGAATTAAAAAATAACCATGAAATAATTTTTTTTTCATTTTATGTTTTGCTTTTAGGTTAAATTTTTTGAATTCATCTCAAAATGGCACAAGTATTTTAATGTGAGAACATAAGAAAACAAGCCTTTTTTATAGAGTTTGTAACATGGGATTTGAAGACAAAGCATATGGGTTAAGTCTTTTAATTCTTCTTCGGTTGCAAATTGAGTTACAACTATAAAGTAAACCGACTGATGATAAAACATTTAAGTGCTCAAGGCAAGCTAGATCCAAGGGTAGGGCTCCATTATTCCTGGTGTCCAAACCAAACTTCAACCCCTCCTATTGGTGCATCTAACACACTAAAAATTGTTTAAAACAAAATAGAATTGAAAAACTAATGGCACCCAAAAATAGAGGTCAAGAACTTGAAAAAAACATACCATTGAATGTTACAAAGGTCGGTTCTTGAACACCCAAAAAATTCATTATATGTGGTTTTATTGTTATCAAAGTTCAAAGATGATTTGTAGAATTTCAGGTGGTGTTCTTATAACACTTTAAATCGTTTAAAATGAATAAAAATATATAAAAGTTATGAGGTTTGAAAGTAGGCGAAGTCCAACTTCAAAAAAAAAAAGTTTTGTAAGTTGGAAAACTTTTTATTATTATTATTATTCCTTTTCCTTTACACTTCAAAGACAATTTTTAGAGCTTGACATAGCGTTCCCATAACATTTGAAATCACTCAAAATGAAACACACATGATGACAATATAAATAACTAATTAACATGTATTCTTATTTAGTTAAAAGTAATTATATTATAGTTATAATAAAGTTGAATAATGGTATTTTAGTAGTGACACATTAATGGCCATACTAATTATATCAATGGGAATCATAGTTGAAAATTAATTGCAAATGTATCCCATCATGGGTGGTGGAATGTGGACACATGGCATGATTGCATGTATGTACATCATACACTAGTTGCAACATAGTTGTTGCTTTAATTCTATGTTGCAACTAGTGTATTTGTCAATTCTAAAATAGTTGCCATATGCAACTACAATGTAATTGTTGAAAATGCCAAAGATGGTTGATTACATATGTATGTACGATGTGTATAAATTAGCATATAGAAAATCCATTTCAACTAACTTGCAACTATAATACAACTAATTGATTTTCTAGTGTGGCAATTTATTTATTAATACACCATATTTCTAAGGGAATAGTTGTACAATAGTTGTAATACCTAAATGATGGTTACACAATAGTTGTATATGAATTGTTTTTTGAGTTTTAGTTATAAGGTAGTGTGACTTCAATAGATGTAATTTCTCATAATGTTAAAAGCTCACCTTTAATGCTTTCGACAAACCAAGGCTACACCAAGAAAGTCACATATTAAATAAAGAAAGTTAATCATTTTTTTGTAACAAAAAGAAATTCAAGGTCCAAAATTCATAGTACACAAAAATCAAAACATAAATTTACATGCAAAATCATAAGGCTATCAAGGACATATTAGAAATTAGGGTACCCAAAAGGAAAGTCACATTACCATGTATTTCAATCCACAAAATTCAACTATGAATTATGTTTTTTTTGTATTAAATCATTAATTTCAAATGACAAATGAATTCTATAAGTTGCAATAAACACAAAGATGGTTCAATTTTGAAATTTGATGCACAATTCAATGTCCTTAAGATTCTTGGAATACTAATTTTAATATTGGTCACAAGTGATATTACTTGATTTTGGTTTTGTAGCCAATTCTAATACCAATTTTTAAAATTCAAACTAGCAATTTTTGGGTGTTCAAAAATTGCCTTAAGAATTATCTAATAGTTCTTAAAGGAGTGAAGAACTACCCAAAAAAATGGTTTAGTAATTCTTATCACTAACTTGGTCAATTATTGTTTTTAAGTGTACTTAGATAGGTTAATTTAGGATCCTAGTTAGTAAAGCTTGTGTCCTAGGTCCTAGGGGTTAGGGTTTAGGGAAGTCCCATTCCTTTCTCATTTAGCTAGATGTTTTTTTCTCTTTTCATTTTGCAATCTTTATCTCTTTCAATCTAGAGAAACACTTGTGAGAAGTTTGTTCAAGGAAAATTAAAAAGATCAATAAAGAAGACCACAAGTGGAAAAGAAATTAAATAGATTGAAAAAGGGAAACATGAACCCTTGATAAATTATAATATGCCTTCAATATAACAAAAGTTGGAAGCATTGAGTAAAGTATTGTGAATGTAATGTAAAGTGTAGCATGCTAGGGTTTCAAAGGTTTTAGTTCTCACTCTCTATGTTGTGTGAATTTATGTTTGCATTTTGTTTGTCCTTCAATTTGTTTTCGTGTATTTTCCTTCTTGGTATGTTTGTTTACATGCCACATCCATTTTGGAATAATCACACCATTGTTGTCATGAACAAATTCATTCCACATATATAATGGTGGGTTGGATTCATTTTGATTCCCTTTGTACTCATTTTTTGTTGTTTTTAATCACAACCACCTCTTAGAATGTAACCATCATTTCATAAAGTTTATGATGATTCTACTTCATCCCTTCTTCATGTTTTTTCCTTGATAAATTGAAGTGGTAGCAAGAAAAGACATGAACGTGTAGCTTGTAGAATATGAGTGTTTTAAATTTTAAAAAGTCAAAAAAAACATTGGAGGTTTAAACAACTTTAAAATAATGCCAAGCCTTGAAGATTAGGTTTCACAAACAGGCTTCTTGCATTTGCTTATGATTCATAACATTCACATTTTAGAAAGTTCTTAGGAGGTGGGATCCATAATTTTTTTGCAATGTTGTAATTTTGTGAGGTCACTAATTAATTACAATTAATGACAAGATGTTTTACATGATGAGAACCTTTGAATGCTATATATTATAATCCCAAGTCCACTAGCCTCATTAACTAACCCATCCTCACACCCTAAAACCTAAAATTGGATTAAAACCCAAACCAATGCATTTTATCAAAATGAAAAACCATTATAACCAAGAACAATGGTAAAATTTTTTTTGACATGGACCCAAAACCAATAGGTTCTGATTTTTTGAGAATTTTAAAGAACCAAATCCAATGATTTTCTTTAAAACCTAAAAATTGGTCAATAGTAGTCACAACAACTAAATTAAAATCAACACTAATAATGTTGGGTTAATGTTGTATAACAAAATTTATGCAACATGTGAAAACAATTGCACAAATGTTTTGTAATGAAAGGGAGAAAGCTTGTAGAATGTGCAATATAAATTTAAAGTATATAACAAATGAGGGGGAAAAGGTTCCTTACGAAGTCTTGTGTCAATTCTTTTTTATATCTTGACTTTAAAGAATATAAATAGGAGCTTTGTGAAGTTGATGTTTGGGTGCAAGGATACAATGAGTGTTGATGGCATGTGTAGAAACCTTGTAAGTACTATTACTTGGAAAGGTACCACTTAAATATGTCTAGAGTTTTAAGTTGAAAAAAATGTAAAATTTGGATGGGGTCAAACCTTATGCTAACTCAAACACAAATTGGTCAACATGTTCAATCCTTGTTTTCAACTAGGACCTCCCATGCAATGTGGTCACCAAACTTTTTTTGATCATGTTTAGTTTCATCATCCCTTGGAAGAAACAAGTTGTGTGGTTATTGGATGTTCATTTGGTGCCATTAATTAACGAGCTTCGAAATTTATGGATGAGTATGGTGACAAACTTAATCCATGTCCTAGCTTAAATTAAGTCCAATTGGAAAATTTAACAAACTAAACTTGGAATTTGGAATTGGGTTAATTATATGTGTCAATTTCAATTCAAAATTTACATATCAAATTGGCAGATTTGGCAAATCATATTTGGAATTTGCAATTAACATGTTTGATTTGAAATTCTGATTTTGAATATTAAAAGTGCACATTTGTTTAAGGTCCAATTAGTGGATTTGAAATTAGATGTGTACATTATAAGGTATTTTACAATTTTGTTTTTACACATGGCATCAAATTTCAATGTTCTACAAAATATGTTCATGCCAAATCCAAGTCTATGTTTATTTTAAGTTCAATTGGCATATATAATTTTGCTAGATATGAATTATAATTCAACAATTTACTTTTCAAATATATAGGCAAATTAGTCTATTTTTTGGTGAAAAGTTGCTGAAGGTTGATACTCAAAAATTTTAGCACAATTTCTTTTTTTCACCAATTTTTTAATTTTTGGGGGAAATTATATATATAAACAACACTTTTAATGGTCCCATACAAAAATGTTGTCAATTAAATTAAAATATGTTTGGGGAGGCTCACCATTCTTACTACATTACAAAATTGAATATATATATATATATATAAGCATCAATTCCAAGTGTTGTGTAAATTTGTTGTTTGTATGGTTGATGTTGAAGTTTTCTTTTAAAGTCAATTAGTAGATTTGAAATTAAGATCAAAAGACATTCAAACAAGCCAACAACATTACTTTATATAAAAATTTCAAGTCATGCCAAAAAATGTTTAATATTTTAGGGTTCATTTTCATGTATCATAAAGTAGATTTTTGCTTAGTATGTTATGTACATTACACCCCATTTGTATGTAATAAAAGATTTTTGAAATTTTTGAAATTCAAAATAATATATTAAAATTTTAAAATTGTGAACATTTTTTGAGTGCGGCAACTAGGGTATTATCATTTAAGTTTTTTTACCATTAAATTATTTTTATTCTAGGAGTTCCTTTTGAAACACCTTTGTAAATTATTTTTTTGACACAATAGTTTTTCATTTTCACAAATTTTTAGATAAATACCAAAAAATATAATTGACTCAAATGAATTTTTAGTTTGAATTTCTTAACATTCATATTGTAAAAATTGTCATGATTCCCATAGCTTCAAATGGTAAAACATAAATAAATATTTGATTTTGAATGGTAGTTTTTGACATCTAATGTTATTTTTCACTCCTTTGAGTGTGTTTTGATGCATTAGATTTTGTCAATTATAGATAGTTCTTCTCATACATGGCATTGATTGTGAGGTTCTTCAAATTGTTCTCTATACATGTTTATTTTAAGTTCAATTGGTAGATCTAAAATCAAATCATATGTTAATTAGTTTATTTGTTTTACAATAAATGGAAACAATCCCAAGTGTTTTGTGAATTGCTATATGTTCATTTAAACAATTTTGAGTTGAACAATGGTAGGTGTGAAGAAGTTCAAAGTCTTAACTTAGCCTTTCCTTGTTTAAAAGGTCAATAACAATGGTAGGTTCATTAATGTAATTGTTAAACTATGTTGATTTGTTAGGTGTGCATAGTTATGACAAAATGGAAATGTCCCTTGGACTAGCATTTCTTAAACACTAAATAATTGTTGTTGTGGACAATTCATGCTTTTGTGAGATACATATATATTGTTGGATGCTCAATTGTTATTTTACATGTACCATTTGTGGCCTAGCTTGGAAAGTTTGACATTAAAAATGATTTTAAAAAATTGGGTGAACAATGGAAACAACAAAAACTTTGAAAGTTGAATCTATTGTGACAACTCCAAATTTGTTCATGAAATTCATACCATGTGATTAAATCTTTTAAAAGACATTGTTGAATCCTTTATCATGTAAATCACTTTTATGTAGCTTCACGAGCAATTATAAATCACTAAATCTTACAAAATATGAATTGTTACAACAAAAACACTTACATATTTAGTGTCGTTTCACTCTTTTGCCTATGGTTTCTATTTGGGATGACTTTTAAGGACTCAATATATGATATATTAAGCAAAAGGAACATTTAAATGCAATAATTTTGTTAGAAAAACTTTAATAAAAAAAAAGTTATGGATTTTTGAATGGCTTGAAATGAAATATATTTTCATGAGTCCATATCATAATCATTCTTGAATGGATTTTTTTTCTCTTAAAATTTTATTTAGAATGACTTTTATTCATTAGACTTTTTTAATTCATTAACCACCATATAATTCCCCATTTAACCAATGATATCAAAGTAAATTGTCATTTTAACACTATCATATGGACTTTTGAAGAGTGATGTATCCCATAAAAAATGAATCACCCTGACTTGCAATCACCCTAAAAACATGGATTAACTAAAGATTCAATTGTTTGCTATATCTTCTTCATCTTTAGTAACACGTGTAAATTTGGTTTCAATTAGGAATAGGTGTTGTCTCATGCATTGCAATAGTACTTTTTTTTATTAATCATTTATTAATTTAAAACACTCTTTTTCAAAAGCCTAAAGCCCTCCAAGAAAGAACCTACCTTCAAGAGTGTGAGGGATTTTATTCTTGCAAGTAGGGTATTAGATCCCTCTCACTTTTAAGGAGTAGGTGTAAGAACCTGCCCCCTCTTATGCCTCATGATCAGTGTATGTTTAGGTTTGTATCTTCTTTCCATTTGTTTTCTTCCATCTTTCTTAGGTAGAATTCATGGTAACTTAGATTCCACGAAACCAGTGTGACTTGTATATGCTAGGTGTGGACATGTGTTGATGGATGTTCCATTGAACATAGTTTTTAAAGGATTTTGAACTATGTATTTATCTTGAATAATTGTCATAAGACAGATAATGAAAGTTCTTTAATGAACATGTTTGTGCTACCAAGAAGAAAAAATGGCATGAGTTCCAAATTACCGAATGGAAATCTTGTAAATTTGTATTGGTAGAAAAGACCTCACATTGAATACAGTTTTTGCAAATGATGTCACATCGCATTTTTGTGTTTGTTGACATTGGCATCAAGTTAGACACATTGTCTAGTGTGTCAATTTTCATGCAAAAACTGAATGTATCAATGGCAGCTTCATTTTGAATACCATCTCCCATGATCAATATTCAATCCTCATGATATCTGACTAGCTATTTCATACTATAGTTACAATGCAGAGATGCAATTGTTGAATAGGTTGATGATATGCTCCAACATCAAATTGTCGAACCTCGATAATGGATATCCCCTTCACATCAATGATTTTTTTTGGGCAGGTTTTTGCTATTTTGCAGAAACAATTTGAGGGAAACTTCTAAAACCATGGGTTTTCAGTTTGAAATGTATTCATCATAAAAAATTCACTTCTGTGAAATCCAGACTTGTGAAAAAAACCATTGCTTTACATCATGGGGATTACAGCTTATCACTTCTTTTACTCATACATTTTATTAAAAAAATACTCTTCTGTACATAATGGCATATTTTTAAAAATATGCTAAATTATGTATGTTCAAACTTTCCCAACAATCCTTTGTCCTAATTGTTGGGTACTTCCACTCCTTTCATTTCCAAACTAGCTATCTGGTTTCGGACCTTTCAAACCATGAATTTTTTCTCTTGGGTGGAGTGTTTCCATAAATAATAACCATCTATTGTTGAATGGAGTAAATATTTAGCTCCTTCATTCCTTCTGATAGGTTTCACAATTAGTTGTTTAAATTCACAATTAATTGGTGTAAATTAATGTTAATTGATAAGCTTTTCTTCTTTTGTGATGTCATCATACGTTTCTCTTTTTACATGCCTCTCATCCATGATAATTCCACTCATGCAACCATCAACTTAGCATTCAAAGCAAGTTTTCAACAACTTGTTCTTAAAGTTAATGCCTTTTACTCTTTCTTCACAACTAAAAAGTACTAGATCCATCACCATAATCTTGATATTAACAGTGGATACTATATTGTGGGTCCATTTCACCTTGATCAAAATCCTATCCTTTGATCATTTCAATTTGTTACTACAACCTATAATGGTTACCATGGTTGTCATAATAATTACAAATTTGATTTTCTAACATTTATGCAAACTGTACATCATCATTCCCTAAAGTCATTAATAACTTTACATGTCATTATTAATATTTTAAAAAACAGACGTTTTGAGAACTTCAATATTGGGATGCATTCCTCCCCACTTTCCAATGCATTTCTGAAGTGATTCAAATTTTGGGGAATGTACTAGGGACATATGGACCAATCAAAGTTTAACTCCATAATAGGATTCATCTTTAACATTTCTATTGTGTAGACTTGGACAAACTAGTCTATAAAAGATAATCTATCTATGAAGGAAGGTAGTTTGTTTTGTTTTGCAGTTATGAGATCCACCGAAGGGGGATGCTTTAGATGGTGTTCTTCGTGGCTCTGGAAAGCTCTCAATGAGGACAGGTGCATGGGCTTGGTTCCATGGCATTTGGACTTGCAGTGCAAAAGTTCTTGAATATTGAATGATTTCTTCACTGAAAATTAAATTAAATCCTAGCTGAAAGTTTAGGAGGAACTTTGGTGTTGTTGGAAAGATCTTGATGAGCAAGATTTAATGAAATTTATTTGGTAAGATTTGGATTCAGGATGTGGGCGATATTGAATTTTTAAGTGATTTTTATCCCTGAAAATTCAAATAAATTCCAAAAAACTAGGTTTTGGAAGGAAAAATCAGTTGAGGACGTGATAACACTTGGGCCAACCGGCACAGGCCACACTAGTGGTAATGAAATCTAATTTTAATGCAAGAAATCCAAAAGTGATTTTTTTCTATATTAAGACATCATTCACTTGCATAAAGGAATCCAGGCCCAAAACATACTCCAATCTCATTCTTACTTTCCACATTCACCCAATGGTTTAAATTAAATGAAATTCTCTACAAATTCATACCTTCTTTTTTTAAAAAGTAAAAACGTCCATCATGTAGGGCCAAGGAGGATTGGGTGTCATTTAAATAAACAAAATTCACTTGTAGCGTAACAGAGTGCAAGTGATAACAGCGGCACAATATTAACATGTTCAAGCTACCAAATAATTCCTCTGTCCAATGTCAGTGATTCCTTCGTCCAAAATTCTATTTCATGTTTCAAACTAAAAGAGAAAAAGAAAAAGATGCAAGGCATATATCTACAGAATTGCAGCAAGAAAGGGAATGAAAAACTAATTAACAAATAATGTGAAGCAAACAACTAGGGCATGTGGTGCTTATGGTGTGGAACTACAATTGTACAACCTTCAAGAACACGGACTTGGATTTGTCGTGTACATGGCCTCCAAGAAGAAGAAAACAGACAATTTATACTTAAAGTCTGATTCCTCATCTTCCTCTTTCTTTTTCAACTTCATTCCATTTTCCATTATCGGCTGACACTATACTCTAAGTTTGCCACTAAAGCATAAACAAGGCAGGATAATATAATTGAAACTAATTGAATTTACAAATAGAGTGATACCTGGGGACATAGTGTGATTCATATTATTTAGAACATGCATGCCCTCACAATTTTTATTTTTAAAGGAGCCATATTGATTGGCATGTTAGCAATTTTTTTGGAACATTGCACATGCCCCCCATAGAAGCACTTCTTTGGACCCCCAGTTGCAAAATAGAAATAAATGTGCACCCTTGGATTTCACCGTTTTAGTTTATATACAAGGGAGTTGAACTTTGAGCAAACCATATTGGATAAAACTCAGGCACGATTGGGAACATCTCGGGGAATGCATTTGGGAACACTTTGAGAACTTAGACTCTTTGATAACGTGATGAACAACAGAAAAAAAACAAAATATCCCCCCCCCCCCCCCCACCCCTCCCCCTCACCCCACAACACAACACACAGACCAACCCGCCACAAACACCAACCCAC
>Ga0116231_10009072_pt1 | contig 17043 bp, 17 predicted proteins | sample S1TSphgellanicum_2_FD_89695 | JGI IMG/M metagenome (GOLD analysis project Ga0116231, IMG submission 89695) | Host-associated microbial communities from peat moss isolated from Minnesota, USA - S1T2_Fd - Sphagnum magellanicum MG | ecosystem: Host-associated > Plants > Peat moss > Unclassified...
CCATGGGAATAGACCGGAGACGGCAAATATACCCCAATGTTGTTCAACTTGTAAGTAAGTAGTAAGTTACTTATTTAGTAGGTATCAATCTGTTGAAAATTATTTCTTTGTTTTTGTATGTTGGTAAGTTCCAGTATCCAGACCCCCTCCCTGTTCATAATGGTTAGGGTTTCTGGTGCAGCCAATTTTCACATGCATCATAATAATACCTTTGGCATTCAGCATATTATTATTATTGGCAAAAAAAAATTTCTTGGCAATCTGATCATTGCAATTACCAATATATCTATTAAGTTTGTGTGCTAAAATGGCAACTCACATCCATTGCCATTATTATTATGGCAAATGCAAGCCTTGAAATTGCCAATATCTAATAAAAATGTGCTTAATAGTTGCTCGCTCTGGCATCCATTGAACTAAAATAAAAAATTATGGCAATGTAAAAAGCATTGAAAATTTCCAATATTCTAAATAAAATTTCAAAAAAAAAGAAAGAAAGGAAGCCCAACCCAACTCTTTCAGTTGTTGAGAAAGAAACAGGTTGAGTGTAGCTAAGTTGAAAAACCCCAAAATTAAAAATAAAAATAAAAATAAAAATTTACAACACTAATATATATTATTCTTCACTGCGTTGCGTTTGTATTTCACTCTTTCTCTGCCCCCTCGGAATAAGCAGACCATGATGAGACAGATGGATGACCAGACGAATGAACGGATGGATGATGAGACAGATGGATGAAATGATGCTTCACGATGTCCTTTACTATATGTAATACCAGATCCACTTGGACTTTTAGGTCAAATGAGTAGGCTACCCCCCCCCAACCTTTTGGGTGTAGCATGAGGCAGCCTACTCAAGTGTGGATAAGTTCAGCATACAACTGATCTGCTTTTCTGGGTCTATTGTTGTTGTACAATGGGGATTGTTTGTTGGCCTTGCCTACCAAGGCAAGGATATTGTGTTTACATTCATTATAGAGTATAGTAGCTTAAGGGATTGAATGTGAACTGGATTGTAGGTTGAATACAGCAGCAGCAGTTCTGGATAAGGTCCTTTCATATGTATTTTGTTTGTTGGCTTTTTTCTTTTGGGGAATAGGGCTTAAATAATGATACCATTAGCTTTCTTTTGATGATTGTGAGATCAATAAAAACTCTTGAAAAACTTGTTTTTGAAGCTTTCTTGTTGCATGCTAGATAACACGTGTTCTTGTGGAGGAGAGAGTTCTTTTGGATGCCAGTCCATCATCATGACTTTTTGTTAAAGTCGTTTGTATTTTGTTCTCATCTTCTTGTTCGTGATGGGAAGAAGAAGGCCATCATAAGTTGTTAGCCAAACCCGTCCATCCCAAGGAGTGAGTTTTCATGTATACAAGTTGTTGGCTTCAATTCCTTTTTTTACTATAATTTAAAGCAAGTTTTTCAAACCCGTCCCAAGGAGTAAGTTTTCATGTATACAAGTTGTTGGATTCAATTCCTTTTTTTTTACTATAATTTAAAGCAAGTTTTTCTCACATGTAACTACCGACTTGTGCTGATTGTTGTCTTAGGTCTAATTGGAGGGTCTTCTAACCCAACACATTTTTTCAAGTGCTCTTTGTGAGACAATTTGAACAATGGAATGTCCATTTTAGTTAGTGGGCATTTTTATTAAAAAAAACCACCTTGCATGTTTTACCCATGATATATACTCGCTGGGTATCACGGGAATTTTTAATAAAAAAAACTTGACACAAGTCTTTAGGATTTATGCTCAATATTAAAGCCCTTGGTGATGGGCTTTACCAAATTGGGCCCATGCTTTGGCTTTGCCTCACGTAGGCCCTTATTCCGGTAAAGCTTGTGGCCATGGGCTTTACCTATATATGTTTAAAGCAAATTCACCATATCTTTGGGCCCTAATTTGACCATGTAAACCCCTGTTTTGTCCCCAATTTGAGTGTAGCTGTAAAGTTAGGGGAAATTGGGTACCTTGTAATCAACGAAACTGGGTATCAGTTCACAAGATGTGCAGGGTTTTATTCTGACAAGACTTTGATTGGATGAAGAATATGAGCCACAGTCAAGGGCCAGGTAAAGGCAACCTAATCCAAAATTGGGTGTAAAACTCCTGTAATGAGGAGCAATGTGAGAAAACCAGTTTTGTCCCCTCTTTTCTTTCTTTCTTTCTTGTCTACTCTATTTCATCCCCAGTTTTGGCAAAGCTGGACTCAGCACCCCCAAGTTTGGAGCACTTTATGGATAACCCTCTAGTACTACTCTCTCTCTAGTACCAATTTTGTGAATGTGAGACTTCCCAAATTTTCAAGAGGGGTTTCTGCCCAAAGTCAACAAGGAGCCAATCACTCAAAGGTTTCAAGCGCACCATCAGCACCAGTTGCAGCTATTTTAATCCACCTGCAATTGGCTGATTTACTTGTCTGGTATGTGATTCTTGTAAATCTCATAGTTTTAGACAATTTGGACCAGTTGCACTATTGTACAGCCTCCAAAAGATACCAAGTATTTAGGTGTTTAAAACCAATCGGTGTAATAATATTTGCCCTCTCTTGCATATACATGCACCTAGTCATTCCAATGTCCACCCTCTAAATAATATCTATCCCACCCATGATGAATCTTTTAGAAAAGCCAGCCATCTACTAGTCTACACTAGAAATCCAATATTCAGCCCCTCTTTGGGTGGGATGAGGTTATGTGAAACTTAATTTTTCACCACCTTGAAGGTGTTTTTCTTTTAAAAGGAAATTCTTTTTTCGGTGAAATGGGGGACTAAACTTCCCAATTAGTTTTGAAACTAGGTGTGAAACTTAGCTTCATTATTGTAACCCACATCACACCTTGAAGTGTGTTTTTTCTTAAAAACGATTTTTTTTTTGGTTGGGTGAAATGGGTAGTCCCCAGTTCAGTTCAAAACTAGGTGTGAAACTTAAACTTAATTATTCTAACCCACATCACATGTTGAAAGTGTTTTTCTTTAAAAAAAAAATCCTTCTTGGGTGAAAAGGGTACTCACAAATTAGGTTCAAAACTAGGTGTGAAACTTAATTTAATTATTCTAACCCACATCACACCTTTGAAAGTGGTTTTTCTTTTTAAAAAATCCTTCTTGGATGAAATGGGTACTCACAAATTAGGTTCAAAACTAGGTGTGAAACTTAACTGAATTATTCTAACCCACATCACACCTTTGAAAGTGTTTTTCTTGAGAAAAGAGAGAGATCTTGTTGGGTGAAATGGGTAGTCACCAATTAGTTAGGTTCAAAACTAGGTTTACTTTTTAGGGTTAAGAGTTGAATGTCATGGCAAAGTAGATTACCATTGTCTGGAGTCCAAATGGAATGTACCGACAAAAGGATAGGATATATATATATACACGATATGGTCAGTTCCCTAAACCCTAATCCTCCTCTCCTTTTCCTCCTACCACCACCCACTTCTGGCCCCCCAAATAGCCAAAAAAGACACATGAGTCAGTGCTAAGTATGCAGAAAGAGTGAACATCCAGTTACACTTTTATTGACCAAATGGTGGGCTTTCTTTGCAACACCAGCTCACCCAATCCACCTACTTTCACACTTTTTTCTTTCCCTCTAAACTTATATACAAGTCCAGACAAATCAATCCAAAATATCAAGCCACACTTTAGTTCTATATATATATAGTTTTTTAATTAAAAATATTTTTAAAAAAATAAAAAATAAAATATAGCAACAACCATCAATAGTTTTGGATTGAGTTTGGTTTAGCTCAAAACTATGTTAGGAAATAGTGTCAATTCACAAGTTCCAATAGGTACCTTGTACTTTGTCAATAATGTAAAGAGCATTTCCACCCACAATAGTGAAATGGTTTTGATCCAATTGTTTAACTCATGTTTTGTATGGTGACCAAAAGAAAGCAAAGGGAGGCAACATAGGATGATGATGATGATCAAAGAAGGCAAGCAAAAGCAAGATACAATGATCGAAGAATGCAAATGGAAGCAACATACAATGATCAAAGAAGGTAAATGGAAGCGACATGAACAAAGTGAGTTGGAATTGTTTTGGGGGAGGGGGTGGCGGGGGGAGACGTGGTGATGAAGGGTGTGTAAGTTCGTAGTGTTCATATATGGTACATAATAATCATCTTTTTATTGGCAAAATTTTGGGAAAATGAAAAATTAAATTTTTAAATGAAGTGATTTTGAAGGTTTTCAATTGCTAAAAGTGGGAAAAAAAATTTTGTTGGATTATTATATTTGGTTTTTTTAGCGTGTAGTCAAAAGAAAGGTGATTAATGATTTGTGCTTCATATATGGTTTATACCCAGATTTGGTTAAATCCTCTTGGGGATGATCGCCACTTTTTGTACATCTTCCTATGGATGAACATCACTTTGGCTACAAGCAAAAATTCCTTAAAGAAAACATTGGTATTGAGACAAGTATGAAGGACTCAAACAAATGACACTAATCCTTTCTTTATATCGCAGTACCTTTATCATTTTGGCAACAAATTGTCGAATAATTATTTAAATTTGAAATCATAATTTGGCACTTGATTTTTTAATTCTGAAAATTTTGTCAAGTAATGGTTATATAAAATAATAAAACAAGGTTGTGTCATTTTTATGAAACAGTCTAGTGCATTTAAACTGCTTCAATTTTAAGTCATTGTCAAGGATGATCTACGATTCAAACCCTAACAATTAAACTTTTGATTTTATTAAAATTTTAGCATCAATAATAACTAAAATTTCAAAAGTTCGGCAAAATAAAAAATAATTTAATTTATGTTGAAATAGTAAAGGTATTATGGTATACACATAGCACAGTTGCAATAACTAATTTAATTAACTTACCAAACTTATGAGGATCAAGGTGATTTGTTCCAAAGAAGCTATGTAACAAGACACAAGACATAATATGTCATAAAGGATGCATCCATCCATCAATCCATCCATTTGTTTATATTTATATATTTGTTTATTTATTTCACCATTCAATAGGACACCATTGTTTATCAAGTCCAAAAAATAGGAAATTTTTAGAACTGTCCATTTGATAATATGGTTAATTACAATTCAATATTTAAAAAATCTAATGTTGAGAAGAGTGTTTATTGGGTTGTAACTAGTGTTGCTAAGTTCTTGATTTCGAAAAAGAACCTTTGGTTTTGATTTTGAAATTTTGAAGTTTTTGATGGAACTTTTGGTTGATTTTTTGAATCTCTAAAAACTTCCAATGTTTAATCTTTTTTACACAATTGAAAATTAGTTTTTTTTAAGATCAAGTTTAGTTCCATTTTAACACAAAATAAGGTTTTTTTGTGTGGTAGTATTAGTTTGTGCAACAAATCCACACAATCCAAGATAGAAATTATGTAATATTAATTATGTACAACCAATTAAACCTAAGTACTTGCCTAGAAAATAAGGTCAAGCTTTTTATTAAAAAAATTGTACTTATCTACCTAGAGAACTTAAACTTGAATTAAAAAAGGACAACATTCTCAATTCACATTCTAATTCAATTTTTAAAAAGGTCGATTCCCTTGTCCAATTCCAATGACAATTATGGCAAAACGTTGAACTTTCTTTATCAATATTTTGTAACTTGGACCTAAAATTGCTTAAAATAAAATAATTGGAAACATTAGTCATAACATGTTTTTGGAATGAACAACTTATACAAATTTAAAATGTTTGACAAGGAGAAGGTTGAAATGGATTTATGCTACATATTGGTGATAAGTATGTTAAAAAGAGAGAAGTGTTTATTACTTGAATTTTTGCAATGGTGAGAGACATGTTCTTGAGGCAACATGGTTACCCTAAACCTAAAGTTTTAACCCAATTGGTGAAGTAGTTTGGTCCTTATCTCAATCCTTTATGGATAATTGACTTTTAGATTTTCATGATATGATGATGTCCAATCTTCTAGGGCTAATTAATTTAGTGCACTCAAGCAATGAATTGTTTTTATTTACTTTCTTTCTTTGGTTATCCTTTTTAGACTATAAAATTATATGTAAACTTATACCCAATTCACCCATGTGTTTCATTCCCATATGATCCCCTATTTGTCTTGTCATACCTTCTTTGATGTTATCCACAAAGTCCCAACAAATCATGACCAAACAACAAAACTCAAAATGGGATTCACAAAAGAGGGACCATACACAAATTTGTAAGTGGAAGCAATATTAGTGTAGCTATGGTTTTCATTTGTGTTTTTATGAGTGACAACATAGTTTTTCAAGGGGCTTTGGATAATTGATCTCAATTCTCAATTTTATTTTAATAATAATAATAATAATAATAATAATATTTTGATGTTTGACTATGGTGATGGTGGTGTCTTCATAATAAATTGTGTTATGTTTTGTTTTCCCCTTCTTGATCTCTTAGTTTATTTTGTTGTTTCTTAGTGTTTTCTTCATCACCTTGGAGGGGTGATTCCATTTCTATAGCTTTTGTGGAGGCACAATTGGGTGATGATGAAGTTCAAGGAGAAAATATGAGAGGAGCTTACGAGAGTTGGTGATGGTGGTTTTTGTGTGAAAAAAATGGGTCAATTTTTGTCTTGTTCTCCCTTGTTTGTGTTTATTTTTTTAAAACTCTTTTTATATCATCACATTTTGTTGCAATTTCTTGTGTATAGAGATTGGTGGTGCTTGAGGAAATTTGAAAGGTTTCTCCTCTCCTTGTGTTTTTGTGTGAGTTAAAACTTAGTTCACTTAAAGTTCAAGTGCAAAATCCAATTTTGGGCCATGATGGTTTGCTTTGTAATATTTTGATGTTGTTTGCAAGCTTTCGTTTTTTTGTGTATGAGGTAAACACATGGTTTGGTGTTGTGTTTATTTGACTTTATGAGTAACTCTAATGGGTTTAAATTATTGTTGTTGGGTTTTTGTTTGGAAGGAGATATGGGCTATCTATATATGAAGATATGTGTTTTTTTGGATGTTATCATGTCATAACCTTCCCAAATCATGGGGCCCTTTGCCTTGCTTGTTGTATCTTTGAGAGGTTGTCATTGAGATAGTGTGCATGTTTGTCATTTCACAATTTTTGGATGAATGAAATGAAAGTTATTGTATTTAGGATGATTTATATCTTTAAAAATTAATTAATAATTTTTTAAACGATTTTTTTGCAAAGAATTTTGAAGTTAAACACTTGTTGACTAGCATAATATTGGGATAGTTCAACTTATAGGAAATTTAATTTACTTGGGCAATAGCACATGACCCACTATAGGTTATGGAGGTTTTATTGTCACACACCATATTATGCACGAGCCTATTTGTAGGTTCAATCGTAAGGTTCATCAATTGATCTCAAGAATTACTTTGTTCAAATGGCATGCCTCTCCTTTGAAACATACGGTTTATTTGAATAATATACTATTGAGTTGATAAGAATAAAAGTGAAAAAAAGGAAGTTTCTTGTAATGGCTCCAAATATTCCAACAAATCCATTTCACAAAAGCTTGTTTTTTCTTTATTGAAATATAAAGTTATTGAGAAAAAAATCCATGATGTTTGGGTCCCTTCCATGATTGACAATTCTACATGTACAAAGGGAAACTAAGGTGCTTTTTGTGGACAAATATATTCTTCTTGGATAGGAAATGGATTTTTGGTTTGTAGTTTCTAGACACAATAAACTTTTTCACTTTTATCTTTTCCTTATGTCAGGAACATAAAGGAATGACTTTTGGCCATCTTGCAAATGCTAACAATATTTGCTCATATCTCTCACTTCAAATGGTCAAAGTCACGACTTTTGGAACTACAATTGTGTATGTGAGAGGGAGGAGAAAAACATGTGGAAGGGAGGAGAAAAACGTGGTGGAAAAAAAACTCTTTACACTCTTTACTCTACAAGAACATTGCTAATTCTTACATCTACACGTGATTTCAATCATTTTCAAGATGCAAACAAAATTTCTTCGTGAAAAGAAAACCTCACCCCCATATTTTGAAAACTATTGTTGAAAGGTCTAATACACCATTTTTGGATTTCCTTCACGTGAAAGAAAGGACTTAACAACATTTTATGTCAATAAATTATAGATTGAGCATCAAAGGCACTCTAATCCCTTGCCCCTCCCCTCCCCTAGTTCCAACCCCCCCTTCTCACATCCCCAAAACTATAGAAAGATGGTGTGTACAAATGCCTATGTTGGGGCAACAATATCACAAGCTTGACATAATTATGCCATTGAGTGCCCAATTGGTTAATACACTACATGTGTTGGTAACCAATCCATGTGTCAAATTTTCCCTTTGACTTTTGGCCTCTTAATTTGGTCTAACATGTTTAGTCATTATTTTTGGACAAAAGGTTTTTTTTTTAACCAATTTCTTTTTTGGAAATTGAGATTTTCTTTTTCAATATAAATTCAAGTAAAATTCCATTTGTGGGAAGTTAACCAATATATATTAAAAAAGAAAACCCCTTGAACATGTTTTTAGAAAATTTCTTTTTTCATTATTCTATTCCACCTAGTTTCCTATTTAAATTTGAATATTGATCAAAATTTGGCTTTAAATGGAATGAAATGTGGAAAAGTGTGCAAATTGTCAAACATGAAACATGTTTCAAATCACACACAATAGAACAATCATGTACAAAATAAATGTTAAATTTGGTGTAAATTGGTGCAATTTTTCTTTCAAAATTATGTTGTTGTAGATGTTTGAAGCATAACTAAATAAATAAATATTTTAGATCCAATCAATTTCCTTCAAAGGAACCAATTAATTCCACCAACCACAAGATATTAGCAATGTACATAGACACACACACACACACACATATATACAACCCCATATTTTGGACATGGTACCTTGGGTGGTGTGTGGCACTTAGGGAAAAAGGTTCTTTCAATCATGCTCTCGCCATGTGAAGCATAAATGTCAAAATGGCGCATGTCTTTTCTCTCAATCCATTGAGTAAGTTAGTTCCTCGAATAATCTAGAGTAGATAGATATCAATATGAATGCGGTGAGCACGAGTGGTCTAGATTCTTCAAAGTCGCTAGATCTTATCCAACAACAACTTGACCAAATGTTACATTACAATCGGTATGTCATCATGTTTAGTTAGAATGGTAGGTTTTCAAAAAAATTAAATAAATAAATAAATTTATTTTCTTGTGTTCCTTTTTTTTGGGGGTGTTTCCAATGTTTTTATGTATATCGTAGTTACCTTTTCAGGTTCGGCATCTTGCTATCGAATAATTATTTTATTTTGAAAAATTGACTTCAACACAAATTTTTTTTCTTTTTGAAATTTTGGAATTTTTTTTTTAATTAAAAAATATTCGACAACAGCCTGAGATCGCTTAAAGTACATGCAATAATATACATATTAAAACCCTAAAATTATCCTGTAACAATTTCTTAAATCCCATGAAAATATTTTGACATTAGTAAATAATAAATTAAAAAAAAATTCGGCAAGAAGGGACCTTAATTTTCTAAAATTTTGACATTTTAAAAAAATATATATAATTTTTTGCCGAACCTGAAAAGGTACCACGGTATACATGAGTGAGATATTTTCCATAAAAAGTGTGGGGCTTTTTATTTTTTTAATTTTTTCCTTTGTGGCGAGAGGGTTTTCAATGCTGAATATTCTATTTGACAATTTGTGTGGCAATGACGATATTGTCACAAACAAACGGTGGTGTTATTATTATGCACACTTGTGCTTTGTGCATAATAACAAGCATTCAAACACGGACAAAAGCTCAAGTGGAAACCATGTGGGAGGTCAAGGGATAAGAGCTTATCTTTCTTTCATGCAATGTACGAACCATGTATGTAAGGGATAAGAGCTTCTTATATCTTTCATGCAATGTAAGAGGCATGGGACTTGTGAGGGCTCACTCACTCACTAACTCTAAAAGGGTCTACCAAGAGAAGAGGGTCACACTAGATGCGTGACAAATTATATTATATTATATTATTTTCCTTTATTATTCGGAGTACATTACCAGCTGGAATCTGCCACTCCCGGGGGCTGTGGGCATGGGGGAGAAAAAATTTCCCTCTATTATTTGGAGTACATTACCGGGCAGAATCTTCCACTCCCCGGGGTCGGTGTCATGGAAACAATTTTGTGTAAGGGCCTTCCAAAGCACGTATTATGCTGTTGGGGGCGGGGTGTGGCACGTGGAACCACACCCGTAGATCTAGATTAATCACAGCCGTTAAATCTCTTGATGCTACCACCCATTGTAGCCACAACCCCGATCGTAGTTGGGCCACAATGGTACACCATTTGTCCAAAGTCGTGAGAACCTAAATTGCCAACCCAATTGGATGATCAGTTTCAAAACCAACCCCATTTTATACCCACCAAAATCAGCCCCATTCATCACCAAATCTCCCTCCTCCCAATCACAAAAAACCTCACACTCAACCAAATTGTCCATGAAACTTTGAAAATTTGGAAAGACTTTGAACTCAAAAAAGTGTCGGGGGTAGAGAAGATTCAATTGCCTTCACAATCTAGACTAAACAATTTGGGGGATGGGTAGATTATCAGCCAACAAACAACATTCATGTCCTCGGAGACCATCATGTCCCAAGCAATTCTTAACTATCTAAATGATTGATTGCTATTGTGATTTTATTAATGTTCATCATGTTGACAAGAGCCACAAATGAAGCAAGTAAATCATGTACAAATCATCATTGACTGTTTTGTGTTTTCCTGTTTTCCTGTTTCATATTTCCTTTCATGGGTTAAAACAGCAAGAACCTTAGAAGCAGTGGGTGCTGCTGTCTGCAGCGTCTGCAGATTGATCAGTCCAGACTCGGAAAGTACTGTCAGAGCCACCTGACACCATGAACTGGGCATTTGGATCAAAAACTGCTGCTTGAACCGCACCCTCATGGCCCCGCAATTCATTTAGTGGCACCACCTCCCCTTCAATTTGAAAGCTTCAAAACAAACACATGAATTTGGTGTCATGATTGGTTACATGACCCTACTGAGCCTAAGTATACAGTAGTAGCCAACGGATGGGATCCTGATATTGTCTTAGAATAAATACCATATAGAGTAATATACAAGATGCAAATGAACCATGAAGCAAAAAAAATATCATCACATGAATTCTATTCACAATTCTGAGAGAGTGAAAAATTTCAGATGACTGGAACAGGAACACAGAGAAAGTAGTACCATTTGACCCGACTGTCATTACTAGCAATGGCCATAACAAGGCCACTCCGATCAAAAGAACATCGGTTTGCAGAATGTGGACCAACATTGATAGTTGCATATTCTGCCACTTTGCGTACATCCCACAGCTTCACCACCCCATCTGCATCTGTTGACGCTATCATATTCCCCTGCTTTCCATCGCTTATTATGCTGAGTTTGTAATTGGTAAAAAAAAAGTGGTCAAGAAGGTCCTGTTAATGTGTTCCTAAGGAGATGAATTTTCTGTCAGGTTTTCAGTTCAGCTGGTCTTGAAAATGCATCAACCTACAACGGAAACTAATGGTGCAAAGTGGGAAAAATGCAGGCCGAAAGGACAGAGTAGTCAGTAACTATATACCTTTTTGTCAAAGGCTGCATGGTTGCAAGAGCTTTTATGACCGTAGAAGGTTTGAACACAGAGCGATGACCGTGCATCCCAAAGACTAACAGTTTTATCACTACTGGCAGTGCAAATTATGCTTGTATACAGCTGCCACATGATACCATTCACAGAATCTACATGACCTCGAAGTGTTCCACGGCATTTCATTCTGCACCCAATCACCCAACAACCACACGTACTATGATGCCATACCAACAGTCCAGTGAGGAAAAAAAAGGCAATGAAGTAGGCTCCACTTCATCTTCTCAGCCATTTCCCTTCCTCTAAAAACAAGCATCACTGTAGACCTTGAGTTAATACTTAGAAGACAAGCATAAACTAAACTGCAATGAATTTTGGAAAATGTACAGGAAGTTGTTCAGGTGGGAAGTAAAAACACCCATGAACCGCAAGAGGAGACAATGTACATATGATGACAACAAAACCCCCAGTTTGAAAGGACCCAATCAAATTCACATGAAGAGAGAAGGGGAGGGAGAATATGGGTATTACGCATAGAGGTCCCAGATGCGACTAGTATGGTCAAGAGATGAGCTTGCTAGAACATCACCACTGGTGTGATAAGACACTGCCCATACAGCCTGATTCTCCGTCCCACCCCCCCACACCTCATCTTTAAACGAAGCAATCAATAAAATGCATTCTTTTTTCCGGTTTTCTTCTTCTTTTCGCAGCTGCTTAGTATACAGCAGCTCTGCTATTGGTGAACCTCAATATTGTTGGCAGTTCATCTCAGCAATGAGCAAGTTATTTCTAATTGTAGGAGATGTAGGAAACATGGGTAGAGGGACTAGTCACCTGAGTGTGATCGGAGAAAGTATGGATGCAACGAGATTTCTCAAAGCTCCAGATTTTAACTGTACAGTCTCCTGAAGATGATGCTAGGTGCATGCCTCTGCAACAAAAGGCCAAAGCAACTGTTCATTGACAGTCACTTGCTTGAAAACTACCTTACTTCTTCACCAATAAAGGTGGGTATATACTATCACGGGGGAAACAGAGGAACAAACTTTGGATGGAAATCAAGCCCAGAGACCCAATCCTTGTGCCCATCTCCAGTCATGATCAAGTCACCAGCAGGCAGCCCCCACATACGCCATGTTCCATCATCTGAGGCAGTCACTACCACAGGTTTTTTTGGATGCAGTATTACACTGCAGATTTTGCAACCCATGAGTCAGAACTGTTTCCACAAACTATAGCTAAAAATCTTCTTGAAGCTTCCCAGCATTCTGAATTATTGCTTCTGTGATTCCAAAAGAACCCAAGCTGAAATTGAGAACAGAACTCAGTTTTACAGTATTCTGCACTAATTTGAAGTGAGCGAATTTTTGAAGTCCAAAAATTGGCATAACAAATGGTGGGAGATGAAGAATGAGAGAGCACATACTTGCTGACAGACATTAAGTGACCTCGGAAGGTTTTCTGTAAGGTGAAGCTTTGAACATCTGTTGGTGACAGGTGCAATGAATGGAATGGGTTTATTTTGCACCCAGAAATGAGAGGATCTGGCTTTGGTACTTCTTTGAATGACCCTTTGCCATGATGAGGCCCTTTGAAGTTTGGTGATAATGGATTGTCATCTGTGAATAACTGTGCTGCCTCCACCTATCAAACCATGCAATTGAATGAAATAAATTGAATAGAAATGCCAGATGAACTAGTCTCCTCCTCCCGACCACCAAAACCATAGTGCTTACCAAAGGATTCTACTCTTCTCCAAGCATGAGGTATCCATGTGCACATATGATAGGGCCTACCTACCATTGCACGAAGCTTGTCCCGTTCAAGAGCCATCAGGGCTTTGGCCCGTACAGCTGCTTCATATTTCTTCTTCAGTGCATCAATCACAGGCTCATATTTTCCAAAATGGCTTCGTAATCTCTGTCACCCATCAAGCAATGGCACAACCACAACCTCAACACAAGAAGCTGAAGAATCTTAAGAAAGCATCAGACTAGTATGAAGAAGCAATCAGCCAGACAGGACAAATACTTGATGAGCACTGCATTCAAGAAAATGAGATACAATTCCAATTGCTAGTTCCAATCACTACTAGCAATGAACCCTCTAGAGTTCCAGGAAGACCCACCCACCTTCTTGACTGAAGCTAGGTAGTAGATCAAAATCCTTGATTTAGACATGAGGTCAAAGGCCAAAATGTTGGGTTGGTTTTAAGAGTTTCTGGTTCCGTATAAAGCCATGTGGGTCAAGGAGTTGGTATCTAGGGTTAGGGTTTAGGGATTCTTCAGGAATTATTCATAATTTAGCAATGAATTCACCTTGAGATCAACAATAAGCTTGTTCTTCTCTTGGGCTATTCTGCAGTGGTGCATGCGATGCAGGTTGCGCTCTTTTCGAAACTTTTCCAGCATTTCTGCTCGGCAACTGCCCATCTGATCCCTCTCTCGGTCACCAAACTTGCACATGCAATGTGGGGGAAAGGATGCTCTAGCACTATAGCAAGAAACCTCTGAGATCACTGACAAATGATCTTCTTCAAATGACAAAGATGGTGCTCAGTCCTCAGTAGTGTTCAGAAAGTTCCAGAAACACTGAAGGCTCATGGACCAAGCAAACATACAAAATAGGGGGGAGAGAGACACACACACACACACATGATATACAAGCGAGAGAAAGCCATCTATATATTCACAGATAGAGAGAGAAACTGGAGCATGGTTTAATGATATTAGGTGTGGGTAAAAAAGAGTACCGGGCAACGACATTCTGTTGTTCAAGTTGCTCTTGTAGGCGTTGGAGAATGTTGGTGAGCTGCAACGAGCGACCATACTCGTCAGGCACCAAAATGAGCTGGCTCTCGATGACCCGTCCCTTTTCTTTCATCTCAAACCACTCCACCTACCATGATCACCAAGCCCCCAAAAACTAAGATATAAATAGGAGGGCTCATGGCTTGCCATCTAGACCCATAAACATGTAGGGAGTTCTGAGTCTTCTTACTTAAGAAAGAATCCACAAGGGAAGTTATTACCCTGTATATAATATCTCAAGGTGTCCCATTCCCATGATTGGATGATGGAGTCAATAGGACAATGATTCTGATTGCTGATATGGGTTTTGAATCCTCCTCATAGTTCCTTTTCCACCACAGCACCCACAGACTTGTGAATATGACAAAGGGAGAGACAGAAAGTGCTTACTTCAAAAACCTCCAGTGTTTTCATGAGGCCATATGTCATGCAGAAGTTGCGCACAAAGTCATCCAATACCTCCCTTTGCTTCCGCACTTCTGGTTGCTCCACTTTTTTGTTTCCCTTTCCTGATAATATCATAACCCCAACCCTCTCAAAAGGTTGAAGTTGCATCAGTTCATATCCCACCAGGCAGAGCTCTGTACTACAACAGGTCCAGTTTGTGAACTCTTGCCATTCATTCTTTGGCACATGTTACAAAGTGCAATGTATTCTCACAAAATGCTCACAACACTCTCATCATGGACGCCATTTCATTTGTCAAAAATACTACTGTAAACATGGATCATACATGAGTCCAGCTCATTACCGAGAAAAAAAGAGAGCTTCTGCAGGGATCGGAGTGTGGCTTCAAGATCTTCTGACCCAGCATCCTCTTCTGACTCAAAATCCTCTTCAATTGCCACCTCCTCATATGTGTACTCACTGTCATTGTAATCATCCTCTGCATGCATGCATGCATGTATGCATCAGACAAAGCATTGAAAACTTAAGGTAAAGAGAATAACCAATGAGACAAGATGTGGGTATGTATGTATCTATGGACCTGCAAAAATGACAACATCATCATCTGCTTTCTTTTGAGAACTCTCTGAATCCAATTCCTTGCTCATCTTCTCATCCAGCTTGTTGACAAATATAAAATAAAATTGCTGTATCATTTCCAACAACAACAACAGCAGCAGCAAATCAAATCAAGTTGTTTCCTGCTGATCATCAGCTTTGAAGACTCTGAAGAAACCCTACCTATTTCATGAGTTGTTGTGTTGAGCCGAGAAAAATTCTGTTATGAGCTTTCAAAGCAAGAAACATAAATGAAGATTCTTGGTGCAATTCTTCTGATTGAAGATTTCCTACTGCACTTAAGAGACTCACAGAACTGCAATTTTGAACAAATCCTCCAATAATAATAATAATAAAAAAATCTCCCAAACTTTCAGCATGTTTTTTTTCTAGACGGCACTGGAATTCAATTGTCCAAAGAATGGGGAATTTATTTTCTGAATAAATTCCCAGGTGATCACACTCATGATGAGCAAAAGGAGCGTTTTGCTTGCAACCCAAAACCCTAAAAAGGCTCAAGATTTGAATTCCATTGAAACGGAGCGCTCTGGATTCATTCATTCCCTCAGGAAAGGAAAACTGTGGTTGGAGATTCTTCACGACCCATAATCGACTGCAGACGCAAGAAAGAAAGAAAGAAAGAATTGCAAATTGATGGTTTGCGCATATTTTGAAAAATCCGTGTAGCACAAAAAAACAAAACTCTTAACCCTAAATTTCTGCAAATCTGTTGTGCAACAAAAACCTCTGAAAATGTGCTAGCAAGAGAGGATGAGAGAGAGAGAGAGAGAGAATGCACCTGATTACCACCTTGGGTGAGGAGCAACAACATGCAACGAGCGCAGAGAATGAAGACACCACACAGAACACACACACACACAAACAAGCGCATCCACAACACAAAATGTGCACTATGAAAAAAGGCTGATTAGCAGATATGGATTAGTGGACAACTACCGGATTAGCAGATCTGGTGGATTAGGGGAAAATTAAACCTGATTAGAAGATGTGGATTTGCGTAAAGATTAACTCATTACCACATGCATTGGATTAGGAGAAATAACAAATAACCGGATTAGTAGATATGGATGAGGAGAAAAATAACCGGATTAGCAGATTTCGTGGGATTAGTAATGATAATAACTTGATTAACAGATGTGGTGGATTAGGAAAACGTGAAAAAGCTTGATTTAAGCAGTGGATTAAGAGGAGGATAAAGAAAATCCACCTCTTAAACAAATGTATGTCCAATGTTCACAATAATTTATATATATATAAAAACGAGCAAGCAGCTCATTAGACTTATCCGTAAAGTAACCCTGTCTTTGGGCCTCCTTTCACCCCATATCCCCTCTTTTAGTGGTATCTGCAAAGTAAAGACATTTTATTAAATCTCAGTATGAAATGCTGCAACTGAGTATGAAATGCGGAAACTCAGCATTTAATGCACAAGGTTCGAGACTAACTATAGTAGTTGTACAGCTAGGAGCTGTGAAAATATACGTAGCAGCAGTGGAGGCGCTCTGGGAAAAGGAAAGACAGGTGAAACTCAGTTTACCACCAAAATTGATGGTTTTCTGAATCCCTCCACCTCTAGCCACAACCAGCGCCCCCAGACGTGCTAAGCCTAGACATTTAACATATGTATATAAA
>Ga0116231_10009077_pt1 | contig 17039 bp, 15 predicted proteins | sample S1TSphgellanicum_2_FD_89695 | JGI IMG/M metagenome (GOLD analysis project Ga0116231, IMG submission 89695) | Host-associated microbial communities from peat moss isolated from Minnesota, USA - S1T2_Fd - Sphagnum magellanicum MG | ecosystem: Host-associated > Plants > Peat moss > Unclassified...
ACCTTCAATTCCATTTAACTATGGTTTGAGTATATATGGGAGTCTTAAGACCATCCAAGTGAAGAAAAAAAAAAAGCCAGGCACGGGCGGATTGTGTCCGACCGTCATGGGTACCCACTAGTAGATAAGTAAGTGTTCAAACAAAATTACCAACAAATTAAATTTTGGTAGGCTAAATTTTATTTTATTTTATTTTATTTTATTTTTGGGTCTTTACTTTTTAGGCAGTGAACACTAATAGTGACAATGAGCTAATTTAGTTGCTCGGTATCTATCATCCAAAAGCTTGAAAATGGATACTTCAAATTTTCATTCATTGCTCTTGTAGTTATGTAGGTCTAAAATGAAAGGGTCGGGATATGTATGTATGTCTATATGTGTGTATGTATGTGTGTATGTGTGTATGTATGTATGCATGTATGTATATATTTATGCTTGTGGGGATGCACTAATCAACCCTGTTCTGAATCAAAGAGACACAGACAAAAGGGCATTATACACATGACCATGAAGAGAAATAACCCTCTGGAAACCCAATTGCACCCTTTCATCCAATTATGACTTTTGGGGAAGTTTGGTTTTGTTTGGAGAGTGTGAAGGGAAATTGGGGGGAATATGAGTGAGTGTCTTCTTTGGATAAGACAAAATCACTATCCACAAAGGAAGCTGTAGAGTTCAACTTCTCAAATTCTTAAACCACAAAAACCCTACTTTTGTGCATAGTGAAAAGAATTATGGGTTTGTACCTAAATTCTTCACAACTGGTCTTTGTAATGTAGTAGTCATCATAGCCTTTTTTGGATTTCCAATTTGCAGAAGAGTTTCCTGCAAAATTGTCTCCAGGTGAGGAGGAGGAGGAGGAGGAGGAGGAGGAGGAGGAGGAGCATGACATCAACAAACATTTTCAAATTGCTCCAATTATGATGCTAGCCTACAGATTCGTTTGCAATTGGAATGGTGTTCTACATTGGATCTCAAATTGCTATGCAAAATTTGTATCTGAGAGATCTCAAGCACAAGTACCTTTTGTAGTGTTGTCAAAGAAATTCAAGGAGAAAAAGTTGTAAGGTTTTTCGGTGTTTCTGGTGTGCTCATCATCATGTTAAATTGGTGGGGCAAATCCAGGAGAATGAAAAAGAGAAGAAAGCTGGGTCAGCCTTATTAACCCTTCTAATAACTTGCATCCCACAACAAAAGGCAAACAACATAGAAAGAAACACATTTCCAAAATTCTTTTCTCAATGATCTTTTCGTGCAAGTATTGTAAAATCTAAGCCCATGACTGCAAGATAAATGGTGAGAAAAGACTATAAAGGCTCAAAGTTTTAAAGATAATTCCAACCCAAAAAATCTATTGAAGAAGAGGACCTAGCGAGTTATTGTAGGCCATCATAGTTACCACACTGTGAAAACCTAAAGTTTGTCCTATTCAGGAACAAAAGACATGCTAAAACATGTTTGTGGAAGTCCTTAAAACCATTCAAACCACCAACTGAGATGTCAAGAACAAAATGGGTACCTTGCATGTGTTCCAATGTGGAGGTGGAAATGCTGAAAGATGAAATGCAAAAGCTACAAGATAAGCAAACCTTTGTTTCTTCATGGGACCCAGAAACTATGCTCCCACCATTCACAGATGTCATTATGGAGGCCACAGATGGTCGCTCAGTCCATTCCCATGTCTCCACCTTGGTTGGTACCTCTGAAGCACCTGGGCCTCCACCATGACCCCTTTGTCATCAATTTTGTGAAAATGCAGAATCTGCAAATTTATTCTGCAAAGAATGTGAGCATGTTTTCTTTGCATCAATTGCAATAACTTAGTTTCACTCAAGGCTGATACTAGGGCATAGTCAGTTTAATGATAGTTCAAGCTGCGTAGTCATTGGGCTTTGGTAGTCCAGCGAAAAGAACTCCAGCATGCACCTTGACTACTAGAGTAGCATGCAAATGATATTGCAGATGGGCAAGTCTGAAGTATTCAAGGAACTGCTTTCGAAGATGAAAGCAACAAATTGTGGTCCAATTGAATTAAAAATGGACATGGACCATGATTCTTTGGAGGCTTTCATACACTTCTTTTACAGTGGTTCTGTGAGGCATGAGACGATGGAGTTTGTTGCTGATAAGTTGCTACGAGCTGCTGACAAATACAAGATTCCACTGTTGCACCAACGGTGTCAAGAGAAATTGGTTAACAGCATTCAGCCAGACAAAATCTTTCAGCTCTACCTTCTGGGGATCAAGTGTGATGCACAAGAGTTGGTGCAGGCTGTCATCAGTTATGCTGCCACTGCATTTGCTGACGTTTCGGAAATTCATGGGTATGAAGAATTTTTGAAGGATGATCCTGCACTTGTGGCTAGGCTTTGTAATGGTGTTGTTAAAAGGCTGAAAAGGCTCAAAGATGCTCACATTAACTAGAGCATAAAATATATATGACCTAACTACAAAACTACAATTGCTGATTCCCAAGAGCTCCCCCAGTAGACTGGAAACTATCCTATAATTTGATGCTCATATCAAGGCCAAATTAATAGCAAAGACAAAACTATTATATGGAAATTTGGCTTACTTTGTCCAAAATGTCAGATTTTCCATAGATTTTGCAAAATTTGTGCAATTAGTGCTGCTTGTTAAGACAAGGTTCCATATGGAAGGAACACTCACATGGAGTTTGGGTTGCTCTAGACACCCACTTGTGGCATAATTTTGTACAGCATCATGCAAGCAATAATCTTTCAAACTTGATTACCTACCACAGCCCACAGTGCACGGTTAACTTCTTCCTAACCGTATGTTGCATTTGGAAGACTTTTTTGGAACTAATCTGTGCTGAGCTTTGGCAGGTTCAAGACACAATTGAGTACCTAAAGAGGATTTGGGGCTGTTGATTTGGAACCTGTTGATTTTCCTCCCCCCTTTTCTTTGTGTTCTTTTCTGCATTTGAGGAATAGGACAATGCCCCTCAAAGAATAACACTGAGATTCCAATAAAGTTGGTGTGCCAAAATAAACCCAAGATGAAAATATACTTGCTAATCATGGAAAAAAATGAACAAAAATGATATTTCTTTATTGCTTACTCAAAATTTAGGACCTCATAACACAGTTCTTGATTCATTAGAATGATGTCTGTTCAGAGTTCCCACTAGCCATGTGTCAGTGTGCTCTCCATCATTTAGCTAAACTTGGTCTCATCATGTTGAGGCAACACCACCAGAGTTGCCCCTGATATGGTAGCTCATATTAACTGAACTATTGCAGAAGCAGCAGAAAGGCAACATACCTTACAGGCCACAGAACATTCTCCAAGGTTGTCAAGACCATGAAAGTATCATCAAACCTGCTCTGTAGTTGGAATAAGCTCATGTTATCTCTCCTTCCTCTTTGTTAACTGTTCATTGGCACCTAAATTACCTGCAGACTGGCTACCCTAAGAAAGGAAGAACATAGCAGCCTCAAGATACAGAGGCAAAAAGTTCCTGGACATGTTTTGCTGGAGCATCGGATTTCTCCACTAGCTCCACTACTTTATATGATGCCTCTGGAGTGCTAACAGATTCGACTGCAACCCGGGCCACAGTGTCACGAGAAACTGCGCCTTCAAAAAGAGAATCCTAGCAACCAGCATGGCAACTTTGGTCAGAATAAAACAAACTATTGTGATGATGCTCAATGCAGCCACTTTTGAGAGCCTCAAGCAATGGATTTGTGCACTCAGGGATCCTTTGACATTCCAGAAAAAAATGGAAATGCTTGATTGTGAAATGCAGGAACACAAAGATCTGCAAAGCTATCTCAGACAACTGGTTACACATCATATATCCAGGGATAGGACTAGCATACCTCACGGCTCAGAAAAATGTTCCCACTTGGAGGGTCATTCTTCAGCCCTCCAGGTCTGATGATGGTGTAGTCAATGCCTGACTTCCTGATGTAGTTCTCTGCCTGGAGCTTTGCAACTAGCGTGAGCCCAAATATGTTGAGAATTATGTAGACAGGGTTGAGAAGCTGTCCAATTGCTGCACCATTAACCAGGATTGAGCTTACGAGCACAATTTTCTTGACCTGATTTAATTTGCAGGCATCCACTACACTTCTTGTACCCCAGTTATCCACCTGTATGAAATTGCCACATGTCAATGCCACAGTCCACTGTCCTATAGAGGTCATTTGATTGTACACCTTGATTTGACTACCTGTAACAACTCTGAGTTGGATTCAAACAAAAAGAAAAAAGCAATGGAACAGAAAACAAATTCAAGGTAGGACTCTTTAGCACTAACAATGAATTGTGGCTTATAGGTATCCAAGGCGGAGTCCACAATGCACAAGTCTAATTGTTTCTGATGAGATGATGCTGAAAGGGCACTATTACATGATAATGTATTCAATGGAGGGGAGTGATGGAGGGTGGGGTACCTTCCATGATGCAAGGAGGTCAAATGAAGGCCTAAACCCTGTGGCGACAATTACAGCATCCACACCTCCAATGGCTTTAGCAAGCAATTCCACACTCTGTGTCACATCTGCCAAAACCTTGACACATTCAACACACATGATTTCAGAATCACCCAACCCTTCAATTTCTCAATACCCTAAAAAAAATCTGCTCACACAACCCTTGTCAGGGACTTCAGGAAATAGTGAAAGGACTCACAAACTCGAGGTTGTCACTGCTTGGAAGAGCAGCCTTTGCCTTTTGCAGGTCACGCACACCTGCTCGCACCTGAAAGCCTTTTGAAAGTAACTCCTTCACAATGCGCTTGCCAGTGCCACCTGTTGCTCCAGCCACAAACACTGTCTTGCTGCTGTTGCTTGAGTTCGTGAAGGGACTATTGGTATCAGTTTCTGCTTTTGCAAGAGATGACCTATTACTACCCTGTACTGACCAGTTCACAAGTTAACCTCGAAACAAATAATTCTTCCATATATGTTCCAGTAATACCCTGTAAAGAATTGGAGATCTCTGAAAAATGCAGTACCCCATTCCAAACACAAAAGAGAACAAATTGGACTGACATTCCAAGCAAAGAAACAACATGCAGTGGTGGGAAGATAACAGCCAAGTAACAGATACTGACTGCTAGTGTATGACTAGTCAAATGTCCTTCTGCAACTGGATACATACAACAGTGGGGTCTGCAATGATGAGAGAGAGAGAGAGAGAGATGATGATGATCATCATCATCATCACTGAAATCGTCAGACAGAACAGAAGTTAGCACTCTTGCCTTAATTAAAAAAACCATGGTGAAAGAACAACAGAAAGACGAGAATGCTTTCATACAACAATTTGCTGCAGTGTGAGACTGATGTTCTCATTCATGCTTTAATTAGTGCACAGCAGGAATGAATACAATTTCCAGCCGAAATAAACAGAAGAACCTCCTAGATCACTACTGTAACCTTCTTCTTTCCAAGCCACCAAACCCGTACACATGCAAAAGTGGATTCACAAAACATGCAGTCCTCCTGGCTTTCTTTCTTCATCAGACAAGACAAAATTGCTCATTTCCTTCTTCTTTTTCTTCTTCTTCTTCTTCTCCTACTGGAAAAATAAATTGAAGGACACCGTGGAGAGACAAGTCTTGCACACTTGCAGAAGCTTTCATAAATCCTAATTGAAGACTTTTTTTTAAAAAAAAACACAGGAAAAAAAAGAGGAAAACTAGTGCAAAGTTTGAAGAGGAAAGTTCACCTATCTTTGTTGCGCGATGATGATGAAGATGATGATGATGATGATATCCATGATTTTGTTGCGGCATCGTGAAAACGAACCAAAAACAAGAAGAAAAGAAGAAGAGGACTGATAAATGATAATGATCAAAATTCGATTGATATATTAACGAGAGGCTTGTCTTACCTCCGCGATGATGAAAAGAAGAGGAGCGGAGATCATGAACTGGCGTCGACGACGATGATACATACATTGCAAGTTGTTATTCCGTGGCGAAGTAGCTAATAACCGCCGCAACGAGGTGGCGCTGCTGCTGGCGGTCGTCCGGGAAAGCTCCCGATGCGCAATCCGGCACGATGTCGGGCATGCAAGAGGTCCAAAGAAAGCGGAAGAGACGAGCAAGGAGCCAGAGCAGCCAGAGGAACGAGAATTGGGAGCAGGAGAAGCCAATAGCGGACCTATTACTGTGCTACGGGGAGCGAGAGGCAGCGAGGAGCGCGGCAGAAACGCCATCGCCATAGCTGCTGCTACTGCAATGGTTTTCCACCAGCGTTTCTGTTTTTCATTTTCTCCAAGTAAGGTGAATGGATATCATGGGCTTCTAGTGGCATTTTATTTTGGTGGGATTTTAGGACTAGTCCTAACCAAAGGTTCAAGTATAGGAGAAGAGCCTGTACTCAGTCAGGTCCTTTTCCTACGTTAAGAGCAGAGCTGGGATGTTTTCACTTTTTAGAAATAGTGACAGGCTGGATGGTACCTTCCCACTGGTCAGTCAGAAGATCCCATTACAGCCTGGCTGGTACCTTCCACCGCGGAAAATCCCGCTTGCTGAAAACAGGTTTCTTCAGGCAGGTAAGGGAGCTGAAAATACAAAGGAAAAATCCAGGCAGTGCTTTATGTTGAATATGAGGATCAATGGGGTTTACGGCATTTATGACTAGGACCCCAATTTGCTATAGGTATTGGCTTCTATTGAAAAATCGACACTCTTGCATGGTCACTCCAATAATTCCTGAACTCCCAGTTCATTCATTCATTCAACAAATTGTTCAATGAAAAGGGGATTTGTGATTTGCTCATAACCCTATTGTTGAAGAACAATAATTCAACATGTTAGCTACTTCTTTTAACATGTTGAAAAACAATCACCTTGTGATAAAAACTAGCAATCAAGTTTTCCTACTTTTGGTTTCATCATCCTCAAAAAGGAGAGGTCCCTTCTTGTAGGGTGTGAAATTGTGGGGTGGTTGTGCTCCAAGTTCAAGATCTCTTGTCTTGTTAACATACCTTAGAGACGTCAATAGATTTTTGATGATAACTCTTTCTCTAAACAATAAGAGGATCAATGAAAAATCCTTTCTCCTTTAATAGATGAAACATATGCCCCCCGAAAGAAAAAAAAGGTGAATTGCATTGTTTTCCTTTGGCCAAAGAATTAATTGGAAGCACAATGTGCACAAAAATCTGAAAATTGTACCCATTGGTTATGTAAGGTTAAGAATAAATCCAAACGTTGGACCTCAACATCATCATTGGCATGAAACTTGCATGTTTTGGTAACCTACAATGCTTGATAGAATTTAAACAAGTTGGCAACAAACAATTGAAATTCACACTATGTTGGTGTTAAAGCATATTGTTGTTGGCCATATTTTTAATTTTATTCTATTTCTAATTTTGTGAAACAATGAAACATGTACCTATTTTGTTTGAATTTTGATTAAAAGCTCATGAAGCTATTGATGCTTGAAGTCTACCTGTGCCAAATAATCACAATGTGTGTTGAATGTGCTCTATGCTCATTCATAATAAAGCAAACTCTAAGACTAAACTTTGAAGTTTGCAATGCATCAATGAATAATTTGTTTGAAAAACACCACAATTCTACTATTTCCCAACATTGTGCAATTGAAACTAAAACTAAAAATCTATTATGCAAATAGCAGCTTGAAAACCCAAGAATTGTTTCTTCATAGAAAACTCACATCCTAAACTTGAAAGACAATAACATTACATAAATAAACACAAGAGAAGAAGAAAAAGGAACGTTATTATTTTACTTGTGTAATGATGATATTGAGGATGGAATCAACAAAATCATGAAGCTTTAACAAAGTATGACAAATCTTCCAATAAGGGTATGCATTTCTTTTCATTTTCTCTTGCATTTTGGCCGCTAATAGCAATAAAATTAGGCCCAATACATAATAAACTTCTTCATTCCAACTTCTTTGAATCTTTGGATCAATTACTAGTCAATTTCAAGAGCAAAAGAAATCATGCATTTCTCCTTCAACAACCAACAACTTGAACAATGGACAATAAACATTACCAAAAACACCTTGAAACCCTAAATTATAGTTGGACAAAAGTAGCCACTTACCATTTTGAAAATACAATGTGCCATTCAATTTCCCAAATACCTTTGGTTTCTCCAACTCTTACAATAACAACCAAAACATAATAACATTTTGTGTAAGAAAACATATGTGCACATTATATGTTAAATAACTTGAAAGGGATTCAAAGCCCAACCACATAAAGATGCTACCCATTACAACTCAAGCCTTACATACACCCAAAACTTATTTAGAAAAAATAAAAATACAAAATACAAAAATTACACATGAAATGTAAGAAAAATAAATAAAAGCAAATGGGAAGCCCAAACTCAACATACCTTGAAAGGAATTTCACATGACCACCATTAACAACCAAGGTCACTTGAGCTTCCATGAATCAAGTATAAAACTAATAAGTGAATCACATTGTCAAGTCCAAGCATGATTGGGGTACCACATTTGAACTTTAAGAACTCATTCCAAGGACTCCCAAATTCACCTTTTTCTTCACTTGTTTTACATTTCACCCTTTTTTTCATGTCAAATGAAATAATTTTGTTTCAAATTTTATATAAACTTTTTTTTTTCACTTATGAAAATGAGAATAATAAAATTTACTCAATGTAGGTCATGTTCTATCAATGGCCCAAAATTATCAAAATTTTGATTTTTAAAAAAAAAATTACATTATAATACGACATTTGGTTTTTGTCATATTCATACATTTTATACACATTAGCAGATAAGGTGTTTGTGATAAGACTTTTGGACGAATAAAAATTGTTTAGACATTCCTTATGAATATTTGAACTTTTTTTTTCTCATGAGACAAAGTCCTAGATTTTTTTCAAGGACTTAATAAGAATCCTTAAATTTAACAGTCTATGCATAGAATAATACCTTGTAACCCTTTGTAATGTATCTATCTGTGGATAGAATCAAACTTTCAATATGAATATGTCATTAAATTTCAATAACATGTTTAAGTGAAGGGTCTAGTGAATATAAAATGATATAATCCTTTTGGGTAACCCAACCATGCTTTGACCTTGCCATGTTTTGCAAAAACTAGCCTTCCAAGGCTCTGTAAATTTCTTCCATAATTTGATACACCATTGGTATCAAACTAATAAGTTAAAACCATATTCAAAAACCTAAGTGGCATGCAACTAGTTGCTTGTAAAACCATTAACAATTCACATCACATGGTATAATATGACTTACACTTCTACCCCATAATGCACTTGCTTATTATTCCAAGCACATATTACAAAATAGAAATGAAAAATATCAATAAAGTAAAGCTTTTGTGCATAAATATGAACAACAATGATTTAAAAACATGTTCTTCATGAAGGAAAGGTTGGAAAAGGTATGTTCATCTTCCACATTGCCCAACACCATAATGATGCAAAATTTGACCATTTTAAACCACTTTGAAAGCCATTAAGGAAGAATCCCACTACTTCCAATTCTTTCGCACAATCGTGTTGTGGGGTTGCAATCATGAGGAAGCAACATTGTGGCCTGACAATAATTTTGCATGATTGTCAATCTTGAAAAAAATTGACTAATGGTCTAGAATGACAAGGTTTATAAGTGGACTGACAAACATACTATAATTCTTAATGGATTTTGATGCCCAAAATGTGTTTTTAGGATGGCCAAATGGGTTGGAAAAGTTGCTTCACCTTTTGGAACAAGCTAGTATTGAGGGTAAGTTAACCAAGTCAAGCACAAATGATCATGGGCATGTCCAACAAGATCAATGAAAGAGGTGAAATGTTGAGATAATAACGTCTTTTTTTAGTTCACAATACATTGTTTAGAAGTCAAATTGACAAACCTTGACTTGAAAAATGAAGTCACAAATGAAAGTAGTTTGTGTTTGTGTAAACTTGGACAAGGCTGCATAGCCTCTAGTAAGGGCAGCACACATGCAAGACTTAAAGAGTCTCTAGATCACAAACGAGCTCATAATTTGCTTTGGCAATGTCAATGGTGGTCCTATCAATAGCCATCTTTACAACCAAAGGTTTGTATTCAACAAAAATTCACTTGCATGGTGATAACATAGAGATCCAACGAGTCTTGATATTCCTTGTAATTTTATTGCCTTTGCTTTCCAAAACTTCAACAAACTTGATAGCTTGAAAATGTCATTTGGGATTTGTGAATAAAATAGTTATGCATGGAGGTAAATAGAGTTTCAATTTTGAAAACCAAATTCAGCCCATTCAAAGTCTTGACAACTGGGTTGGTGTGATGGGCCATGCAATGAACATTGCTCAAGTATGGAGCATGTTTTTGCATTAGTTGAATGACCACACCACTCTTCACACCATGGCAAATTGTAACTCCATTTGCACGAAAACAAACCAATTTACTAGCGATGTTAGTCTCCCTCAACCCCCCATGTTGACCCAAGCTTTTGACTATCAAGGATGTCATATTATCAGCAATAGTTTCATCAACAACTTTATACATGTTCAATAGAAGGGGGAGTTGCTTCCAATCATCTGTCACATACGCATGCACGAACAACCAACTTTGGTTGTCAACGGTGGTCAGTTCATCACAATTCATTGAAATGAATTGTGATTTTGCCAAGGTAACCTTTGTGGCACAAATGATAACATTTTTGCATTTCTTTTGCCATACTCCACCTTGTTGAGTCAAACTAGTGTTTTTGTGGACAAATTTCAACCTTGAGAAACTAGAAAAGTAGAACGCATTTTGCACTTGAGCATTCTCATTTTACCATCTTTTCCACTCCACACACAAGTTTTGCCCAACAAAAATGAGCAGCCAAGTGTTCCTGAAAAACCCAATTCAACTCCCATTCAATTTTATTTTTTTCGGTTCATTACATCCAGTTTTGGCTCTTGCATGATCTATGGCAACAACGGGCTCTGGTGAGACTTCTAAGGTAAGTATTTCCTTCCCTTTAATAGATGCAAAAGGTGGAAGCATCAACCATGACCATCAGAGGTTTAGGTTCACAAACCAACATGGCTTCAGGAGAACTTCGAAGCACGGTTCAGGTTCTCGACCATCTCCAAACTTTTGCACTTCTGCACAAACTTCACTGATTCTGAAGAGACATTAAGTATCCCTGTGAGAGATTGGATAGCAGGTTAGTCTCTGGAGCTGATTACAACAATTCTGAGGAAAAGGAGACATCAAAATCTCAAGGCAACTCTGAATAAATTGGGATTCCACTTCTACACATGGTTTGTTCTTACTCTTCAGAACACAGAATTCCACAAAGCAGATGTTCCCAGGAGAATTTTATTTGCTGTGCCTTCTTAGCTCAGCAAAAGGAGCTATTTTATGCATAATACATCATCACTTATATCTATGAGATTGCAGTGGAAAAAAACTCCAGATCAACACTTTGAAGATAACCCATCCTGTAAGTTTTCTAGCAAATACAAAAACTAAGATGACAGGAATGAGAATGGTGGTAATTTTTTGCACAATACATCATCACATATATCTATGAGATTGCAGTGGGAAAAGACTCCAGAACAAGACTTTGAAGATAACTCATCCTGTCAGTTTTCCAGCAAACGCATCAACCAACATGACAAGAATGAGAGTAGTGGTCATAACTCATAATAACCGAATATGATTGTCACTTTGAAAGTGTCAGACCAGCACCTTCCTCAGGAATAGCAGCAACAACAACAAGCTGCTGCCATGATTCTTCTCTATTGACTAACGGATGATGATGACATTGTTCATCTGCTGCACCTACGATTAATTAGAGCTTCTTCCTCCCCTTAGAGAGACGCTCCTGAAAGAATCAAAAGTTGGAGCCCCTTGTGTAAGGTTTTTCTTTTCTATGAAGGGTTCCAATGGCTTAAAGCACCTGACTGAAGAATTGGGTTGTGCTTACATCTGCTGCTGGCTGCAACAAGCTGGTGTTGCGGAGAGAGAACCTCCTCCAGCAACTCAGGGTCGTGAAGCAGGATCCGATGATAGTAACGAGCCAAAGTGAGACCAATACAAGCAAGCATCCACAAAATCTTCCAGTGGAAAATCTTCTACAAAGATTTTGCAGACTGATCTGCTATGCCCTTTTTGGGAAAGCTTGCAAAAATGAAAAAAACCCATAAAGCACTGAAGAATTGTGTTGCTTACATCTCTTCTTGGAAAGCTTGTGAAAATGAAAAAAATCCTTAAAGCACTGAAGAATTGGGTTGCTTGCATCTTCTCCTGCTGGTTGCTGCAACGAGCTCCTGGTGCTGAGAAAGAACCTCCTGCAGCAACTCAGGCTCATGAAGCAGGAGCTGATGATAGTACCGTGCCAAAGTGACACCAATACAAGCATCCACAAAATCTTCCTGCAGAAAATCTTCCACAAAGATCTGCAGACGATCTGCAATACCCTTTTTGAAAGCTTGCGAGATAAAAAACCGAGCATAGCCGCGGATTCTGTTGGTGACAGGAAACACACAACAAACAGGGCTGCTGGCTTGCGGCGTGGTGGTATTCTCCACGCGATAGAAAAACCCCCGTTTCTCGTTTGCCGCTTGCTTCCCGAGAGTGACCAAATTGGAATCGAACTTGGTAAGCGGAAGATCAGTGTCGATCCAATCGTCTTGCAAGTACCAAGAGCTCCATAACAGACTTCCAGGCTGCAGATAGTAGCTGCTTTCCTTTGGCTCCCAGATGCAAATCACCCTCCTGGGCAGCAACTGCAGCAGATTCATCTCCAACACGCCCTCGTCTTGTGCGACAAGATATTCTCCGAGATTGGCAATCAGCCATGCATCAAAACCGGGAGGATCTTCCCACTCGCCACCTGTGCGCAGCTGCAAAATGATGAACTCGAACGGCATCTCGTCCAGGAACTTCCTGATGTCAGCGACAACAACATCCACTTTGTACGTTGTGAGAGGTCCGTGACAGACTTTGCGCTCCTGCTGCACGCGGATGTCGAGAACACGAGCTCCGCGACAAAGCTGTTGATAGATCGAGAGCTTCTGGCACCTTGCAAAGGGACGTGAAATGAAAGGAACGCCGATCTTGTCCGTCGCGGAGTCGTGAGTCCCCGGCCACAAAACATCTCGCACTTTGATGCTCTCCAGTGGGAGAGTGGCCATCCATTCTTTGTGATTGTGATGTCGGTAATTGCTTCCCGGGAAATCGATCCCTTCTTCTTCTTCTTTCTCTCGCAGTTGCTTCTCCTCTGCTTCTACAATCCTCTGCTTCGCCACTTGAGCTCCCATACTGTTGTCCTTCTTCTTCTTCCTTCTTGCAAGGCACAATTCTGCAACAACACTCGAACTTCCTCCTCCTCTGTACTCATGCACTTCTGTCGCTCTCTCGGAGAAATACTTTCAAGGTCATGTTCATATCTGCCTCGTTTCCATTGTCGTTCCCTCCTAGTTCCCCTCGCTCATAGACTTCTATATAGACCTTCACTCCTGCTTCTTCTTCTTCTTCTTCTTTTCCTCCTCCAAAAAATTCCTTTCAAGCTTTCTTCTTCTTCTTCTTCTTCTCCTCCTCCTTCCAAAATTCCTTTCAAGCTTTTTTTTTTCTTCTCCTCCTCCTCCTCCTCCTTCCAAAATTCCTCTCAAGCTTTTTTTTTTCCCTTCTTCTTCTTCTTCTCCTCCTCCTCCTCCTCCTTCCAAAATTCCTTTTACGCTTCTTCTTCTACTTCTTTCTTGTAGAGAGCCTAGCACAAACAGATGATGCAAAAGCGATATGAAAGAAAAGAATCCTTCACTCCTGATTGTTCTTCTCCTCCTCCTCCTTCAAAAATTCCTTTCAAGCTTCTTCTTCTTCTCCTCTTCCTTCTCCTTACAAAAGTCCTTTCACGCTTCTTCTTCTTATTCTTCTTCTTGTACAAAGCCTAGCATAACGGATGATGCAAAACCGATGTTAAAGAAAAGAATCCTTCACTCCTGATTCTCCTCCTCTTGAAAAATTCCTTCCACGCTTCTTCTTCTTCTCATACACAACTTACGATGTTAAATTAAAAAGGTTCTCACCAGATTTGAAGCCAGCCGTTGCGGACAAGAATTTCGATGCAAATAAAAACTCGGCAACAGAAGCAGCAGCAGCGACCCTACACCTACTACTACTGCTCTATACCTTCCAAGTTCCGACGAGGATGACCTTGTGCCTCCTCCTCATCAATCAATACAATCAATGAATACAAGGAATACAACAATCAATATTTTTTTTCAATCAATCGATTAATACAACAATCAAACGTCCACAAGATCCACAACAAATCTTCCATCGCTTCCAAAACAACGCAAATTGCACAACAATTTCTCGTCTGTTCTCACAAAACACAGAACTCGAGAGAGGGAGAGAGGGAGAGGTATCTACGTAGATGCCAAAGATACCTACCTACTTACCTACCTACCTACCTACCTACCTACCTACCTACCTTACACCACAGATGCCTACTTACCTACCTGAATGCCGCAGATAGTACCAAATTTATTTTTATTTTTGGGGGTCAATTTTGTGATGTAGCCAAAAGTGGCGATCATCCATAGGAAGATTTAGCCAAAAATTTGACAGCTTTGAGCTAAATATGAAAGTAAATTTTTTTTCAAACATCCTTCTGCATTTTTGGCTAAACCTACTTGAACCATGTATAGAGAGATCTGGTGATTTTTCTTAAAGTTTGGTGGAATTCTGGCTATTGAGAATCTAAAACTAGCACTTGATTTTAGCACTTTTTAGTTTTTTTTAATTTCGCCTTTTGGCTATATATAGCTAGGCAAGGCTGGTAGCAATGTTTTTCTTTTGTCAATTTTGTGATGTAGCCAAAGTGGCGATCATCCATAGGAAGATTTAGCCAAAAAATTTGGTGGATACAAGCTAAATATGAAAGTAATTTTTTTCAAACATCCTTCTGTATTTTTGGCTACCTACTTGAACCATGTATAAAAATCTGGTGATTTCTCTTAAAGCTTGGTCGAATTATGGCTATTGAAAATCTAAAAGAGCATTGATTTTAGCATTTTTTTAGTTTTTAATTTCACCTTTTGGCTATATATAGCCAGTCAAAAAAGGAGGCTGGTACCAATATATATATATATTTGGGGGTTGATTTTATGATGTGCCCAAAGTGGCAATCATCCACAGGAAGATTTAGCCAAATTTGGCAGCTACAAGCTAAATATGAAAGTAAATTTTCAAACATCCTTCTGTATTTTTGGCTACCCTACTTGAAATCTGGTGATTTTTCTTAAAGTTTGGTGGAGTTCTGGCTATTGAATCTAAAAGAGCACTTGATTTCAGCACTTTTAATTTTTAATTTATTTTTTGGCTATATATATATATATCCAATAATAAAAAGGTTGGTACCAATGTTTTTCTTTTCTCAATTTTGTGATGTAGCCAAAATGGCAATCATCCATAAGAAGATTTAGCCAAATGTGGCTATATGCTAAATATGAAAGTAGAAATTTTTTAAACATCATTCTATAAATTTACTTTAAACCCTAAACCCTATTTCTAGTAAGGGAAATAAAAACATAAAAATACATTAAGAATTGCCTAATAATTAATTTTTCAAAATTTTGGAAAACCTAGACCAATTTGGTAAATCAAAATAAACTTACCAATACAACACTAGTACGTACCCAATTTGACGATTAAAAACCCATGGTTCTATTTTTTGGTTCTTATGAATCTAATTCAAACTAGATTTAATTTTCAAAACTTGAACCATTTTGTTTAAATAATTTAGACCCAAAACCATATTCCCAAATCTATTCATGTGTGAAATTACAATTAAAATTAGATTTTATTATTTATTTTTTTAAAAAAGGAGTCTTGATTAAGAAGAATCAAGATTGATTTTTAAGAACAAAGTTGAAATCAAAATAAAAAATCTATTGTTTTGAAAAACCAAACCTCAAACTCTTTTTATGTGCGCCGGGACTATAACCAAAACAATTTCAATTGATTTTTCAAAGCCCAAAATGAAGGATTTTCATAAAAGTAAAGAACTAAGCAACACTAATTTTTATATTTATAAGTAATTAACAAAACTTCTTGGCTATTGGTAAGGAAGAGGTAGGTGTAAAATCCCTCCTCTTTTTTAAGAGTCATATTTATGAATATAAACTACCTTTTTAAATACTCTAATAAATTTGGATGTGCCTAATTGCTAACAAACAAAGGGGGTTCAATTTTCTTTGAGTTTTTATTGGTTCACAAGTGGATTGAAAATTGAGAACCCCTTTGGACGTTAACTCTGGTTAGTTAAACCCAAGCTATGAAAAGATGGGTATATATTGTCATTTTTAGCATTAAAAAAAAAACCATATGCATCATTGCTTTGAAGAACAAAGGCAAAACATGTATAATATTTTACATGTAAGGTAAAAGCCCTAGGACAAAGGCATTATTGGAAGAAGGGGCATTACAAGATGACATTTAAGCACAATAATACGCCCTTGTAACGCCCTAGTCCAAAGAGGCAAACATTAAATAGGCACAACAATTTAAAATGTGGGCATAGTTGCAAGACAATGTTCATCAAGAAAAAATATTTTCAAATTATTTTATTATATTTGAATTGTGATGAATGCCTTTAATTATTTTTCTTGTTTCATTTTGTGCCTAACAAAAGTTGTAAATATTTATCACCCACCATCTTAAGAAAAAAAAAATTATGATGTAATGGTTAGAATTGTGGTTTGTAGGCCAAAGGTTTGGGGTTTGATTTTTTTTTTTTAATTTTTTAATTTTTTTTCATGGACAAATGGAAAAGAGGATCTTAGGAAAATGTGTTTATTTTTTTATTTAAGAACCATGTTTTGGGCCCATTTTCCCTCTAGGGAAGTTGCAAGTTCCTTTATCTCCATGGAAGTGGGAAACTTGATTTAGTCCCCCTTGTTCCCAAGGAAGTTGCTTAGAGATGAAGTTGTTTTCATCCATTCATGGGAAAAAAAAAAAAAAAAAAAAAAAAAAAAAAAAAAAAAAAAAAACAAAAAAAAAAAAAAAAAAAAAAAAAAAAAAAAAAAAAAAAAAAAA
>Ga0116231_10009079_pt1 | contig 17032 bp, 8 predicted proteins | sample S1TSphgellanicum_2_FD_89695 | JGI IMG/M metagenome (GOLD analysis project Ga0116231, IMG submission 89695) | Host-associated microbial communities from peat moss isolated from Minnesota, USA - S1T2_Fd - Sphagnum magellanicum MG | ecosystem: Host-associated > Plants > Peat moss > Unclassified...
AATTGAAAAAAAAAAAAATTTAAAAAAAAAAAAAAAAAAAACTATCTATGGACATTATGTTTGTATTATGAATATGAATAATGGTGTTAAACCAATAATCACATTCAATAAGGCCCAAGGCATGATCAACCTTTAACAATTTTCCTATTCATGTATAATCGGGATTGGAAAAATAAATAAATAAATGAAATGTAAGAAAAATTTGACATTGATATTAACCATTATAGTAGACTTATATAGGAAGAAAATAAGCTATAGGCCAAGGTGATTGAACTATTTTAGAAAAAGTTATGAACTTTCAAAAATGAGTCTAACGTGAATGTTGAATTTGTGAAAGGGCTAATAAAGGAATTTAAAAATTTGTCTATTCTTGTGTGGACTTTTCATTTGTCACTTTGGTCCACCGCTCCATGCTTTCACCCAAGATGGGAGTCCCAAAAATTCCCATAACTAATAAGTTATGAATCCAAAAAATTTGTGGGCTCATAACTTCTTCATATGGATTCTAATTTAAGAGTTCTCAAATGCAAAATTATAATCTTTGAACAAAGTTTTCCAATTATATTGTATTGCATGTTCGATTCAAATGTCATTTGATTCTTGAATTTGTTTTTTGGCTACATGTAATTTCCACTTCATACTTCCAAATTAGGAATGTAAGGCCATTTTGGACATTTATTTTTTAAGGCCTTTTAGATGGTTTTAAAAATGCCCAATTTAGACAATTCCACCTATTCCAAATATTTGCGACACCATGGGATTCAAACTCCTAAAGGGGTGAAAATACAATAAAAAAAAGCTAAAGGTGCCAAGGTTTTAATTCTTTTCAAGAATTGCATTTAACATGTGGCATCATGTCTATCATCTTAAAATTTTCATTTTTCATACATAGTTTTGTGTTAGATATAAATAATGTTTTACTACATTTTAGTCCTATATCATATGTATTATGTTTCTTTACCACATTACAAAAGAGAAACATTTGTTAAAGACATATCCTCAAATTTCATAAATTTTGGGGCCAAAATCACATTTGAACTAAAGGTGTTAGCATGTGTTGTAAAAAATAATTTCATTGATTTCAAGTGTTTTTTTTCTCTTTTGATAATCATTAATAACATCCTCTCCAATCTTAAAAAGGAACGGTGCACATTTGATTTAAAACAAGAACATTTGAAAAACAAATTGTCCACATATGTTTTGAACTTGCAAAATTACTCTCGAGACATTATTAGTTTGCATCAAATTTTGAACATTGAAATAGTTTGCAAGTAATGGAACCTAAAAAAGAGAAAAATCAATGATAGAATTTATTGTATTCCCTTTGTGACTTTTTAAAGATACAAAATTACAGTTTTAAACATTATCTACATACACTATGACTCATTTTATTGTGTTTACTCCCAAGGTGAGAATGAATTTGGGAGTGTTGGGATCCTTTTTTCTTTTTCTTTTTTCCCATACCTATGGGAGCATGCTCGAGTCTTAAGGCATTTTACCAACCCACTTCCCCATTCATGCTTAAATCTTGGTCATGAACCTAGGGCTAGGGTCATGACATGAGTTAAATATGTCAAATTTTCTTTTTTGTTATATCCCAAAATAATAACCTACAAAACCCCAAATGTTTCATCCAATTAAATTAGAAATCACATGTATAAAACCCCAAAAAAAATTAGAAAAAAAAAAACATAAGGATGTGATGAATATGCAATAAAGTTGCAAGATAAGAGTTGAATTTACATTATCAGTTTTAGGTGAAAGCACATTAGGGTGGAAAACTTTAGATGTTTGAAAACCAACTTAATAGTTTTCAAAATTTCAATAGTAGCTAATTCTAATTTACATGTGTAAATAATGGAATGAGACTCACATCAACAATGAATTCATTCATCAAGTTTATGTGATGTAAATAATTAATGACAAAATATTTAAGATCCAATTTGTTGTGAACTTTTAAAGTTGTATAATTTTTTTCCAAATCAAGGATAAATTTTCATATAGTTCCCTTTAATGACTCAATGACTCAATGATAATATGGTGTGGTGAAATAGATACTAAGGATATAATATGATGTGATGGCATCAATATTAATGGAAGGATGCCGATGATCAAATTTTTAAATGTACATTAGATTATAAAACTTCTAAAAAAAGTCTTAATATTCATCAAAATTAATAGTTTAGATGTTCATCTTTCAAATATAAGATTATGATAAATTAAGCTAAAATGTTTTAAGTCTTTATGACACCTTGGTGCACGACCCATGTGATTGAAGGTATATTGTTTTTCTTTTTTTGCTTATGTAGTGTATTTTAACCTCAAACAAACTTTCATGATGTGCCATTTTTGTTCCACCCTAATGTGTTCTCACCCTTTCCCCCAACCCAAATTGCCCTATAATAGGGTGCATAGGTATTACAAATTATGGCACCAAAAAAGAATATTTGTGCCTATAAATCATGACACAAAACCAACAATCCCATGACATACTACAAATGTCATATTTTTAGCCACCTACTAGTATTCATAACATAACTTTTCCTTCCCCCACTTTATGAACTGTTCTATAGAAGGGGAAAATTTTGAACTTGTAAAATTGTTGTGCATAAATTTTAACCACCAAGTTCAAATGGGTAGTAAAGCGATTGTGGAGCTTTGATTTTGTGAAGCTAACTATAAAGAAAGTCCTTTTGTCCTCCACATTATTTAAGACCATGACAATGGCCATCTCCACAAGCTTCAAATGTTGAACAACAATTAACTCGAACCATAATGACTAATCTTAGTGCCAAGCACCCCCAAAATTTAGTTGTAAGGTTAGAATCAAGTGATAGATGCAAGGTATCATGGTTGTTGTTCTTCATTGTTATAACAAAAAAAGAAGCTTGTTGTTCAAGTAATGTTAAATCTAGCAAATTGGTGCTTCCAAGGTGCCACCTAAAATCATTTTGCCTTGGGGTGACATTTTGCTTTTAAAACTACCAAGTCACTAGGAAATGTGGCTTTTGCATTAAGTGTTTTATAATATTTGGGATAGATGGTCCCAATTGCATTCAACTTGTGGGCATGGGAATGTTTTCAAGTTTTTTTGTTAACCTTTTAGTTGCACCAATACACCAATCCTTTACATATTGCAAGCACCCAATCATCCATGGTCATCGTAGACACAACTTAGTAGTGGTTCATCATTTGCATCAAGTCATTGAAAATCTAAAATTGGAGGTGATCATACCTCTTCAATGAGTTTGCATGCACTTTATACAAATCACCAAATGTAAATAATATGATAAATGTCATACAATTGCAAACAAATGTATTGGTACTTTAGGCCATAGATTGGAGAAGTTTTGCACCACCTCCAACATGGGCAACACATAAATCTGTCCCATGATAATGTCATAGTCACATGTAACATCTCATTTAATTATTCATGATTTTGAATTCCTAGCATCATCATCACTTGTATTGATGACAAGAGCTTTATACTCAAAATAAAACTTTTGATAGGTGTAAGCATCAAAATCCATTGGGTTTTAATGTTGTAAAGGATTTTCAAACCTTTTGTCTACTTGATTTTTGCAACCAATGGTAAGCTTGAAAATGTTTGCATAAGCAAGTTGTGCCTTTTAGTGGATACCAATGACAAATGGTGAATGTTTTTCTTTCAATTGCATTGCCACCCCTATTTTCATACCTTGAAAAATAATAATGTAATCCATGCCAAAATAGACCTACTTGGATGCTACATCCACTTCAAATAATCCCCCAAAATTTGTTATATATTCCATTAGCATGCACTACAGCAAAAGGTGTCCTTGTACACCAAGTGATTTCACTGGACTTTGAGTGAATTCATTGATCTAGTGAATGGGGACTAGTGAATTGCACCCACATTTTATAATAGTGATGGAAGTCAAGTTGTTAAACCCAAGTTTCCTCCAATGACCATTTACAGATTCAAGAGTAATGGTATGATCCTCCAATTTTCAACCACATAATACACTAAATATTACAAAATGTGGGTGTAGTTCACTAGTTCTTGTTCATTAGACTAGTGAATTCACTACATCCCCACTAGGTCCCATTCACTAGGACCAAGGAATTCATTCAAAATCTAATGAAATCACTTGGTGTATAGGGACACCTTTTGTTGTAGTCATAGTTGTTGTGACCCTAACCTTAGGCTTGTGACCAAGTTTAAAATGAGTAAGGAAATGGTCATGATAGTGTTTTAAAACTCAAGCGCATTCCCATAAATGAGAGCATGGAAGAATGCAAGAGAATGAGTCCCAACACTTATAATTGGATAATTGGAACATAAATGGATTTTATTTTGAAAGTTAAAATCCTTGTGGTGTTTCAAATATTTGGAGTAAGGTTTGGGGGATCAAACCTTATGCAAATCATGCCTTCTTTTGACTATTGAAAGGGTCTTGAAAAATAAAATTTCAAAGTGAGCTTGCATTTTCCATTTGAAAATTTGAAACACAAGTTATGGCCAAAAACAACTAACCATTAAAATTCAAGAAACAAGATAAAATTAACTTTGATTGGATTGATCATGTTACATGGCATTGAAAAGGTCGATTCAAAGGCTATAATTGTTTTCTTGAAAAATTCTTAATTAGAGTTTTTATGCAAAAATATGAACTATCAAAGTTGTAAGATTCATAACTCAACAAGTTTAGGAAATTTTTGTGCCTACCATTTTGGAAAAGGGTGAAAACACATTAAATGTGAACCACTTTTCATCAAAAGAGGTGATGTATAATGAATATCATAGTATGTTATAGATTAAAATCTTGATGGCATCCTTTTGTCTTAAACACAAGCAAAAAAATTAAAAATTTGCATGACAACATTTTGGAACTCAAAATTCACTTTGAATCAAGACTAATCTTGATCCAATGGTTAGATGAAAAGGATTATATAAAATCAATGTCCATAGAATATATAACTTACATTTTTTCAACAACCATTACCAAACATAAGAAAATTGAAAAACAATTTAATGGCCATCTATAAAATCTCCTCTTCTTTCATATGGTAATGAATTATTCTTTAAAAAGAAAATTATTATCATTTATTGCTAAAAAAACATGATTTTATTTATTTTTTGAATGGAATTTCATCCAAAGATTTCAAATTTCTAAATGGTTGTTGATTTAATTAATGTTTATCAATACCATTCATGACCTTTAAAAAATTCACAAAAAATTCCACCCATAACCTTCATTTTGAAAATATATACAAAATTTGAAATTTTGTGGCATATATTATTTTGTTGCAAATATACACTCCATATGTTCAAAATTTTCAATGTTACATTTTTAAAAAACATTAACTAGCTTAAGTCTAAAGTTAATCAAATATACTTAAAACAAACAAAATAATCCAAGGCTTGATGTCCATACGTTACCATAAACAAATTACAAAACCATTGAACTTGTGAACAATTTTTGGGGGGCTTAATATGCTTTCACCCATAAACTTAGGACTTTTTGCCAATTCAATGTAGACCCTGTTGCCAATCATAAAGTATAATATATAAGAAATTGAGTCATGAACTTTTCCCAAGTTTAGGTGTGGTGTGTTTTGTGAATGTTGGTCATTTGTGATTCATCCTTACCACCTTTAGGTTCCAATTTGTGTTAACCACCTTTTTTTGGTTTGTATATATCAACTTCACCTAAAATTCACATGTGTGTACTTGTCCTACTCCCATCCCAAAGCTCCCACAACCTCTTTCTTTTTGGGAGCTAACTAGGAGTGCATTTTGGGTTTTCATTTCATTGCAAATTCAAAAGTCAATATGAGAAAAAAAGGTGTTTTGCAATTGTCTTTGCAACTTACTTTTTGAGTTGCAATGAGTGCTACTTTTTGAGTGCTATCGGACAAGCTGCATGAGTTGTAGAGTTGTAACTCATTATATATACAACACAATTCATTGCAATTCAATTGCAACTATGCCGAAACCACTCATTTTCAACTACTATGCAACTCTAGTATAACTATAAGCATGATGTCATGCTAATGTTAATAATTTTCATCCATCCATTAAAACTTGACACGTGGCACTATGAAGCTTTTTTGATTTTTTTTTTGAAATATTGATTTCTATCATGTATTATGATTGTTGATGGTTTGATATTATGACATGTGGTTTAATAAAAAAATTGCCACATGGCATATTAATTAAAAATTGAAAATAAAATAAATAAATAATGCATTGTAATAGGTAGGTAAGTTGATACATAGCCATAGGTAGGTAAGTTGGTAGGTCCTAGGACCAACATACCTACCCTACATACCTACTTACTTACCTACCTACATAGGTAGGCAAAAAAATAGGACCTACTTACTTACGTAGGTGGGCAATTAAATAAGAAAGTGCAAAACTAGATGAATTACATAATAGTCTTATAAATATATTTTTTAATTTTTAATTTTGCCTTTAGGGTTAAGCTTTTTTGAGTTCATCCCAAAATGGCATGTGTATTTTAGTGTGAAAACATAAGAGAACACACCTTCTTTATATAGTTTGTGACATGCGATTCAAAGACAAGGCATATGGGTTAAATCCTTTAGTTATTTTTTAGTTGCAAATTGAGTTGTAACAACATGGGGTAAACCAGTTGGTGATTGAAGACTTAAACGTTCAGGGCAAACAAGATCCAAGGGGAAGGCTCTATTGTTTTCAATGTCTAAACAAAACTTGAACCCATCCTATTGGTTTATATGGCACACTAGAAATCATCAAAAACGGAATGGAATTGAGAAAATTATGGCCCCCCAAAGTAGAAGGGGTCAATACTCAAAAAAACAAACCACCAAATACTACAAAGGCTGGTTCTTGAACACCCAAAAATTCCTTGTATGTTGTTTTGTTGATATTAGAGTTCAAAGATGATTTGTAAAATTTTAGGTGGCACTCATGTAGCATTTTAAATTGTTTAAAATAAATAAGAAATAAGAAAGTTATGAGGTTTGAAAGTAGGAGGGGTCAAAATGAAAAAAAATGAAAAAAAACACATTTTGCAAATTGAAAAAACGTATTATCTTTACAGCTCTTTTTTGGATGGTCCCTTGACTTTTCATTTCCAAGATGATTTGTAAAACTTTAGATGGCATTCCTACAACATTTTAAATCATTCAAAATGAATAATAAAAAAAGAAAGTTATGAGGTTTGAAAGTAGGAGGGGTCAAAATGAAAAAAAATGAAAAAAAACACATTTTGCAATTTGAAAAAACGTATTATCTTTATAGCTCTTTTTTGGATGGTCCCTTGACTTTTCATTTCCAAGATGATTTGTAGAACTTTAGATGGTGTTCTTACAACATTTTAAATCACTCAAAATGGAGAAGATAACTAATTACAACATAGTTGTTGCATGAGTGGCACATTTACAACAATTCTAAAATAGTTGTCACATGCAACTATAGTGCAATTCCTTCAAAAGCCAAACATGGTTGACTACGGATGTATATACATTATGTACAAATTATCATATAGAAAACCCATTTTCAATTCATTTACAACTATAATACAATTGATTGATTTTATGACATGACAACCTATTTATTAATTCCCCATATTTCCAAAGGGATAGTTGCATATTAATTGTAATACTTAAGGGGTAGTGGCACAATAATTGTATATGAGTTTTTTTTTAGGTCTAGTTGGATGGTAATGTGGTTTTAGCGAACACAATTTCTCATAGTGAATCAACATGATTTTTACCCTCGATATCATTTGACAAACCTAGGGGTGTGTTAATAGTGGATTAATATTCAACTTTTGTTTTCAATTGTTGTGATTTCATCACAACTCATGGATATAAATCTCACCTTTTCAACAATGTGTTTGATTGGAGCCAAACCACATTATGTATATAATTTTGCCATCCCCCATCCACTAGAATCATTCCAATGCATCTTGGGCAAATTTTTGAACTTCAAAAATGCAAAAAACCCTTGCATCCACTAATAAGCCACTCATAATTTAGAAAATGAAACACAATCTTGCAAGCCCTTTCTACATTCAACACTTAGTCAATCAAATAATTAAGCCCCATAGTGTTGAAGATATGATTTTTTTTTGGCATGTTGATGTCAAAATTAGTGTAGTATTTACCTACCTCTTTTCCATGCTTGGTGCATTACACTTTCTAAAATCCTATTTTGTTTATGGAGCCCATCCAACTTTGGAACCAACAACTTCTTATGTTCAACTTTAATGCAAATCTTGCCTTTCACATGGTGTATTTTACCATTGTCTTCTATGACATGTTCAACCCAAAAGAATTTGGTTGCCCATGTGTCCTAATAATTTCTTTAGATCATATATTCAACCTTCTTCTTTTTGGCTAGGTGCAAAACAAGGATATAATATTTAAGCTCATTAATGTTAATGTTGAGAGAAGTTGTACCTAAACTTGGACAAGATTGGAAGGTATGTACAAACATTATAATTTGAACATCCACACATATGTTTATAGTTATTGATTTGAGGGCAAAAGCTAAACCTTAAGTGGTAATATTTACACCACTTTCACAATTTAAAAAAATTATAACTTGAAACTTGGAAAGTTTTTAAACATGTGGCTGGTCTCGACTTTGGCTATATCACAAAATTGGCAAAAAGTGGCTTGAGAAATCCATTCTGAGCTAACAAGCTCAACAAGCTCAACAAGCTCAACAAGCTAATCCATCTATTACCTGTTAAAACCAAATTTGGCTAAATCTTTGTTTAGATGATTGCCCCTTCATGTCAAAATTGGGGGGGGAAAAAAAATCAAATAAAACTATTGCTACCTTGTAAACTTGCTAGTGATGATACTTTTTAATGCAAAACAAGCATTGAGCAACTTACTTCAAATATTCATCAATGAACTACGTTCAGATGAAATAAGCCTGTGAAAAGCCATTGGATCATAAAAGAGGAAAGAAGAACCTGAATTCATGAATTGAAAGCATGAAATAATCTTGAACCCATCACACAAAGGCCAACCAAAAAAAGACCGGTCAAGAGATTGATTAAAAGTGAATATGTACATGTAAGTTGTCTTTGAGATTTATGCTACCTTCATCACTTGATGAATCCCTTTGGGTGAACCAACACCTACACTGGCACCATACTAAAAAAATGATGCCACGTGGCGCCTTGAAAATTTAGATTGCGTTTTGAGGCCTTAGGCCTACCTCCACTAAAAAAATTATAACTTGAAACTTGGAAAGTTTTTAAGGGTACACATAGTTCCAACAAACACCTACAATTGCACAATAATAAAAACCAACAACATTTGTGGCACAAACAACATCATGGCAATATGATGATAGATGGTTTCAACTTTTTATTAAGAACACAAACTAATCTTCAAAAGTTGTACTTACCTACTTATGCGGCATAGATGTTAATATACATGGCATGCAAGAAATACAAAATAAATCCCCATATTTTCATAGAACACATGATTGAAAACCAATTCAATGAATCAAAATATAATAGACACACTCATGGATAATAGTGTATGTACAATGTATGTCAATTTTTGATACTAATTAATGCATAGGGGTACACCTTAGGTGGACAACATACTATAAAACATATCATGAAAACATAAAGAGTTAAAATACATATTTTAGACCAATTTTTTTGGTTAAATCAAATTTATGACTTATTCAATTTGTGAAAGATTTTTCTTCCATTGTAATACATCGTTGTGCTTTTTATAACGTGCCAATATCTTTTTGGTAGACCCTACAATTGTATGAGAACCATTTGGTATTCAATCAATGAAAGTGAACATGACAAAATTCACAAATTCTTCAACTACAACCAAGCTTTAAACCAATTCACCATCTTTTTCCTTTCTTGAATTCTTTCCCAAGAAAACATAGTTGGCATATCCACCATTATGAACCAAAGGTCAATCACAATATGTGAAGGTGAAAATAATATTCACAAAAATGATATCATATATTAACAATAAATATAATGAGCATACTCTCCATGTAACATACCATATAACTACGACTAAAATAAATTAAAAAAGTCACGTGGTCTTAGGTATGGTACGAACATGTGTTGAAGCAAAATAAACTTATATAGAGTTTCATATTGAAACAAAGCTAAAGTAATGTGGATGGGGGTTTCTTTTGAACTTCCAACATGTTGTGCATTTTATTCAAAAGAAACATCCTATCTTACAAAACTTAAAACAACAAAATCAATTTTGTCATTTTTTGTATATAAAAAATAATCTTATAGAGCTCAATTGAATGGGTCAATCATGCAAACGAAATTCATACTATTACAAAAATAGAAGACATAAATTAGGAATCGATTTGTTCAATCCTTTGCAAGTAACAACTTTGGCTTACAACCTTTGTTCATAACACAAACATGTTTGCTTCATGTATAAAGGATTTTTTTAGCATACTAAAACATTGTGTAAATGATATGCATAAATTTCACAAACCATGTGTAAGAATGTCCTATACTTTTTAAATTATAAACCTTGCAATATGCTAACATGAACTATAGATTGAAAACATTCATAGCAATAGGCCATATGTATGATAGGATTTAGGTGGTGCATGCCATTGAGTAATGCCAACTTATTGTCACAGGCATGAAAACAACCAAGTTTACATGATTTGCAAGCCAAAACGAAGATAATGGCATGCCTAGTTTCAAATTTAGATCATTAAATAAAAAAAAGAAAAAGAACAAGACTTGTGTGAAACAAGAATCCAACAAGATTTTATTGCAAGGAAGAAACAAAAATAGAGCAAGGCTATGATAAGAAATATACACAAAACTAGTGTTGAACATATTAAAAGTAATTAGAAATTCTACATTTATTTATATCCATTGGGCACCTAGTTCAAGGAAGTTTTTCAAAAAGCTTCCAACCTTGTGGCCCATGTGCACCAATTGAATTAAAATTCAATTAAGAGTGAACTAAGACTTAACTAAAAGTGAATTGAAATTTAACTAAAAATTAACTGGAGTGTATTAAAAGTTAACTAGAAGTGAACTAAGGCTAAATGAACTAAAAGCTAATTGAAAATGAACTGAAATTAAATTAGGCATCATGTACAAGTTTATTACAAGTCATGGATGAACATTCATATGAATGAACTCCATGGCGTTGGCATTGGTGACACTTACCTTTTGTCGATTTTTCATGCCTATTGTCATGCAACATCTTTACTATCACATGTAGACAAAAAACAAAGCCATAATGCACACATTAAGCTTAAAACATTACACCCTTTTGTTTTAATGTAAATTTTAAACTCCCTCAAAATTGCAACACACTTATCAAATTAAACAATTAGAACTTGCAAACTAACAAAAACAATATTTTGTGTCATTCGATGTTTAAAAAAATCAAGAGTCCCTTCAAAAAAATAAAGAAAACTTTTCATAAATATGAATATTTTGTCATATCTATATGGATCAAAGGGTTATTGTTGGCTACTCCCTTTTGATTGAAAAAATGTCATGAGTGTAAGTGTGGCAACCTTGTGTTGATAGAAGGTGAATGCATTTGTGATAAATTAAACATTTAAAACATCTCGATGATTAAGAAATCTTGAGGGGAAAATAAATGATGCATTGAAATAAAATGGAATGAGATATATTGAAAATGAATCATGGTAAGTACAAAGAAAAATGCTAGTAATCTCCTAATAAAAAGGAGGTCGTGATGGCTATTATGTAGATGATGCAACCATATGGCAAAAGGTTTCTTGATGCAAATGTAGCAAAGAGGAAAGCATAGCCCTACTTTGTGGATTTTTTTCAATTATTATTATTATTTCCTTTATGTGATTCACAAATAGCAATTGGATTTTTCATTCAAGCAAAATTTCACACAAAATAGTTGATTGTTTCCATCATCATAAAACATGTTTGACGTTTTGATTTAGACTAAAATGTTATTCACATGGAATAAACAAACATGTTAATATATAGATCACATAATTGTTCGCCCAAAGTTAGTATTTACATCTCTTTGATTTTCACTAACTAAACACAATTATACTAAAACCTTCCATTATGGAAAAGACACCTTTGATGAAGTTTCCAATTTATTTATTTTACTTTATTGTTCAAATGAAATTAATGCACATATTCATATTCACCAACTCATGGACCTAACTTAATATTTTATAATCTTTCTAATTTTGGGTAGAATTTAAAATTAAAAAATCCTTCTATCATTATAAGACGTGTTTAATGATGTTTTTGCTCCTAAATATTTAAGATTGGAAGACCAACTAAAAATAAATCATTGTCTTCAATTGCCTACTTATACATTGAATTTTGTACACAAATGTATTGTTATAATGGCTTAATGTTCACCATCATGTAGAGACCTTGTCAAGCTACTTGGTCTTGAGAAATCCATGTGGCAATGCAACAAATAATGAATTTTAATACAAGCCCCAAAACATTATGAACATCATTTTAAAACATATCAAATCAATGCCATCATTTGGTAAGCTTTTAATAATCCACATCCTTCAATATGAAACATATGATTAAACACCATCTTTTTACAAAATCCAGGCATTTTCTATCACTATTATTGAGCAACATCCCCAATTGCAAGGACTTGAAATGTATTCCACATGGGAGATAGAAATTATATGTTTCACCTCTTCAAACTTGTTCAACTATTATGCTTTGAACTATTGTTCTAATGCATGGCTTTTCTTATACTTTGATTGTTTTCAAAGAAAAATGGACAATTTTTTTTTGCCACTTATCATATTAAAGGTGGCATAAACAATTTTTCTTTCCACACCTTGAATACCCCGTCCATCCTTTATCACCATCTCCATGTTGGTAGGAAGATCAATAGGTGTGTCTAAAACTAATTTTCTTAAACCTCATAACATATAATGCAAAGCCATGTGTGTTCCTTTGTCTATGTCTCCAACTTTTATTCCTTTATATGCTACAATGTTGATATGCACAAATTTATCAATATTCTTGTAAAAAGAAGTTGTTCAGTTTGTTTAGCCCACCACTTGCCCCAATGACTTTTAATGTGCACATGTAGAGCATTAGGCCAACCTCTTATTCTTAAAAAATGGCAACAATCCAAGTGATGTTAATTTTTTGATGTTATATCAAAATTAAATGCTACCCCTAAAAGCCATAATTTGCCAACAATCAAATACAATTTTCCTTATGAAGAAAAAATTCACTTTAAACACTTTTAAAAATAGTTAATTTATTTTTGGAAATGGTTCATCCTTCACATGATTCTCATTTTTAGATAGTTGAAGGCTTTTACACAAGCCACCATCGTTGGACAATCTTGATGGTTATGCAAACAAGGGTGAAAGCACATTAAGGGTCAAAAAATATTGTCACAAATATTATGTTTCAAGACTGTGAGACTTTCAACTTTGACCAAGCCAATATTAAAAGATGTTTTCATAAATTATATTCAAAATAAGGTAGTTCAATTTCCAATAATGCAATTGTCAAAAGAAACAACATTTTATGTTGATATTTAATGATTAAAGAATATATTTGTGAAAAATTAATACATGTATCAATAACTACAAAGTGCAAATATATTCTAAAAATGATTCAAATAATTACAAAACTTGATGAAATATTTAATGATATATTGAATATGAGTTGATGATACCATTTCAATTCCATATAAAAAGTTTCATTCCTACGGTTTCATAAAAAATATTTGGATGTAGTTTTCATTCAAATAAACATAAGTGTGTTGAAAAAAAAGTTTGTTGAAAAATTCATGTCATTTGAAAAACAACAAGAATTATGTTTGAAGCTTTTGTATCAAAATTCATTTTATATGTTAATTAAAATGCTAGATGAATTTTTAAAAAAAATTGCCCCCAAAATAATGTCAAATGTATTTTTAAAAGGTACATTTTCTTGCTCAAAATGGCCCTTTGTAGTGTGCTTTTGCCCACAACATTTCTAGAATTGGATTTAAGTGGTACTAAAACATGTCAAGCTTTTACATTTTGTTAGCTAGGTTTGTGTGGAGATTATCCACCAAAACTCCAAGGTGAAATTCATGGGAAAAAGCTTAACTCCCAAAACCAACATGTTAAGTTGTCACAATATGTTGAATAGACTTTCATAAATATTAAATAATGAATAATTAGTCAAATCACACTTGCATTTCATTTGTCTTCAGTTCATTTTATTATAATGTTATGTACCCACTTTTGTTTGCAAATTCTATAGTTGCACATCCTTCACATTGTTAGTGCGTTGGGAAACAAATTGTGAGTTTAGGCCATTATAGCCGACATTAGTGGTCCTTTTTAATTATTAGGATGCTTATTTTTTATTATTGACATTGTGTGTCCATAGCCTTCCAACATGCATAAGTCATTGTAATTTTTTAATGTGATACTATGTTTGAAAGGCATTTGTCATCTCTTCCACACATTACAACCAATGCATTTCTATTATTAGTCAATTTGTGGTAGATGACACCTTTTAAATTTTTGATCTCCTATTTTATTAGCTAATTAGTGATGTTCTAACCAATTTGTGCTAGACAATGCCTTTTTAGTTTATGATCTTTTATTGTATCAATGTATTAGTGTGTCCCAATTATTATGTTATTTCACAACTTGTGTTCTTGAGCTTTTATTTGCCGTTTTCTGGTGATGGGTCCCATACCTACCTTTTTTTATATAGTTTTTTTATTTTTATAAGGGATGTTATGAACCTTTTCAAAATTGAAAACTCTATCAATTTGGATCAATTTTCTTTGAGGCTAACCAATAATTTGAGCGACCAATTTGATGATTTTTTAAGAAATTTTTAATCACATCATAGATATATATATAATTTGAACATTTTTTGCATTTTGTTGAAATTTTGCAATACAACCAATGCAAACCCCATCACATAGGTTGTAGATGGGTATCCATGCCTTCCATACCATAGATTTAGTAAAACATTTATTTTCCATGAAATTCATATAAATATAACAAATTGAAAAACAAGAGATTCAAGTACATATATATCAACATCTTTTTCTTTCCTTCATCTAAACTTGAATTTGAGGTCTTAAAATCACCTTTTGAGATAGGTTTCAATTCAAATGTGGTTTGACTTAGATATGTTGATTCCCATAGTTTAGTTCAATGGGATAATGGTAACATTACTATTTCATTGAGATTTAAACAATTTCCAATGCCAAAAATTGTGACATTTGAATAATTATATATTTATGAAATTTCCTTGGTTTGGTAAGAAATAGCATAATCCTCAAAATACTTTGATTGTGATATAATATTCAATGTGGCCCTTCCGGTCTAGAATCCCAAAAGCATTTACAAAAATGCATATGGACTTTGAAGGTAAAAATAAATGTAGTAAGATGCTATTGATCTTGTATAATGTGTGTTTAATACTCTCCCAATTACAAATTAACATCTTTATGAAGGATCTTAAAAAGCTTTTGTTTTGTTTTGTTTTGGTTGATGCATAGTTCATTAATGTTTTATTTTAATATTAATGAACTTCCATTATATTTTGTGTGTTGCCCCACAATTTAAAGGATTTTCCTTTAGGATTGATCAATAGGTAGTAAAGACATCCAATTTTTGTTTCTGGGTAGTTAAAAGTATGCCCTAATTATCAAAATTTGGATGTGTTTGGCCAACATATTAAACAAACCTTATGACTCAATTAATTACTTTTAAAATTTAAAATATCATTTTTTGAAAGAGAGGGGTCGGGAGTAGTTATATCTCATGTGACTACAAGTAGATATATACTTAAAAATAGGTAACACATGCCATATGTATGTACATGAAGTAAATTTGTGAAGGAGTCCCATGAGCATGAAAAGACAAATGTGGTCCAAACTTTTCCAAATTTTGCTTTTGCAATAATAAGAAACCAATTATACTTTTATTTGATTCATTTAATACCACTTCTTCCTTTCCACAAGGTGTACAACAAAATGTTCAACACTCCATGCACCATAGAGGCATACAGAAAAAGAGTTCATGGGTTGTTATTTTTGTTTATTTGTTATTATTATTATTATTATTTTTGAATTTTTTGATATTGGCGTTTCTTTTACTAGCAAATTTTTGCCAAATTTCAACCTGAAATATATGGTTTCAACCTATATACAAAGGGTTTTTCATTGGAAAAATGGCCCAAATTTGCCAGATTTTGAATTTCCAAATTTCCAAATCGCCAAAGTCTAATGATAACTTCTATACGGTAGCCAAGAATTTAGAAGGATTTTCTGTTTTATTTCTACTTTCATATCTATAATGTAACCAAAATTGGCTAAATTATTTTCTGGATGATCGTCACTTTGGCTACATCGCAAAGTCCTTAAAAGAAACCCTGGTAGGCACAGTGGCAATCGTCCCCATAAATTTGGCTACAAGTAAGAGAGGAAAGTAGAAAAATTGGAGAATTCTGCTGCTATCAAGTGCGTAGATAGATGGTCATATGGTTTATTTCAAGTCTACATGGCCGGGTCTTTGAGGGTGCTGGAATTTCAGGAAATTCTTATTTTGACGGTCGAAATGAAAAATGAAAACAAACAAAATCACCAACAAAGATTTCGAAATGAAAGAATGTAATTATTGTACGGCAAATTTGGAAATATTTTCCTGGACATCTGGTCACTTTGGTGCATTTTTTTTCCAATTTTTTTTTTTTTGGGCCCCTTTGTATGAAAATCTGGAAATTTTTTGGGTCACCAAGTGGCCAAAAACGTTGACATTGTTGGTGGGGAGTCTGTCCCAAAGAGAAGCAAGGAGGACCGATGCGAAACAAGGTGAGCAACCAAAAAGATTATACACATATTTTACGTACGAGCATGGATCGATCAATTGCATGGCCCCCTCTAGTAACCATCAAAAACTATGTGGGGGGGGGGGGGGGGGGGGGGGGGGAATCATAGGGGGGGGGGGGGGAGGGGAATGTATTCATGTGGCACATAAAGTTTAATATAAGAGAAAGTTTGTGGTGGGGGG
>Ga0116231_10009080_pt1 | contig 17030 bp, 11 predicted proteins | sample S1TSphgellanicum_2_FD_89695 | JGI IMG/M metagenome (GOLD analysis project Ga0116231, IMG submission 89695) | Host-associated microbial communities from peat moss isolated from Minnesota, USA - S1T2_Fd - Sphagnum magellanicum MG | ecosystem: Host-associated > Plants > Peat moss > Unclassified...
CAAGAAGACGCGCACGATCTTCACGCTGCTGTCGATCGTCGTCGCGTTCCTGCTGTTCGGCATGCTCGAAACCGTCGATTACGCGTTCGCGCATCCGACCGGCACCTCGGTCGCGGGCTCCGATATGTTGATCACGGTCAACAAGTACTCGATCACGCTGTCTCTGCCGATTGCGGACGTGCAGGAGGTCCGTGCCGTGCCCGGCGTCGCCGAAGTGACCTGGATCAGCTGGTTCGGCGGCTATTACCAGGAACCCAAGAACTTCGTCTTCGCGGTGCCGATCGACACCGACACTTATTTCAATTTGCACAAGGGCGATTTCACGGTCTCGGATGCCGACATGCAGGCGTTTCGCAACACTCGTAGCGGCGCGCTCGTGAGCGTGTCGCTCATGAAGCAATACGGCTGGAAGGTCGGCGACCGCGTGCCGCTACATTCCACGATCTGGTCCCAGAAGGACGGTTCGCTCGACTGGACTTTCGACGTCGTCGGCGTCTACGACGTCGCGGACACCGGCAAGCCGAACCAGCAGGCTTCGCAGTTCCTGTTCCATTATGAAATGTTCGACGAGGGCCGCGGCTTCGGCAAGGGCAAGATCGGCTGGCTCGAGGAGCGCGTCGACGATCCTTCCCAGGCGGCCGCCATCTCGAACCGGATCGATGCCTTGTTCGCCAATTCTCCCGATGAGACCAAGACCCAGTCCTCGAAGGAGTTTGCGCTCGCGTTCCTGAAGCAGTTCGGCGACATCGGCTTCGTGCTGCGCGCGATCCTGGGTGCCGTGTTCTTCACGCTGCTGTTCCTGACCGGCAACACGATGATGCAAGCGGTGCGCGAACGCATACCGGAACTCGCCGTGCTCAAGACCCTGGGGTTCGGCAACGGCACGATCGTGACGATGGTCATTGCCGAGTCCTTGCTGCTCTGTGGGATCGGGGCCTTGATCGGGCTCTCGTTCAGCTTTGCGGCTCTGCCGCTGATCAAACAAGGCTTGCAAGGCGTGGAGTTGTCGCCGCTCGCGCTCGTGCCGGGCCTCTTCATCGCGGTCCTGCTCGCGGTCATCGTCGGGCTGCCGCCGGCGCTGCGTGCAATGCGCCTCAACATCATCGACGCACTCGCGGCGAAACGCTGATGTTCAAGCAATTCCTGGCCGTCACGGCGATGAATTTCCAGACGCTGCCGCAGCGTCTCGGTGCCTCGAGCGTGATCGTGATCGGCATCGCCGGCGTGGTCGCCGTGCTCGTCTCGGTGCTCGCGATGGGCGTCGGCTTCCGCCATACGCTCGCCGACAGCGGCCGCGCCGATCGCGCGATCATCCTGCGCGGCGGCTCGGATGCGGAGCTCAACAGCAATTTGACGCGCGAGGAGATCGATATCATCAGCAACGCGCCCGGCATCGCCAAGGACGCGCAAGGCAAGGCGCTATTGTCGAATGAGCTCGTGACGGTCGCGAACGTGCCCAAGATGGACACGGGCACCGACGCGAACGTCACGCTGCGCGGCGTCGGCGCGAAGCTGCTCGAGGTCCGGCCCGAGCTCAAGATCGTCTCGGGTCGCATGTTCCAGCCGGCCGTTCGCGAACTCATCGCAGGTCTCGGCGCGACCAAGCAGTTCCGCGGACTCGCCGTGGGCAGCGTCTTGCATTTGCGCAACACCGACTGGACCGTCACGGGCATCTTCACGAGCAATGGCGACGTGCACGAGTCCGAGCTGCTCGCCGACGTCGACACCGTCGGCTCGGCGATCGAGCGCAACGGCTACAGTTCGGCGATCGGCCTGCTCGAAAACGCGGCTGCATTCGGCGCTTTCAAGGACTCGCTGACCACGGATCCCCGCCTCAAGGTCGACGTCGAGCGCGAGACGGACTATTACGCCGAGCAGTCGAAAGGACTCGCGAAAACCATCAATGTCGTCGGCAACACGATCGCGATCATCATGGCGATCGGCGCGATGTTCGGCGCGCTCAACAGCATGTACTCCGCGGTCGCGGCACGCTCGCTCGAAATCGCGACCTTGCGCGCGATCGGCTTCGGCGGATTGCCGATCGTACTGTCCGTCATGATCGAGGCGCTCGCGCTGTCGCTGCTCGGCGGCATCATCGGTGCGAGCCTCGCCTGGCTCTTCTTCAACGGTCACACCGTGAGCACGCTCGGCGGCGCCTTCGCGCAGGTCGTGTTCCAGCTCACGGTCACTCCCGCGCTCATCGTCACGGGAATCATCTGGGCCTGCCTGATCGGCCTGCTCGGCGGTTTCTTCCCGGCGCTGCGCGCGGCGCGCGTGCCCGTCGTCGAGGCCTTGCGCGCGGGCTAGAAACGCTCCGGCGCCGCGACAGCGCGACGCCACTTCCACCACACCTCAAACCGCATAAAGAGACAATCATGGCCGGCAGAAATTTCCTGTTTGTTCCCGGACCCACCAACGTGCCCGACCGCATCCTGCGCGCGATGGCCGTGCCGATGGAGGACCATCGCTCCGCGACGTTCCCGACACTCGCGCGCGCCTGCCTCGACGGACTCAAGCCGATATTCAAGACCGTGGGCGGCGCGCCGATCCTGTTTCCGGCGTCAGGCACCGCGTGCTGGGAGGCGGCGCTCACGAATTGCCTCGATGTCGGCGACCGTGTGCTCGCCGCCCGCTTCGGGCAATTCAGCCATTTGTGGATCGAGATGGCGCGGCGGCTCGGCTTCGAGGTCGACGTGCTCGAAACCGAGTGGGGTGAGGCGGCGCCGATCGACCGGTACGCGGCCGCGCTCGGCGCCGACCGCGAGCACAAGATCAAGGCGGTGCTGATCTGCCAGAACGAGACCGCGACCGGCGTCACGAGCGACGTCGCGGGACTGCGTGCGGCGCTCGATGCGGCGAAGCACCCGGCCCTGCTCTTCGTCGATTCCGTGAGCGCGCTCGGGAGCATCGATTTTCGCATGGACGCATGGGGCGTGGACGTCTGTGTCAGCGGGTCGCAAAAAGGGCTCATGTTGCCTGCCGGACTTGGCGTCACCTGCGTCAGCGAGAAAGCGCTCACGGCGGCGAAGACGGCCAATTCGCGCCGGTGCTACTTCGACTATCACGACATGATCAAGGCCAACGCGGGTGGCTACTTCCCGTACACACCCTCGATTCCGCTGCTCTATGGCCTGCGTGAATCGCTCGCGATGCTCGCCGAGGAAGGGCTCGAGAACGTGTTCGCGCGTCACCGTCGCTTGGGTGCCGGTGTGCGCGCCGCCGTCCTCGAGGGCTGGAAGCTCAAGCTCTGTGCGCGCGACCCGGGCACCTATTCCGACACCGTCTCGGCGATTCTGACGCCTGAAGGCGTCGATGCGTCCGCGATCATCGCGCACGCGTTCCGGCGCTACAACCTGTCCCTCGGCGCGGGTCTCGCGCGCTTAGCGGGCAAGCTGTTCCGCATCGGCCACTTGGGCGACCTGAACGAGGTCATGCTCTTGGGCGCGATCGCGGGCGCGGAGATGGCCCTGCTCGACGGCGGCGTGCGAGTCGAACCGGGCAGTGGTGTGGCGGCGGCGAGCAATTACTGGCGGGCGGCGGCGGCTTAGGGCGCCATCCGAGTCAAGCCTGCGATTTGCTCTGCGAAACCAAGCGATCGAACTGGCGGACGCCGCTCAAGCCCCGCCGGCGTTGATGGCGATCCTATGGCGTTTTAACAGCGGGCCCCTTCTCGCTAAACGCCGCCGCGATGATTGACTTCGGAATGGTCGCGACGTTGGATTTGTAGGATAGACCGAGTTCACTGCTGCCCGTGACATAAAAGCAGATGTCCTCGGCCGCGCTGCGTAAATCGAATCCCACCTGGGCTGGTTTGCTCAGCGGACTCGCGTCACGGTGTGTGTTGATGAAAAAATAATAGACTGCGTGTTCTGCGGCATCGGGAGACAAAGATTTCCCGTAGTAGGCGGCCGCTTGCACCACATCCCCATCAAAGTAAACCGCCGGACCGTTCAATACGGCAAACTCCGACGGACGATGACAAAAAAACGAATGCAAGAACACGGTCTTTCCCGCGGCGGCAACAGATAGAAGGTTTTCTGCTGCGTGAAACTCCACCCGTAAGAGAAGTCTATGGGGTTGCAGCGCCGGTGCATCTGCGTCAGCGACTCTCACAGTCAATAGGGTTAGGTCGCGGGCCGCACCGTGGCAACCGCAAGCAAAAAGCGAGGCCGCGCTTGCTATCGCCAGCAGCTTAATTTCTCTTGATGACATCCACGCTAGCACTACCTACATCCCGATACTGAAATTGGCCCCGCCGAGCGCGTCATTGTCGATCTAGGTGACCCCCGCTAGTCAGTCAAACGACTGACCGGCCGCCCCTCTCTCAATACACTTCCCGTTCATAAATACGCGATGCCGGTCCCGGAAACACGCCGAACGTCGCGAGCGCCGCCGGACCCGTGAACACGCCGGTCGCGGCATTCCACGGAAATTGCAGCCACGTGGGAGCCGTGGCGGTCACCGTGGCCGCGCCCGAGTTGCCCGAGCCGGGGGCCGCCAGGTTCAGATTGAATGCCCCGCCCGTGGCCGTCGCAAGATAAGCGGAGCCGTTCGTGCTCGGCACCGCGCACCCGACACCGGACCGGCCCGGCGAGCCGTTGTCGCGCACGCAGGTCTCGCCACTTCTGAGGGCCCCTTGATAATTACTGAAGGCGAGCGCAGGCGCCGTGGTGCAGCTGTCGCCGCCATTGTTCGTGAACCCTTGTGCGGTCCCCAGATAGTATTGAGTGGTCAGCGACACCGGTAAATCGAGGAGCTCGGAACCCAACGCGTTGCGCAGCGCGAGGCGCCCATACCATTGACTCGCGCTGGTCGTGAAGCCGATTCCGCCGCCGGCGCCGAATGTGACCGGATTGCCCGAAGCGGCGACGCCATCGAGGTCGAGGACGTTGATCGACAGGCCGATGTTCGCGTTGAAGGGCGCGATCGGCGTCGTCCGCGTGAACGCAAGGCCGCTGCCCGCACTGAAGGTCAGGGTCCCCTGCCCGCCGCCGAGACTCGCGATCGCGGGGTCGATGCTGCTTGCAGGCAGCCCCGTGAGGTTGAGACTCGGACTCGCGGGCGTCGCGCTGTACGCGCGACCCGTCAACGATGCATTGCTGAGCCGGAACAACGAGCCGGCGTAGTTCTGTGTCGTCGCGCCGCCGACCGCTTGCGCGGTCACGCTGATGACCGGTGCGACCGAGTAACCAAACGGCTGACCGAGATACGTGAACGCCCCGGCCGTGCACGCGGTCGCGAATAGCGGTGTATTGAGCGCGACCGCGAAATGGTCCGGTATGAACCGGCCGATGTTGCCGGTCGTCGTACCGACTACGTTGCCGGTTCCGAGGTAACTCGCGCCCGCGACGCTCGGGGTCAGCGTGATGACGCCGACCTCGGGCCACGTGAAGCTCGAGCCCGTGGCCACGCCGGCGCTGAACGAGCCGAACCCGGCCGGGTTGCCGATGGCCGGTAAGTTGCCGGTCGTGGGCAAAACGAGCGTCGGCGTCAGCGTGACGCCGGCGGGTGATAGTTCCTGTCCGTAATTCGGCGTCGCCGCGCCCGCCGCATTGACCGCCGTGACGGTCGCGGCAAAGTTCGCGCCAGCCGGTGCGAACCACGCTCCGCCGGCGGACGATGCCGCAGGGTTTGCGCCGGGACTGCCCAAACCGGTGTTGCAGTTCCCCGTCGCGTACAGCGCGCAATGGATGTTCGAGAGCACGAAGCCGGCCGGCTGAACCACGAACTGCGACGCGCCGACGAGCGTATTGGGCGAGGCGGCGCCGCTCGCGAGCGGTATGTTGTACTTGGCGTACAGCGTGATCTGGCCGACGTCCGAGTAGGTCAGGCTGAACGGAGCCTCCGCGTTGGCCGTCGAGAATTTCAGCGGGACCAAGCTGTAGTTGCTCATGGCGGCGGCGCTGTTGGCGGCAATCGGCGTCGTCGTGCCGTTGTTCGTAATGGTCAAGCTTTGACCACTCACGCAGCTCGTCGGATTGTTGCATTGGAACCCCAAGGACACGTTCGCGGTCGTACCGCTCGCGAACGCGGTCGTGCACCCGCCGGTTTTCGTGTCGCTGCGCACGGCTTGCAATGCGAGGCTCTGTGCCGTGCTGCCCGCATTCGAGGCGAGACCCGCGACTCGCGTGCCGATCGTCGTGATGACGTTGGCGCCGTTCGTGATCACGAACCCCGAAGGCACGAAGGTCAGCGGGCTATCCTCGGACGGCAGCGCGGTGCCGGAAGTGGCGGTGATCGCGCCGCTGGCCGCGCCGATCGTCAGGGTTTCGGCGTAGGTGTCGCGCAGCGTGAAACCGGCGACGCCGATATCGGAGGCCACATAAGAATAAGTCGCCGTGCCGCTGTTCGACGGTCCGGGCGTGAAAATGCCGCCGCCGCTCGCGAGCGCCCAATCACCGTGCCCCGTGCTCGTCGAGAGCGACACCGTCACGGTCGTCGCGACCGCGGTTTGCGCGGTGTTCTCGGCCGTGATGGTGACCGGCGCCGGCTGACAGTTCACGGCCGTGCCCGGCGTGCTGACGGCGAAATGGTCGGGCAAGGTCGTCGCGAGAATCGTGAAATTCCGAACCTCGTGGTTATCCGTCGAGCCGCCCGTGCTGCCGGCGATGCCGACGCTCAATTTCGTCGGCGGCGCATACGGAAAACTCACGCCCGAGAGCAGGGTCGTCGTCGTACCCGTCGAACCTTCGCGAAATTGCACCGTCAAGGTGTAGCCGACGGTCGCCGGCGTCAGCGTCACATAAACCGTGTTGGCGACGGGGCGCGTCGTGACCTTGCTCCAGACACCCCCGGGCACCGAGGTATTCGTGATGTAGATGTCGTTCGCCGAATAGGGGCCACGGATCACGAGCTTATTGGCCTGTGCACCCGGACCACCGCTCGCCGCGCCGCAGCGGTCGCCGGGGTTCGAGAAGTTGCCGTACTCGTCGAGTCCGATCGCGAGATACCCGGCGGCCCCGCCGCAATAGCCGAGACCGCCGCCGTCCTGGGCGCCGCTCATGCTCTTCGTGGCGTCATAGATATAGAGTGTCGTGCCGTCGGCGCCGTTGCCGCCCCAGGCCACGTAGTCGAATTGCATGACCAGCGTTTGTGTCGGAGTGAAGGTTCCGGCCGTGTATTGGGCGGTTCCGTATTCGTAGGTGGCCGCGCCGGTCAGGCGCAGCCAGCCCGATCCCGCGACGTCGATCGAGGGTACCGTCAGCAGCGCATTGCCGCTCAAGGTCCAGCCCGTCGCCGAGGACTGGTTGAAGGCTTGCGAGATGCTCTGCGCGAACGCGGCATCCCCTGCGCTGCCGGCCAACAGCAGCGCGATCGGCCAGATGAAGCGGCGGCGGGTCCCGGTCATCCGCGAGAGATCGGCCGAGGGCCCTTAAACTTGAAGGCCCTCGAACGTCTGCTCCGCGATGGCGAACGATGTGGAAGCGCCGGTGCCGCTCGTCACGACGACGAGACGCACGTTTTCGGTCGGCGCATCGACGAGCACGGGCCGGTCGTCGAGCGAGGCATAAGTCCCGATCCAGCGTTCACTGATCTCATACTCGAGTTCCGGCAGCACGGCATGCAATTCCTCGAGCACGAGCGCGTCGTAGCGCTCGTCGGCAAACGGATCGAGCGTGTGCCCATAGACATGCGTATCGCCGACGACGAGCGAACCGTCCGCCGATTGAACCACGATCAAGTGCACACCGGCCGCAAGATGCGCGGCCTGCTCGCGCAACAGTCGCTCGCGCAGCGGCGCCGCCTCGGGTAGTTCGGCATAGCCCAAGTAGCGCGTCAACGAGAGATCCGTCATGACGGGTGCGGGCAGCACGAACGGCGCTTTGGGCCGCAAGCGCAGCATCTGCAGTTTCGAGCGGCGCACGCCGAAGGACGCGAGTCGATCGGCATAGAGGGTGGCGAGGTCGTCGCCGGGACATACGATCGTATAGCGCGCGGCGATGGGTCCTGCGCTCGTCACGAGACCCGCCGGCGAGACCGCGTGCACGGCCGTGCGCCAGCGGAACTCGACGCCATGATGTGCCGCGAGCCAAGCAGCCAGCCGCGGGATCGCCTCGCGCGACTCGACGCGACGTTCGTGCGGACTCCAGAGAACCGCCTCGACCTCGCCGCGTAGACAGGGCCAGCGCCGTCGAGCCTCCTCAGCACCCAGCAGTGCGCACTGCCGGCCCATCGCGGTTTCGCAAAAGGCCGCGAGCACGCCCACCGCCTCGGGACGCCGCGCGACGACGATGAGCCCCGACTGCAGGATTGGAATGCCGGCCGGCCCTGCGATTTCGTCCCAGACGTCGCGCGACCGCATCGCGCGCTCCCAGGTCGCGCCGGCAGCCTGACCCGTCACGGTCACGAAGCCGAAGTTGCGAATCGAAGCGCCGACGGCGCGCTCGTCGCGATCGACGACGACGACCCGCAAACCGCGGCGTGCCGCCGCGAGCGCATGCGCGAGGCCGACGATGCCGGCGCCGACGATGGCGACGTCGTAAAGCATTCAGGCGGTGGCGGCCGATGACGCAGGCGGCTGGTTTAAGCCGCCGCGACCGCCTCCGCCGACAGTTCCACGGCCTTCGCGGCCGCATCGACGGTCTTGAGCACCACGGGCCTTCGCCAGACGCTCTTGACGTAGTCCAGCACCTTGCGTGCCCGGTCCACGTCGAGTCCGCGACCATCGAGCGCCGCATCGTGGCGCAGCACGAGCGTGCCGTCGTGGCGCACCTCCGTGACCGAGACGCGCGGTGCGCCGAAATTGTACTTGCCCGACAGCAGTCCCTCGCGCAGCTCGTCGATGTCGCCGGCGAGCACCTTGAACTGCCCGTTCTGTTGGCCCTGAAAGCGAAACAAGCCCATTTCCGTCGCGATTTCCTTGGTCAAATGATTGCGCAGGAAACTAAAGTCGTCGTCCTCGCGGCGGATGCGTCGTGCCGCCTCGAGACCCTCGTGCTTGACGATCTCTTCCCAGAGCGTGAATCCCAGGTGGTAGGGATTGACGGACAGAGCGCTTTGCTCGCCCGCGGCAATCGGCCGCACGACGTCGGAATGACATTTGATCGCGTCCAAATACGCGGCTTGAGGAATGAACTCCGCCTCCCTCAGCAGGCGCGCATGCCAATACGAGGCCCATCCCTCGTTCATGATCTGGGTCGCGAACACTGGGTAAAAATAGAACGACTCTTCGCGCACGGCGAGGAAGATATCGCGCTCCCAGCTTTCCATCTCGGGCGCGTAGGTGGCGATGAACCAGAGCAGATCCCGTTCTGGATGCGGTGGGATCGGCGCACGCACCGGCCGCGGCGCGGCAACCGCGCCGGCGCCTGGGTCGAGCGCCGCAAATCGCGCCCGAAAGCCATCATCGACGAGCGGTTTCACAGGCGCTACATACTCGGGGTAGCGCTCGCGCCGCAGCGCTTGATCGAGGTCGATGTACTGCTCGAGCGAAAGCGCAGCGTCGAGCACGCGTTCCACGGCTTCCTGGCCGTAAGTCTCGATGTTGCGTTCGATCTGCCGCGCATGGCTCGCCGCGTGCTCGACGATGTGCGCGTTGCCCTGCTCCTGACAGCGCCGGAACAGCAGGTTGTTCTTGGAAAAATCGGCATGGCCGAGCACGTGCGCGGTTACGAGGATGTTGTCGGACAGTCCGTTGCTCGCCGCCAGATAGGCGTGGCCCGGATTGCCCGGAAAGACAACCTCGAACAAGCGCGAGTAGCCCATGTGACGCTGCACGAGCTGATAGATGTAGCGCGCGCCGAAGGACCAATGCGGCATGCGCACCGGCAGTCCGTAGACGGCGATCTCGCTCATGAAACTGTCGGGCACGGCCTCGAAGATCACGGGCGACCAATCGAGTCCGAGGTTGCGCGCGAGATCCTCGAGTTGCGGCACGTGGTTGCGCCAGGCCTGGGTCATGGCGCGCTCCCGGCCGCATCGGCTTGTGCGGCCTGTGACTCGGTCGTGAAGAAGTGGCGCACCGCGGTCGTGATGTCGTCCGGGCCCGAGATCACGAAGCGGCCGCCCGACATGCCGCAGGCGACGACCTCCTTGAAGATCTTCGCGGTTTCCGTCGGCGTACTGCGCGGCGTACCGGCCGTGATCTCGACATAGCCGGAGTAACGCGCGCGCCGCGCGACCGTCTCGAGCTCCGCGCGCGCCGCCGCGGCATCATCGGAGGCGTTGTCGCCGTCCGACGCATAGAACAGATACACGTTCGTGGCCGCCGAGTTGCAGCGCTCGGCCATGATCTCGGCGACCTTCGCGAGGCCGACCGAGGCGACCGTGCCACCGCTGCCCGTCACCTTGAAGAAGTCGGCTTCGTTGAACTCCCAGGCATCGGTCGTGTGCGCGACGAACACGATCTCGAGCGATTGATATTCGCGCCGCAAACCGGCGGCGACCCAGAAAAAGAATGTTTTGGCGAGCTGGCGATCACGTTCCGTCATGCTGCCGGACACGTCGAGCAGAAAAAAGACCGTGGCGCTGACGCTGGGCATGCGGCGGCGCGTGAGCTGGCGGTAACGCAGATCCTCGTCGGTGAACGACTTCGCGCCGGGCTCGAGCGCGCGTCGCTTGACGGCTTCCTTGAGCGAGCGGCGCCGGTCGAGCCGCGAACGCGCGCCGCGCCGGTCCCAGCCCTCGCGCTTCCATTGAGATTCGTCGGAAGGACCCGAGCGCGGCTGCAGATTGGGCAGCTGCAAGTCCTCCCAGAGCCAATCGATGACGTCATCGACCTTGAATTCGAGCATGAGCTCAGGCGCGCCGCGCGCGCGACCGCCCGCGCCTTTCTGGCCCGGCGCGCCGCCCGCGTTCGGCGATCCGAGCACGTCGCCGGGCTTGGCGTTACCCTGGCCGACGCCCGACGGCTCGCCGTCCGCGCGCAGGCGGAAGCGGAAATGTTCGAGCATGCGCACGGGCACCTGAACGGACCGGGCGCCGTGATTGATGATGTCGGAACCGGCGATGATCCGCGGCAGGTGGTCACGCACCGCATCGCGGATCTTGTCGCTGTGGCGCAGCCAGTCGCGCGCGCCGCGGGAAAACAATTCATACCACCCGTTGATCGCTGGAAAGTTCGGCTCGTTCGTTCCCGAATCCATGAGGACCCCCTACTCTTGCGACAAGAGGGTGGTGACGTAACTCAGCGCTTCGTGCGCACTGTGTTCGTCATAGCCATATTCCTTGACGAGGCGTTCTTGTACGACCGATATTTTTTGCCGGGCATCGTCGTCCGGCCGCGATGTCGACGTCACGAGGCGCAATACGTCGCGCCGCTCTTCGAATAGATACTGTTCGATGGCCTCGCGCACGCGCGCGTGGCTGCCGAGATGGAACTTCTCGCCGGCCTTGAACGCCACCATGGCCTTGCGGATGACTTCCTGGCGGAACGATTGCTTGCCGGACTCGGAGACCTTGATCTTCTCCTCGACCGAGCGCAGGAATCGTTCGTCGGGAGCGCGATTCTCGCCGGTCATCGGATCGGTCACCTGGCGCTGGTCCAGCGAAGCCTCGATCTCATCCAAGTATTTCTCGAGCAGCTGCTGCGCCTCGTCTTGAAATGAGGCGAACAACGCGCGATGCACGTCCTCCTTGACCCAGCGATTGTAGAATTCCTTGCGCGCGGTGACGAGATGATCGAACCACTGCTTTTTTTGTTTGGCGTCCATGCGGGCGTCGCTCTCGATCGCGTCCTTGAGCGCGAGCAGGAGCTCCATGCTCGTGAGGCTGCGCGAATTGCCGCGCGTGATCGCGGTCGACAGGGCGTTGATCACGAACCGCGGACTCACGCCCGTGAGCCCCTCCTCGGGCGACTCGCTGCGCAGGCGCACCGCCTCCGTCTCGGAGAAGCCTTCCACGGCCTCACCGGCGAAAATCCGCACTTTTTTCGGCAAATCCAGGCCTTCACGTTCCGGCTTGGAATGGCGGGTCAGGATCGCGAAGACGGCCGCGAGATGCAGTACGTGGGGATCCAAGTGCGTATTGCGGAATGCAGGCGCGCCGTACACGAGCTTCTTGTAGATCCTTGCTTCGTCCTTGTAGGAGAGCGCATAGGGGACCTTGATGATCACCATGCGATCGAGGAGCGCCTCGTTCTCCTTCTCCTGCAGGAAATTATTGAACTCCGCGAGGTTCGTGTGCGCGAGAATCGTCTCGTCGAGATGGATCAGCGGAAAGCGCGCGACCTTGACGTTCTTTTCCTGGGTCATCGTCAGCAGCAGATACAGGAACTCGCGCTTGACCTTGAGGATCTCGATCATCTCGAGCATGCCGCGGCTCGCGGCATAGACGGCGCCCGACCAGGACCACGCGCGCGGGTCTCCTTCATCGCCGATGTCCGCGACCTTGGAGAGGTCGACGGAGCCGACGAGGTCCGCGATGTCGGCGGTCGAAGGATCGTGCGGCGCATAGGTGCCGATACCGCAGCGGGCCGCTTCCGATAGAAAGATGCGCTCGACCGGCACGCGCAGATAATCCCCTTCGCAGTGACGGTCGACGTAATCGCGCGCCCAGGGGGAGAGCTCGCCGGCGATGTCGACGCCATAAGTCTCACGAAAACCGGCCCGCAGGCTGGTCGGAATCAGATTGAGCGGCGATTCGCGCAGCGGCGATCCCTTGACCGCGTACAGGGCGCCCTCATCGGTGCGGCTGTACTCTTCGATGCCGCGCTTCAAGAGGATCGCGAGCGTCGACTTGCCACCCGAAGGCGGCCCCAGGAGCAGCAACAGGCGGCGGCCCACGTCGGAGCCCGCGGCGGCGGCCTTGAAGTAATCGACGACCCGTGCAAGCGGCTCATCGACTCCGAACAACTCTCGTTTGAACAATTCGCGTGCTTTCTGCACGTCGGTGCCTTGGACGGCGCGGCCATGCCAGAGGAGCATGTCCCAGATGTATTCGTGGCTGGATCGGGTGAACGCAGCCGGATTGGCGGGCACGATGTCGGTCAGGAATTCGGCGAGAGTGCCTTCCCACCGCTGTGCCTTGTGCTGTTTGCTGAACGCACTCAACGAATCGAGAAAATCCTCCGGTCTTGACTCTGCTCGTAGCGGTAATGCTCGCATCGTCGCACCTCCCATAGGTTTTTTGCTCGCCTCACTCCTTCAAATCCACCACCCTCGGCTTAAGTTAAGTACAACCAGCATACTCAAACTGTGATCTACATCTAGGTACGTTGGCGCGCTGTGTCGGACCGGTCACAGCTTCGGTGATTCACATCGGAAACTTGAAGCTGAATGTAACGTCGAAGGGCGCCGAACTGCAAGGACAAATCGAATTTAAATCGCGAGGCTCCGCGACTTATTCGAGGCAGACGACGAGTTTCGCCGAATGACTGCGCCAATTGATCGGAATGACGAAGGAGCGAAAATGCGGTGCGGTAAATTTGTCGACGTCGTTGGCGACGACGGTGGGCACCGAGATCGCGAATTGCTTGCCGAAATCGCGACGCGCATTGCCCGAAATCGTGTTTGCCACCTCGCCGACGAGGTCCATGATATTGGCATCGCTCGTATCGGTCTCCTGCATGCGCATGAGCAGCACGGTCAGCATGCCGCGCGGGGCCGTGAAATAAACGATTCCGCGCCGGGCGCCGGACACGCCGATGATTCCGGTATAGTCGTAGGCGCCCGGCTTGCCGTCGGTAACCAGATACGGTGAGCCCACGCTTGCGGGTTGCTGCGTCGAAGTCTCGAAGTAGTGCGTGACTCCGCGGATGAAAGTGCGGATTTCCGCTTCTTTCAACATCTCATACCTCCGACAAGAGGTCCGCCAAAGCATCGTTGAGCTGTCGGTCGGTGAACGGCTTGCAGAGGAAGCCGTTCGCGCCCCGGGCGATCGCCTCGACGGCCGTGGCCTTGTCGGCCAGCGCCGATACGACGAGAATCAAGACGTCCGACTTCATCGCGACGAGCTGCCCGACGCATTCGACGCCGTCCATCTCGGGCATCGTGAGATCCATCGTGACCACGTCGGGCCGCGTGCGGCGGAACAGTTCGACCGCCTCTCGGCCGTTGCTCGCCGCGCCGACCACTTGCAGGCGAGCAATCTGCTGCGACCGTTCGATGCGCCGGCGGATGATGTTGGAATCATCCACGATCATGAGCTTGAGCGGCGACTCGGAGTCCGAGAACGTGTCCATCACGCGGCCTCCGTATCATCGCCCTCGCGGGGCAGCGCGGGAAAGCTCAGGTTCAGACGCGTGAACTTGCCCTGGGTCGTGCTGACCGCGATGCGGCCGCCGAGCTCGCGCAGCAGTTCGGCAACGATGCTCATGCCGACGCCGCGGCCCGCGTCCAGCGACGTCGTCTCGGCGGTCGAGAAGCCGGACCGGAACAGCAGCGCGAACACCTGCTTCGGATCGAGCGCCGCGGCCTCTTCGGCCGTGATGAACCCCTTCGCGACGGCGGTCTCCTTGATGCGTTCGGTCGAGAGCCCCTGGCCGTCGTCTTCCATGATCAAGCGGAAGCCGGCGCGCCCGAGATCCTGGAATTCCAGGCGCACGATGCCGGCTTGCGCCTTGCCGACGGCCGCGCGCTTCGCCGGGGATTCGATGCCGTGCACGATGGCATTGCGAACGGCCTGGATCGCGATGTCCTTGACCGCGCGGCGGAAGGCGTCGGGAATGCGCTCGAAGCCCACGCATTGCAGGGTCGCATGCTTGTCCTGTTCCTTGGCGACCCGTTCGGTCAGCTGTTCGAGCATCGTCACGAGCCCGATCTCGGCCTCCGGTTCGACGGGGGCGCCCGCCTCGATGTTTGCGGTCGTCCCATGGGTCGACTCGACCGCCGCGAGCTGAAAGCGCGAAAGCCGCGTGACCAAGTCGCTGACCGACTGCAAATGAGTCAGCAGATCGTCGAGTTTGATCACGAGCGGCAGGAAATCGTTGCCCGAGAGGCCCGGCTTTTCACGCAAAGCCTTCAGGTCGTCTTCGAACGCGTGGGCGCGGTTTTCGATCGACGAAAGCCCGAGTGCCGCGGCCTCGCCCTTGACCGAGTGCGCCTGGCGGAACAGCGTGTCGAGCTTCTTGCGAAACACGCTCTCGTCACGCGCCGGCTCGCGCAGCACCGCGTTGATCATCTTCATCGAAGCGTTCGAATCGCTGAGGAAGGAGCTCAATTGCTCCGGATCGACGTGCAGGATGCCGAGCAGCGTATCGACCTGACCTTGGGCCTGATTTTGCGAGGCCTTGAGCTCGGCCGCGAGATTGACGCGCGCGGTGACGTCCGAGACCGACACCAGCACGTGCGTGATGACGTCGTCGACGCGCACGCGATGGAAATCGAACTCCAGGTAGCGCCGCTCCACGGCGCCCTGACCGTCTTCGAGATTCACCTCGACCTCGCCGAGCGGATTGATCGATTTGACGAGCTTTTCCTTCGTGCGCTCGGCCCATAAGAGCTTGACGTACTTGGCCGCGGTCGTGAGCGTGCGCTCCGAGACGACATTGCGCAGCAGGTCCTCGAACGCGAGTCCGGCGAGATCCTTGCGTTGAAACATGTTCTCCAAGGCCGCGGAGTACGCGGAACCGATCACGAGATTGCGGTCGAGCAGGAAAAGCCCCTCTTTGACGGTGCGCAGGATGTCCTCGGTCTGCTGGCGCGCTTCACGCAGACTTCGCGCTTGCTTCCCGCGGCTGCCGAGCAGGATCGAGAGCAACACGACGAGTGCCACGCCGATCAAGATGCCCGCGAGCATGACCATGCGCAGTTCGGTCGCGGCACGCTCGTTGTTCGCCTGCAGCTCGGTGCCGAGCGAGGCGAGTTCCTTGTCGAGGAGGCTGAGCGCGTGCCGCGTGGTCGGAATGGCGGCGTCGACTTTGGCCAACAGCGCCTGGCCGTTTTCGTTGAGTTCCGTGCCCGTGGACTCCGAATCCCGGTAGGGAATACCCTGAAAATCGAGCAGCGGTGCGAGCAGTTCGCGCTGCGGGCTCCAGATGGCGCGAATCGCGGCAGAATGCCGCTGCACGACCGGGACCGCGAACGGCCGCGCGCGGCTCGACGCGGCCAAGGAGGGAGCCGCGCTCGACTCCGTTAGATTTTTCACGGCGGCATCGAGCGCGTTGACGGCGTCGCGCGCGCCGTTCAGCGGTGTCTGGATGTACCCGCGCGAGACCAGGCGGTCCCGCAAGGAGTCCAGCGACACGCGCAGCAGGTCGGCATTGCGCTGCTGTTCGCCGACGAACTTCAAGGCGGCGGTCCGGTCGGCGAGCTGGGTCGCAAGTTCAAAGCCGGGAATGAGCACGGCCACGCCAAGAATCGCCCCCAGCGCGATGATGACGATGGCCCAGCCACGCGCCGAAAACCCGGCCGCGGCCCGCTTGCGCTGGTCCTTCTTGAGACTCATGAATCGACGGCTCCCGTTTGCTTCTTCGTGGCCGGCGATGTACCGACTGCAGTGAGTTCCTCGAGGAATTGCGCCGCCGACGCATAGCGTTCCCCCGGACTCTTGGCGAGCAGCCGGTCCACGACCGGTTGATATCGTTTGACGTGCGCAGGCAGTGCCGGCACACGCCCGGAGTTGTGGCCTTCGAGGACCTCCGCGAGCGTGTTGCCGCGGAACGGCAGCGTGCCCGCGAGCATCTCGAACAGCACGACCCCGAGACTGTAGAGATCACCGCGTTGGTCGGGATCGGTGCCGGAGATCTGTTCCGGACACATGTAATAAGGCGTTCCGGTACGCAGATCGGGGCTCGTGATGTCGCTGCTCACGACCCGAGCCCGCGCCGACCCGAAATCGATGAGCGCGATGCGGTTGTCGTCGGTCAGCATGAGGTTCGACGGCTTCAAGTCGCGGTGCACGATGCCGGCCGCGTGGACGACCTTCAAGGCCTCGCCGATCTGGCGCGCGTAGTCGAGTGCGTCGGCCTCGCTGACCGGGTTCTTGAGGCGGTCGCGCAGGCTGCCGCACGCGAAGTACTCGAGCGCCAGGAACAGATACTCCTCGGTGATACCGAAGTCGATGACGTCGGCGACGAAACGGTGATTCATCGAGGCGAGAATCTTGCATTCGCGCGCGAAGCGCTGGCGGTCGGCCGCGGACACGCCCTGTGA
>Ga0116231_10009081_pt1 | contig 17026 bp, 15 predicted proteins | sample S1TSphgellanicum_2_FD_89695 | JGI IMG/M metagenome (GOLD analysis project Ga0116231, IMG submission 89695) | Host-associated microbial communities from peat moss isolated from Minnesota, USA - S1T2_Fd - Sphagnum magellanicum MG | ecosystem: Host-associated > Plants > Peat moss > Unclassified...
AACCCAAAAAACTTTTTACTTAAAAAATAAATTTTCTAGTTGCAAAAACTTGGTTTTGAAAATTTTCAATAATTCCCCCCTTTATTATACAAATCAAATTTTTTTTGAGGTTGGTTTTTAAATTAAAAAAAAAAAAAAAAAAACAAGGTTTGTAATTTCATAGTTAATCATTGGCTTTCCCTTGTTGAATACATAGAAATAAATAAAGATTATATTATTTTCTTTTTGTTGTTTTGTTCACCTTCATCTTGAACTTGTTCAAAAATAGAAGGTCGATTCATTAACACATACACTGTTTCATTTTTGGCATGAGCACACCACTTAGGATCCATAACCTTCAATCTTTGTTCATTTTTCCTTTCCCCCACATGTTTATCAAGTGAATCCCACTTGGGGACCAACAATTTTTCCTTGTGTTTAGTTTTGTTACAGATCATGCATTGAATTGATATTAGATTCTTAACAAACATCAAACACAACTTCAACCCAAAGCATTTTCATGGACTAAACATCTTGGAACTTCTTCACATTATTTATTTAAGTTTAGGTGTTCTTTTGCCATTGCATGAATGACATTTGGATTTAAAGGGATAGATTCAAGTATGGACACATGAAGGCAAAAGGTAGCAAACAAAACGATAATATCCACATCAATCTCAATAGAAAAAGGTGTAGGTTCAAAAATTTGTGCAAGGCAATTTCAAATCTCCCCTTATTTGCTTGATTTTGTTTTAGGGATGATTTCAAGTTTTAAATTCGTTGAACCTCTCTGAGAAAACATCTAAACTTAAAGATTGTAGGCATGATGATCAAAGGTGCCATCTAGAAGCTTTAAAAAATGATGAATTTGGTGGACCTGAACTTCCAAGTTCCCATCCCATAGCAATTTTGATTGCAAAACTCAAAATACACCAAAAATAAAAAAAGTAAAATTGAAATATGTAAAGGTTTAGGGAAGAATTTAGTGAAAATTCAAGAACGTACGAAAAATAATAGGGTTACAAGTTGCTTACTTGTGACAGATTTGGGCTCTAAAGTCTAGACTTTGAGCTTTGAAATGGCAAGCTTGAAGGTTTGATGTAAATTGTAACAAAACAAAATTTTGATGTTGCATGGAACTTGAAGGTTTGAAGTAAGTTATAAAAGAACAAAACTTTGATGTTGGGTGATAGGCCTAGAATGAACAACTTGAATGTTGAACAATGAAAAATCAAAACTTGTCATTCAACACAAGAATCAATCATCCAAAAATCAGATTACATTGTACAACTATTCCAATTTTCTTCGTGACATAAAGGTTTAAGGGTTTAAATTTTAACTTGTAAATAATGAGTTTAGGGTTTAGGGTTGAGCAAGTTGAAAGTAATGAAGAACCACTAACCATCAAAGCGAAAAAGGGTCTTAAAAAAAAAGAGTCTCCCTCCAAAATGAATGGCCATATGCTCATAATTATAGTGACTCTAAGATGAACCTGAGTTGTTATGCTCATGATTTAGTAACTCTTAAGATTAACCTGAGTTGTTCATGGCGATTTGAACAAGTTATCAAGGTGATCTTTGTGCGACAAATGACTAACCCTAGATCGGCATGATGGCGAGATCTTGCCCTAATGCAAGGGCCTTTTACATAAAAAATGACATTAAAAAAAACTACCCTAATTTACAGTATACTTTTTGTGAACCAACCTCTTTTAAAATTTTGAAAAAGTCAAAAATTTTGGCCAACAAAACAACACTGGTTAAGACCTCAGGTTAATGCCTCCATAGCAAAATTAGGCTTACCGACGCGAAGTAAAGACGTAGCGTCTGGCATGTACCTCGTTCGTACCTCGTTCGTTAGGAATCGTCTATCGTTCGTTTGTCGTTCGTTTGTCGTTCGTTCGTAATTCGTTTGTCGTTGGTTTGCATTTCGTTCGGCGTTCGTTCGCATTTCGTTTGTCGCGGGTTCGTTCGTTCGTGGTTCGTGGTTCGTGCCGAAGGCTACGTAAAGCACGCGAGAGCAAACCCTGGTGGCGACGACAGAGAGGGCGATGTGCGAGAGCTCCAGCGAGCAAACCTTAGTAGCAGGTAGTTGCTTTCTTTGACGTCTTTTGTTTGCAGCCCTTGTCTCAGAGAAGACGCAGACTGCAGATTGATATCGAGACAGACAAAGAAAGACAGACATAGAGAAAAGGAGATTCGTCTGGAGAGGTGGTGTGGAGGAAGAGCACAGGAGGGGAAGTGGAAAGAGATTTTTTTTACTCTTTGCTGTTTTCTCGAAAGGATCTCTGGCGATGGGAGAGGAGGCGGAGGGAGGAGTGGATGCCAGCGGCGGAAGTGTCACAGTGCATGTGCGATGCTCAAATGGTAACAAGTTTTCTCTGGCGGTGGATTTGACGTCGACGGTGCGGGACTTGAAGATGATGTTAGTGGAGCGCTCGGAGATTCCGGCCGACCAACAGCGGCTCATCTACAAAGGACGTGTGCTGAAAGATGAAAGTTCCCTCGACAGCTATGGTGCGTTTTCTTTTTGGTCCTTGTGCTATTGGTTCCGTCTCGCCGTTGCCTATGGAGCTTTTATTTTTCGATTGTCATACTTTTTTTATGGCTGTTGTTTCTCCCGTCGGGATTTCGGATACGCTACGTTTTTCCGGTGGGGAGAGACGCATGTGCCAGCTTTGTTTTTGTTTTATGCGATTTGGTTCCAGATGCGGATATATAGATGGCCGTATTGATGTGTGTCACTGTTGTTTTTGTCTGCCATGGAGTCGGATCCTGTCCCCTTTTTCCTCTCATAAGGTCTGGTTTCGGGACTAGGGCTTGTTGCGGAATGCTGATCTATTGTTGCCTGATATAGAATCGCATAAGGATGTCGATTTTGTATGGTTGTGTTGGCAAAGGACAGGAGTAGCATCCTCTCATCAAGTTTTGCAGACCTGGTGGTTTGCTGCAAATCGGGGATTCATATCTATTTTCTATGTGTTTGACCCCTGTTTGATTAATGGATGTGATGCAACATGCTTGCTTTAGATAGGTTGGTGTACATAAGATGTGAGGATGATGATCACATGCTTCATATGCTCAAGAAGTAAGCTTGTATGAAAGAAACATGTTGTCCTTTTAGAAATGACAGTTTCATGAATCTGGTTGTTTTGAATATCAGTTAGTTGTGTTGGGATTTTGTTACCAGCTTGGTGCTCCTTTCTAGAGGGAGGAACCTGGTCCCTTTGTGGAGATGGTATTTGAGTAGCTTCCTCATTGTTTAGGAGTGGTTGTGTTATAACATGCAGAGTTGTCATCTGCAGCTCCATATCTGTGGGCTCTACTGCCCAATTGATAGGGTTAAGGTGCTATGTGATTTGGCACTCTTCACTTTCATGTCAATTGTGTAGAATTGATTTCAGAGTCTTGGACATCACTTCTCCTACAGTTGGGATGTGACCTAGGTTCTGACCATTTCATTTTTCTTTGCACCAGGCCTGCAACATGATCACACTGTCCATCTGGTTCGTGGAGCTCCGGCGTCAACTACACCTGCCTCCAGTGCAACAGCAGTACCTACTAGTCCAGCACAGGTCCCTGCAGCAGCAGCTCCAGCAGCCAACTCTGCAAGGCTAGGGGTCACTACTGGCCCAGGGGGCAATGGTCTTGGATTCCCTAATTTGGGTGGATTTGGTGCGGGCGGTGGTGCTGGATTCTCAGAGTTTCAGCAGGTGCAAGAGCAGTTGATGCAGAACCCAAATCTGATGAGAGAGATGATGAACATGCCAGCAGTGCAGAATTTGATGAACAACCCTGATCTTATGCGCACCTTAATCATGAGTAATCCACAGATGAGGGATATTATTGACCGCAACCCTGACCTGGCACAAATACTCAATGACCCTGGGACACTGCGGCAGACGCTGGATGCTGCCAGGAATCCAGAACTCATGCGCGAAATGATGAGGAATACCGATCGGGCCATGAGCAACATTGAAGCATCACCAGAAGGCTTCAACATGCTCAGGCGCATGTATGAAACAGTTCAAGAGCCTCTGTTGAATGCAGCAACGATGGGTGGAGAGGGAGGAAATGATTTGGCATCCAACCCTTTTGCAGCTTTTTTGGGCTCTCAGGGAGTTACACAAGGACGCAGCCAAACTCTGAGCACAAATAATACTGCTGGAACACAACTGGGCACTGGAACTACTGTTCCAAACACAGCACCCCTTCCAAATCCCTGGAACCCTTCAGGTAAGTATTTCATTATATGTGACTTCTCTCTGTATGAAGCTTTTTTTTGATGCTCATTGTAGCAATGTAGGGTTGCAGTGAGATGCCATGATTAGCTTGAGTGCACTTGTTGGTTAAAATTATCTTAAATTATCCTTTTGAGATATTGATTGTAGGGTCTTAAAAGGAGTTTAGGAGGAAAACCATGGAATTGTGAATTTCTACTTTCTGCTACTTTGTTCCCTGTGGCAGCTTATACAAAGGGCTAGTTATGTGTTCCAGTCTCTCTCTTCTTCCAGCGATGAGCATAGGCAAAAGGCCACCACCTTCACAAGTGACCTTTTGTGGAGTGTTGGCTGATTTCATTTCTTCTGTTTGTTGATGTTGGTGGGTCAGCATCATGGCTGTGTCTCCAACGAGTATGAATGTTGTTGCAGAAACTCTGTCTGTTGGTTAATGTAGGCCTCCCTATGCCTTAGGCTTAGATGCTTGGTTGTATAGGGACAAACTAAAATGAAACAAATCTGACCTCACAAGCTTGTTGCAGCTTGAATGAGTAGACTATTGAAACTTTTGCTCAGTGATGTCTCTTATGTGCTAGCCAACATCATGACTGGGTCTTGCTGTTGCCTCCAGAAATGTACACAAACATAAGATGAAGCTGTTTGTGTAGTGGTTGGCCCAGAGTGTTGGGAGGATTATTGTACACTCATCCACAGCCGCCATCAGGAGCTGATGAAGTCAGTGTGCACTTATGGCATCTCATCACTGCTATTCATGATGAAGCTGATGGTCTGATATCTTGTGAGTGACTCTCATAAGGTTATGACTGCCCTCATTCTTGTAGTGTTGGATCCAAAGTTTTTTTGTGGAGATTTCTCTGCAATCTCATAGATATATGTATGACGTTAACCTATACACACTGGCCAGAGCTGATGAAGTCAGTAGGGATGTTATGGTAGCTGGTTGTTACCATATATGTTGCTGTTAAAGGCCACTGAAGTTGCATGTGACTATTGCTGTTGTTCAAAATGGTTCTTACTCTTTCCCTGTTTTTATGTGTTTTTATGTTTGGGGATTTTTTCCCCTGTTCTTTCTTTCCACTGGTATATCATCAGATCTAAGATCTCTATAAGCTTATTATTGGGTCATCTATCATTTCTATCCAGGTAAGGTATGGAGAAGGTCAATACTAATGAAGATACATTATTCAATTGGTTGAGTTGGTGGGCCTTGTTAGGCTGTGTCTGTAGACATAGGGTGAGGTTGGGTGAGGTTCCGCTACTAGATGAGATTCAACTAGGGAGCAAGTCTTTGGAGCTGATCTTCACCTGTAGCTGATGAGTTTTTGTATGATTGTGGTACCAGCTACTGGAGCTGGTGCAGGTGGAGTGCCAGCCAGTCAGCCACCAGCTGGAACTGCACCAACAGCTGTGCCAGGTGGAGGACTTCCCAACTTGGGAGGACTGCCAGGTCTTGGCTTGCCAGATCTTGGATCATTGGGTGCTGGAGGAATGCTGGATCCAAGCACAATGCAGCAGATGCTGCAGAACCCCCAAATCCAGCAGATGATGCAAGGCTTGCTATCCAACCCTCAGTACATGAGTCAGGTACAGTCATAGTTTGAACCTCAATTGAGTTTGTTTGCTTTCTGGTCTATGATTTTTATCAGTACAGGTGTCATATCAAAGTGGTAGTTTGCAGTGCTGGAAAGATAGAGCATCAGTGGCCAGACCATCCTGGGGTTGTGTTTTCTGAAAATTAGGTTACTTTGTTCCCACTGGCAAGTGACAAATCATGCACTATTAAGTTTGATTTATCTATGGCCCTTCTTGTCAAAATGCTAGGATATGCTCATACTGGTCAGGAGTGTCAATGGAGTTGTGCGATGGATAGGGATGCAATCAGTCATAAGGTCTTGACACAGCAGTGACTTCACAATTTTTTTTCATTTGTTTTTGCAGATAATGCAAATGCAACCACAGTTGCGGTCACTTTTGAATCAGAACCCTCATTTTAGGGAGATGCTGCAGAGCCCTGACTTCATTCGTCAAATCAGTAGCCCTGAAAGTTTGCAGGTATATTTTCATATGACAATATGCTGAAAGTATCCTTCTCATATTGGCTTAAGTTTTGGTTTTCTGCCACTTTGTGGGTGGTTCTGCCATAATAAAAAGTGATGTCTTCTGCAAAGCAGAGAGGTTCCCACAGCTAGTGTCAGCTATGTCTAAAGCAACTCCTGTCTCTTTTGCGTCAGTTCAAAGTAACCACATCAGATAGATGTGTTGATTTTTCTGCTCAAGTAGAGGACATCTTGAAAGAGATTCCTACAAATCTCAACAGTGTGGTTTCAAAAATTGTAGTTGCAGTAATTTGAGCCAGTGCAATACAGAAACTTACTGTCCAGTATGTGGGATTCAGGAACTGATGCAGCTACAGCAAGCTATGTCTGGCCAACGTCAGGGTCGACATGTACCTGGACAGTAAGCACTGGACCCTCTTTGATTTCAAGTTAGAACTGATGCAAAAGCAATGTGGACAGGTGCATAGAGCATCCAGTGCCTTCCTGTTTGCTGTCTGCTGTAACCTCTTCCTCTATTTAAAGTCTCCAGTTAAGACTCACTTTGTTGTAATGCTATGGGGAGGAAGATTTCCAGTACATCAATGGAGAGTTTGTCTATCTTTGCAGTTCACTAGATCCAGATTGTTTCTGCTGGAACCCCTGCATAGGGTTGGAAAAGCATTTTCTCTTGGTTTTTAGTCAATTTTTCTCACCTTCCAAGTGCCTTGCACACCAGTTAACTTAAATTTAAAAGTGATCCAAAAGATGATGATAAACACTTTGGCTGGACCTACATGTGTTCTTCTGTAGTGTATGCTTTATCAGGAGCTGCTTAAGACTATTCTCTTGTTGTTGCAGAGTCCCAGGACAGACAGGAACTGGTATGGGCGGTAATCCTAATTTGGATATAAGCTCACTCCTAGGTATGTTTGGTGGCCTTGGCACCGTAATTGGAAACACTCCTGAAGGTAAGTAAACCAATGCATCTGTAAGAAAAGCTCTCTACTTTTTTTGTTTTCCTGATTAGTTCAATTCACACTGTTTGCAGTGGAATCTTGTAGTGTCTATTTGTGTGCATGGGTTTTTCCAATCCTCCTTCTCCAGTTAGGTGGTGCTTAAAACTTGTCTGCTATCTGAACTTATGTTGCAGATTTGTGATTAGTGAAAATTGCCCATGAGACTGCATAACCTTTGGGTATTATATTTGGTTGCAGTCAATACTGTTGCCCCAGAGCAACTCTATGCATCACAACTGTCTCAGCTGCAAGAAATGGGGTTCTTAGACACACAGGAAAATGTTCGAGCCCTGGTTGCTGTTGGTGGAAATGTGAATGCAGCAGTGGAGCGGCTGCTTGGCAATCTTCAATAAAATAACCACAATGACAGGATTTCAGTTGACCCTTTTGAATGGTGGTGTTGACTATACAATCTGGAGTCTGCTCACAAGTGGTTTCAGAGAGACTGCTCTGCTAATTGTACTGTTTCCCTAAAATCAGTAGTATACTTGGAAGAGAGTAGGGAAATATATCTGGTGCTAGTTCTCCTGTAGAACTTAAGAGAATTTGACTACTTTTGAGATGTGTAGCACACTCCCGATTCTTAACTTCCAAAGAATTATAAGAACCTGGGGTCTATGTGCGGAGAGATAAAAAAGGTTTGCTTCAACTGACTGAGGTGATTTCTGGTGACAACAAAAATGTGGGGCAGGGTTGGGTGGCATAGTAGGCCTCTAGAGGTTCTGTACTCTATAGTTTTATCTAGAGTCTCTTTGTTTTTTTGCTTCAACATTTGAAGGTTTGGGAAAAGGGATGTGGCTATGCTCCCAGATCTAGCAGCTAATGCCTCTTGCAGGTACTAGCTGTTTTTACTTTCAGTGTGTTCAGCCTTTAATAGAGTTTAGCAATTTTGAGTGTTAGGCTCCTGGATGTGGGGATGGAAAGCACAGGTCCAGGCCAGAGGTCCCACCATTTCTTTGTATCCTGGAGTTGGCCATGCCATTCTGAAATGCTATATAAGAGATGAACAAACTGTAAGACTTTGTCTGTGAGTCAGAATTGCACTTAAGAGTGAAAAATTCAAGCAAAGTTTTTCCTCAAGTTTTTTTGATGTATCTGGTTTTGTAATGCTCTTTAATTATGTGGGAAATTTTGATGCTTTTCAGTGACGGTATTTGTGATGCATCGGTTTATTAGGACTTGATGTTTTGAATTTAATGAATGAGGTTTGATGTTCATGGAGAGCGGTTTGCCATTTATTTGTTACTCTTAGCAATCAAGTGTCAACTGGTGTAGAAATGGATGCAAAATCCTTTCAATTTTTCTTGAAAAGTTCAGCAGTGGATGCAAAATCCCTTCAATTTTTCTTTGAAGTCCAGCAATGGATTCCCTTTCTGGACTGGTGCATTTATTAACAAAGTTTGACATGTTTACTAAATCCATGGAAGTTGAAAATGGAGTTGAACGGAGATTTTGCTGTCCTCCATTAGTTCAATCTTTATCCATTGTTTTATGTTTTCAACTTTCCTAAGTTACATATCATCTAATTTACATTCATTGCCTTGAAGATAAAATAACAAAACGATTAGGCTTTGTAAGTTGTTCATCCATTGTCCGACTTTCTCAAATTGCTCCAATTCCTTGGGTTCATCCATTATCCAATTTCATCAAGTTCATCCATTACCCAACTTTTTCAAAATGTCCCATTGTCTAATTTCCATGAGTTCATCCATTGTTGGACTTCACTAGTTGTCCCACTTCCTTGGATTGATCCATTATCTAGCTCCCCATGTTCATCCATGTCCAACTTCCTGAAATCATCCATTGTCCCACTTGTTTGCATTGCCCAACTTTATCAAGTTCATTAAGTGACCACTTGTCTCTTGATTGTCCAAGCTTCCCAAGGTCCATCCACTGACCTCCTTACTGGAATAGTCTAACTTCCATGAGTCCATCCATTGTCTAGCTCCTTTAAGTTCCATCCATTGTCTAGCTCTCTTAAGTTCATCCATTACCGACCTTTCACTTGTTGGTTAGTTGTCTTGGATTGTCCAACTTCCTTGGATCCATCCACTATTCCAACTACCTCGGGTTCATCACCGAAATTTGGCTAACTATCTCATATTCATCCAATTGTCTCACTTTCTCAAAAAGTCCTAATTCGCAAAAATCCATCTATTACCAATTCAACTGCCTTGAGTTCCATCCATTGTCTCACTTCCTTCAATTCTACAAAGTCCTTGAATCCATCCATTTCCAAAAAATTAAGATAGTGGTTTTTTGTTCACTTTTTGTAGCAATGATAGGGGCCTTGCTTGACACACATGCAACAAAGAAGCCCCTCATGAATTATATTTTGCTTTCAGAGTTTTTTGGCCTTGCCTACCAAGGCAAGGATATTGTGTTTAGATTCATTATACAGTATAGGAGCTTAATGGATTTTGGCCCCTAGGTAATCATAATAGGTCTATTTATTTTTATATGAGGATTTTTGAAAGATGATATTTTTGGCTTGTGTTGAAACTTGAGATTAGTTAATATAGTTCTAATATCTTGAAGGATTTTGGTTTCTTTTAGATGGTTTTTTTGAAGATTATATTTTTGCATGGTGAAATATTTGAGTCTCCATAATTCTTCTTTTGCCTTAAGATACTTTTTAATGTAAATGGCGAGGCCACAGTGTGACACACCCCTTGTTATACTATGGAAACAAGCATGGTACTCCATGTAGGAACCCTGCCAGCCAGCATTCCCTCAGTGCTACCAGTTTTCCAAATTGTTGATTCAGATCGCAAACACGTTCTCAAAAGTTGTCAATTCGTGAGTGAAACTGATCACACCAGAAAACTGGAACCAGCAGATGGTTGCCCATCCCACCACCCAGTGAGTGACTTTGTATCTGACAAAATTTGTCATTTTTTGCACAAAATAATCGAGGAAATTGTGTTTTTTCTAGTGTAAATTCAACTAGTTTGGCTCCAATTTTTGATATCAAAAAATTGAAGTAAAACACCCCTGGTCTCTACCACGAGGAAACAGCCTGACAAAATATGCCTGAACACCGCACCCAAGCCAATTATGAATTTACATACAATTGAACTGAATTACATTACAAGTGGTGCAATAGAGAACGGTTCTGGTCCCACACATACATGAAACCAGGAATCTGGTTTCATGTCTGGTTTCTCAAAAAATAATAATAATTCTGGTTTTGGTTCTAAAAATCAGAACAGGTTCTGATCTAGTTTCAGGTAACCCAGCCTGCAACTGACAGTTAACTGCTGGTTGACCTCTGGTTAGTCCTCCAATTATATATATCTTTTTTCAAGTTTGTTTCAAAATTCTTGGTTATGGTTCCAGTGACTTGGTTTGGGGTCTGGTTCTGGTTCCAGGTCCAAGACCAGTTAAAAAAATCAGACCTCATATTGGTTGGTTTGTTTTCACAAACCAAAGCCAGAACTGGTAGTGTGGGATGAAATGGAGTATTATGGAGGTTTCCATGTGATGAAGACCTAATGAAAAGTGGATGAAAGTGCCAAAAGCAAAAGATGACAGGAGTTCTGGGATGAAATGGAGTATGATGAGGTTTCATGGGATGAAGACCTAATGAAAAGTGGATCAAAGTGCCAAAAGCAAAAGACCATAGGAGAGTGGTTAGTTGATGGGGGTTTTTTTTTTTTTGTTTTTTTGTTTTTGTTGGGTGCATATGAGTGTGTTGGGTTGTCTTTTTGCAAGTTAATGACGTTGAAGAAACTAATGGTGTTGCATTTGTGTAATTTATGTCAAGGAGACTGAGGGGCTGGTGTTTGGTTTGAGTTCTTGATGATTTTTAGCAATGACGGGCTCAATGGAAATGCTTTGGTGGTTGATTTTGAGGAGGGGTGGTGATGAAGAGCATAAGATGAGCTAAGTACCTTTGTTCTCGAAAGCTCCAAAATTCACTAGGTGGTGAGATAACTGTTGTGATTTCTTTTTTTTTGGTGTTGTGGCTGCCTGGGAGGAATGCCCATAGTGGGATGTTTAGTATTCTCTGACTCCAATCCTCTTTCTGTTGCGTACTGGAGTTCTGAGACTAAGCGTGTGTAAATCCATGAAACCTTGGGGAATTGCATTTGGCGATGAGACTCAATCTATTGGGAACTCTGGACATGGTGTTTGCACCATTCTAATGGCTTGCAAAAAAGGGAAAAATCTGTTTGAGGTGTTTATGTCTGGTTTATTTTTTGTCAAAATGCCTCAGTGTATTATGTGGGATAAGGTTTGGGTTTTGAGAGAACAATATGTGAAGCTTTAAATGTCAAGTGAGATCATAATAGCCTTAAAAAGAGCTACTCCGGAGAGATTTGATCCACCAGTTTTATAATTCTTCTTCATGTCTCCCCGACTGGTTTTGATGGATCGATTAGATTCATAGGTTAGCTGGAAGTTGTCACGGTTGCAGGAAAGCAAGGAATGTGCATTAGGGTTTAATGATTGGATGGATGGTAAAAGTTTGGATGAGGAATCAATTATCGTTACACTGACACGGTTCAACATTATTTGCTAAAATATTCAAAAGCACTCATTAAATATTATAATCACTTTTATTTTTAGTGAAATTCTTTAAACATGACATATTTTGGGGGAATTTCTTAAACAAATATTTACATAATAATATATTGTAACATCTTATTAATCATATTTGATTTTTTTCAACTTTCAAACAAAAGCTCCTTAAAATATTCTAAGAATATTTTGGGATAAATAGTCACCTAAGTGAGTAGGGTTGGCTCCTATTAGCATGGAAACACCTATGGGAAATGTATATTATATTATATATATAGTGTGTGTGTGTGTGTTGGGTGCAAGATTTGTAATTATTAACATTTGAATCATTTTGCATAACTTTGCATTTGACTTCCATTACATTTGGACATAGTTTTTTTATTTTTAAGAGGTAAGAATGCAATGAGTGACTTTTTAACTTTTCTTTTTGAAGTGTTTCTAAATGCTTGCATTTTTTTCTCTTACAATTTAAATAAATTGTTTCTCAGAAAAAATAAAACTTGTTAAAACTTACACTTTTTCAGGTTTCTACAATCTTCATTAGATAATATTGTCTTGTGAAAAATGTAACAATAAAGTGAAAATGAAAATAAAGTAATGGAGAATGAAGCATGAACAATTTATAAGAATTAAACTATAATGGAAGAAACAACAATGGAGGAAAGGTTTGAAAATGATTTTAGTCTATAAACATAAGCAATTAAAATACTAGAAAATGAAAAGAACATAATTATTATAAATCTTCAAAAATTTAGGGCTAGTGGTTAATTAATTGGTAGTAGGTGATAGGTACATAGGAGGTGGTGGTGGTTATTATGTAGGTAGAAGGAGCATGGTGGTTTAGTAAGTAGGTAGGTGGTGGTTAATTAGCAGGTAGTACCTACTTGCTCACCTATCTATTTACATAGTCAGGTCCTACTTATTTATGACTTGTGTATGTACTTATCTACTACCAACTTGCACACCTTCATTTCATTATTACATTGAATTTTTAATACATTTAATGATGTAATGTAACAACATCATAATGATTATAGTATTCACTCGGCAAAATTGTAATTTTATAACACATTATGTTTGGCAAAATGTGTCAATAAATAATGTGAATAATCAAAATTGTTATGTTTTAATGTCAATGTCACAATTACAATTTTCTACAATGAGAAAAATTTACACTTGAAAATTTGTCATCCATTTCACATAGGTTTAATTTCATAATTAGATTTGATTTAGCAATGATTTTATTTCAACTTTAAAGACATGCCATTGATTTAAATTATTTATTTCAAAATTTCCAATGGAATGTCTCTAATGATTAATCATAATATACTAAACATATAATCTACTATAATGAAATTAATTTCATTTCACATGTGAAGTACATAATTATTATGAGTTGATTATAAAATTTCATAGGTTTTTACTCATAATTATTTTTTAATTCAAAATTTAGAGACATGTTAGGAATATGTTTTAGATACAACAGCCATACATGGTGACACATCATTATCTCTATCATTTCCTTGTGATTGATGTTAGTCATGAGATTAACTCTATGATTTCCACCTAAATCTAGCAGGGTCCACATGGTGATAACAATGTCCATTTTGATTGAATTTTTTTTGAACTTAGTCAAATCACACATTGCTAGTTTCGGGTTAGTCAAAACAGATAAAGTTAGTTAACATTTTAGTCAAGTTGAAATGATTTTACAATCATCTTAATCATGATGAAGGGTGAAAAAAACATGTTTTTGTTGTAGTGAAGGTTTCAAATATGTTTTTATTATGGTTAGATAAGTAAAGTTGCAAAGTGTGTAATATGATAAAAGAAGTCTAGCAAAGGTAGAGATGTGTGGAATAGAACTTGTGTTTATCTTGGTCTCTTTGTCTAAGAAAACTAAATACTCTAGTTAAGACAAGAATTAATTTGTTTTCAAAAAAAAGAACTGAGTCAATTCTTAGAATTTACCCAAAGAACCATAATTGGTGGTTCTCACAAAATAGTGAGATCTTCCCAACATTGGTAACCACATTAATAATTTTCAGTTTCATTATGAATTATTATGTTCCCAAATTGCCAATATTTATTATGACACACCAATTTTAAATATGGATTCCTACTTGGAAAGAAAGTTCAAATCTTGGGCACCTTCCAATATCACAGAAACATATTGCAATTAAAATCCTATGTCAATATAACCCAATGCATGATATATATATATATAATGTCATTATTAATTCATAAATAAACAAAGTCCATGAATTAAAACCCTTGGTTGACACCTTGACTATAGAACCTAGTGAGAACCCATCACCAAGTTGATTGCCAATTACATAGAGAGAGATATATACCAAATCCTTTTTTCTAAGAGCAAATTAAAAACTTGTTTTGGATTTTTAGTTGTAAATCCTTCCATATTGTTAATAATTATCCATCACATTAGCCATGTGGACTAGTTATATTGGGCACATTGGAATGTGAACTCAACGTTAAGCATGCTAAATTGACAATAGTAGACTTTTTACAATTGTTTATATAATACAAATGAAGAGAACATTTGTTTGTGTTGAATTAATTTTACAATAAAGTTATCTGCAAAGTCAGGTGATTAGGGAGCGAAAATGGCCAGTTTCAGCAGAATAGGGTATCAAATGCTTGACTGGGAATGAAAATTTACAAAACAAAATATCTGTGATCGGAACTAGTTTTTGCACCAATTTTGGTGAGAAACTGAGTTTCATCCCCTCTTTACTGAGCGCCTCCACTAGTTTAGAACTGCCCATCACCGATCGCTAGCTCATCACCAATCACTTCTTTAGATCTTTATCATCTGTGCTTCATTTTGAGTGATTTAAAATGTTATGGGAGCTCTATTTCAAGCTCTAGAAGTCATCTTTGAAGTGCAAATGAAAAGGAGCAACAAACAAACAGCAAGAAGAAAAACAAGCTTTCCAACTCACAAAACGTAGTTTTTCTTTTTTTCTTCTCTTTCCTACTTTCAAAGCTTCTAACTTTCTCATTTTTTATTCATTTTAAACAATTTAAAGGAGCAGCACCTTCAGTTTTACAAATCATCTGTGAACTCTAATAGCAACATAGCAACATACAAAGAATTTTTTTGGGTGATTGAGAACCAGCTTTGTAGTGTTGATGGTTTGGGGGTTCGTAACTTTCTCAATTTTAATCCATTTTTGACAATTTTTAATGTGCCAGATATGCCAATAGAAGAAATTTAAGTTTTGTTTGGACACCAGAAACATCAGAGCCCTTCCCCTTGAATTTGGCCTGTCCTGACTGTTTAAGTGACCACTCATGGGCTGTTCTACATTATTGCAACATATATTGTAATTGCTCCTATCTGTACAACTACTATAAATATTCTCGAACCTTGTGCATTAAATGCTGAGTTTCAGCATTTCATTTTGAGATTTAATAAAATTTCCCTACTTTGCAGATACGACTCAAAAGATAGGATAGGGATGAAAGAGAGGGTGACTTTATGGATAACTTTAAAATATGAACCTACATTGGCATTACAAGCCCACAAAATCCATTAGACTTCAAATTTGTACTAGTCAATGCTATACTTCTTTCACCAAAAGAAGACAAATTAGTGTTCATACTGCACAGGGACAGATGGAAGTATGTTACCTATAGTAATCAAGCAGCTCAGTGTGAAATGGGTCTTGACTTTTATTGCAAGTTCAAGCAAAATCAGGAGATGACAAAAATTGCTTTTCCAGCAAAAAAGTTTCACCCTAATAATTTTACCCTAAAATCTTTACATGGATGCAAAACTATCTTCCTTTTGGGCATAAGCCAATAAAGACTGATGCAAAAGAAACACGCTTCCTTTTTGCCCCAGACAAAAGACAAAAAGAAAATAAAAAATGATGCAAAAACTATCACCCGTTTGGGTCTAAGCAAATAAAGACTGTTGCTAAAAGAAACATAGTTTCCTTTTTGCCCTAGATAAAAGACAAAACCCAAAAGAAAAAATGATGTTTGGAAAGAAAAACCATATTTGTGGACCTGCAATCTGGTAAAATTTTGTGGCTCCTTTCTCTTTCACCCCAGCCTCAAGTTATATGACAGAACCAGGGTTTGCCAGCTGGGTTTAGGGTTTAGGGCTTAGGTCTTGTTGAGATGAGGTCCTATCTGGGCATTCTGGTTCAGGGGCAACTTAGTTTGGCCCAAATCATGATACGAGAATGGCAACGAAGAAAAAATGGGCTAATTGTGAGGAATGGAGTGGATAGGAATCGAGCTTGATGGGAATAATGAGCGAATGGCGGCAAATGGTGGGCTCATGACTGAAAATGATGATGGGCAAATGGTGGCGAATGGTAGCGAATGGTGGGCTCGTGACTGAAAATGATGATGGGCAAATGGTGGCGAATGGTGGTGAATGGCGGGCTCATGACTGAAAATGAGGATGGGCAAATGGTGGTGAATGGTGGCGAATGGTGGGCTCATGACTGAAAATGATGATGGGCAAATGGTGGCGAATGGTAGTGAATGGTGGGCTCGTGACTGAAAATGATGATGGGCGAATGGTGGCGAATGGTGGGCTCATGACTGAAAATGATGATGGGCAAATGGTGGCGAATAGTGGGCTCATGATGGAAAATGACCCAATGCATTATACAAAATGATGGGCTAATGGTGGGCTAATGGTGGAGGATGGTGACAAATGACGGGCTAATGATAGGGATTGATAAGGGACGACAAGGACCAAACAACGACTAACGAAGGGGAATGATGGGGGTGGACAAGAAACTTTTATTTAATTTATAATTTAGATTTTATTGTATTTTTTTCTAGGTGACAGATGAGCATTAGCGGATGACGGGGATGCCACAAGGGACAATAGGGGCATTGAGGTGGATGCCATGGCCATTTGAACCAGCCCCCCAGAGGTTCTTGAATTTGAAAAAATTGTGTGTTAGGATGAGAATCGCATGCTTTTAAAATGGGAAGAACCCCAGGCTTGAACCCACACCCGAAGAACCTCCAATTCTTTTTGAAAAATCAAAACCGGGGCACACCGCAGGTTCTCTTAAAAATGAAGAACCACACAACACTGGTAGACACCACCAACCCAAAAAAAAAAAAAAAAAGTCTGTATGGGAACAAATGAGTGAGGGAGGGAGTGAGATGGCGGGGTGAAAATTGAGGGGTGGGGGGTGGGTGCGACAGGTGCCAGGTAGGAGGCGAGGTGGAATGGG
>Ga0116231_10009082_pt1 | contig 17021 bp, 10 predicted proteins | sample S1TSphgellanicum_2_FD_89695 | JGI IMG/M metagenome (GOLD analysis project Ga0116231, IMG submission 89695) | Host-associated microbial communities from peat moss isolated from Minnesota, USA - S1T2_Fd - Sphagnum magellanicum MG | ecosystem: Host-associated > Plants > Peat moss > Unclassified...
AACCAACCCTCTAGTTCTCTTAAGAAGAACTTTAAAAGGGTAGCCTTTTGCCTTCAGAAAGACAATAAGACTGACCATCTGGAAGACAAAAAACTTCTTACAACTACAAAGTCTCAAGAATCTATAAAATTGACTATTGATAACCCCTAGCTTCGCAGTCATCGAGATATTGGAATGAACATGAGGCATTCTAATCATTTCAATACCTGCATACTCTGGTTAAGAGCGTTTGTCAAAAATGTCACAGGATAAACCTTGAGGACTCTGGCTCCTAGTTAGATCCAAGAAATTACAAGAGAAGCCTTTAGATGTACAAATCAGCTCGCAAAAGGTTTTTGGGTATATGCTACTACCAAAAGAGTCTTGGTTAAGGTACATGAAGTTCTCAAAATCTGAAAAATTAGGAACAAAAAGATCATCCACAAACCTACAAACCAAGGACAAACTATGAAGCACAACAGGACAAGTGTTACTCTTCAAAAGACGCTTAATGAAATCAAACTCATAGGTGAAGAGATAGAAATTAGCATAATAGACCGCACAATTTGTACCCATGGGGATACCAATGCATTGTCTAAAAACACCCTGACCAAAACAAAGAAACAAATTGTCTAATAAGAAATCCAGCCAAGAAATCAAATCTGAAGCCTTTGCAACTTTGAAGCTATGAAGATTTTCAAACAAATTGATCTCTGCTTTATTTTTCAGCCACAAAAACCTAAACTTCAAAGCAGTTTTTTGAACCAATCAAAAACTTAAAACGATGAAGCTTCAGCATCTGATTAAACACTTTATTTAACAGAACTCTCATACGAGCTTTTAGATCCACTAGGTCAATATTAGTGTATAGAGTTGAGAAATCAAAATACTGCAACAGAAGTGGGGAAGCTTTATCAATTTCAGATCTTGAACGATTAAGATTATTTATTAGCTCCACCACTCCTGTAGAGTCATTGAGAATCCAACTACTATCAAAAGAAACATCTGTTTTTTTGAGTTTAGACACCCAAAGGTCATTGATTGTAGGAAACATAGCTTTGAAGAAAGAACATAGCCACTTAGAAACATCAGTCAGAGAACTAGAGCTGGCTGCACAGATAAATCTAGGTTTAATTGGATTTTTATGAAACTTCCAAATTGCACAAAGAAACGAGAGACGAGGGCCACACTTAACACCTTTAAAATTATGAGCCTTATTAAAAGAGAGATGAAAACTTAGAATATCAGATTGGGCAAGATTGGAGACCACATATGCACCAACATGAGAATTAAGCTCAGAGAAAACAGAAGAAACATAAAACTTTTTACAAACAAACACAAAGTTGTTACAACATTTATCCATGTAAGTAATGGCAAAGGACCGTTGGAGAATCTTTAGGTGATCCAGATCTCCTAAAGGAACAGACAAAGAAGAATCAGAAGAGGTTTGAACCACGAAGGAAGCACGAATCCTCTTTTGTACAAACAAAAGAACTTTGGCCTTCCACTCACTTAATATCCCTTGAACTCCTAGAAGCCCTCTTGCTTGTTGACAAACTTCTTAAGACCTTTATCAATAGCTTCTTCAATAAACAACAAAGACAAGAACCCACTTCTGAACTTAGTGCCTCTAGAAAAGAGTTCAATTAGGTTGGGCCTTGAAAGGATATTAAGGTTAGCAGAAATAACATGACCATAATGCAACTTAAGTACATTTATGATTTTCTCAACAATTTTATAAAACCATAAGTTTCCTTAAGATTAAGCTTTTACAAATAGCTGCATGCATATCTTTTAAATCACTTGGAAGTTTTTATATATCTTAAAAGTTTTTAAAGCTTACAAAGGAAGATATTCTCTTCCTTGAATCTCACATATATGCTTGTAAAATTGTAAAACAAGGTTATGTTAATGTGTTTTCCAAATGTCCTTTACACATTTCATTGGACTTGAGTAATTTTATCAAAATTCAAAACAGACTTGGCCCATGGAAATTTCACTACCAAAATATTTTGAAAATGCTCAATCAACTCACAAGTCTTCTTTTTATTTTCTTTATCATTTCAACAAGTATGTCCAAAACAACACATTCAAACTACACAATAGAAGGAACATTCACAAGTCCAAAAGAACTAGAAGAAGCAATATCAGAAGGACGAAGTCTAAAACCTACCGAAAACTTGTGTTTGAAGTTTTTAAGGTGTTGTAAGTTTTTTCCCGTGAAGATCTCAACTCATAGAAAGAAAGAACATGTCCAAAAAGCACAAAATGACCAACACAAAATTCCCCAAAGAGAGATACATTGAGAAGACATCTTCTGTGAACTCAAATCAGAATACCCAAAATCATTACAAGACCTCAAAAACTTCCAGAAATCCAACAAAGAAAAAATTAAGCATGAATTTGTCTTTATTGGTTCAAAATGGAACACTACATCACCCGTCTATGATAAAGAAATAACAGACATTTTCAATCAACTCAAAACAAAATAACCAGATCGGATGCCAATCTACTTATAATTGCTGCACACCTCCAAGGACAAAATACACTGCAAGGGCAGTGCTATGCTCATATGTGCAATAGTTGCTCAGAAAGAATTAACTGAGAGGGCACTACAAAACTTGGTCCTTGACTAGATTGAGCACTGAGCAATGAGACTTGCTGCTTGCTACAAGGGTTCCACCAAGCTACAAAAGAGAATGGGAAATCATAGGGGAAAGAATTCATAGTCCAAACAAAGGCAGACACCAGCTCCAAATCCCTGCCAGACCAAAACTTTTAAGTGTCCATATTGAACCCAACAGGCCTAGATATGATAACAAGGACACCCAACTGACCAAAACTCACCAGGGAATTACCTACTTGATTGTCTCCTGCCTACAAGCCCTGAGCAAAATGACAGCCAACATATGGAGACAATCAGTGAGGATTCCCCCTACATGATGGGGAGCCTCTTCTTACTCCATGAGTTAACAAAGCTCTCTTTCCAGATGTCAGTTTGCACCACCTTTAAATCCACTCCAAAATACCAAACAACATTATAGCAACTCTACTCATCTGTTGCTCCTTTCCTACTCTTGCTTGAATCATCTTGTCACTTGTTGCATCTTTGCCTCTTGATCTGACCCTGCTTTGGTACTGCAATTACAGAAAACCTTGATGTCAGACAGTATGCCTGAATCAAGTGCAAACTTACAAGCCAACACAACAAATAGACAACAAGAAGGAACTCACATCAATACAGTCACCATCCAACAGATGTCTCAACATCACGCCCACTGCACACACCATAACAAGCTCTCATAATAAACTTCTCTGTGAGCCATTTGCATAGCACTGACAGATCAGCTGAAACCTGAAGCTGCTACCTTTAGTAGTATCTTCCCCTACAAATAAAGACCCAATGTTTAGAGGGACCTGCTAACAGTTTAAAAAGGTCAAAGCATGTTTGTTTGTGGTTTGCTGCATGAGGCCTTCATCACAGCTTCCAACTTTTGAAGCATTTGAACCTTGCTAAAAGATTGGTGCCAAGCCTAGTCACTAGATCAAATCCCTGTACATATAGTAGTTGTCAAGAGGAAGAGAAAATGATGCAACTTCCATGGACCAAGTGGAATAGAAACCATCTTCAACTCTCAGTATCTGTGGTGTGCAACTCATGAGCTCTGACAGACAATGATGTGCCAATGGAGTATAGTGCACATAATGTCTATCCATTAAAACATGAACCAATTTATGCACATCTGGTTAAGAAAGTTCATTTCTTATATTGGCCAAAGACTACATTGGGATGTACAACTACAGGGTTAAAAACTATGAAATTTGGTCATGCAAGCCAATTGGTGGCATGCCACTTGCATCCAAAAGAAATCCTCCAGAATTACTGTGAGTAATGACCATCACATTCTCGCTGTTCTAATCACATTCAGGAGAAGCATACAGTAGTGCCTTGTCTGATGGAAAAAGCTTTATGTGACCTAAAATGTGCCATATGCCAACACCAATGCAAACCTAAATTAAGGGTTAGGGTTGTAGCCCATCACAAGATGTTACCAGATGGAGAAAAATGAAAATTCGTAGGTATTGAGAAGTTCTCCATACTTATGAACAAAATTGAGAGATGACCTGATGATAAGTTCACAGAGATTTCAGATATGGCAACTTATCAGTGTACAAGAACAAAAAGCAAGAAACAAAAGATACAATGCTTTCTAGGAGGTTTGAATGACAGCTGCAGTTGCACTCATGTTCAGTGACCTTCAACAGCATCAAGTACAGCAGTGACTAGCTATCTTAACATTACCACTGACTTCATCAGCACTGAGGTCAAGATCATGCATGAGCCAACAAACCGAGTTCTGTGCCAAGACCCATAACTAAGGGGAAGACTTAGCAGCCATGATGCTGGCTAGCTCAACAAAACACAAAACAGAAAGAGATGGCTGAAGAAACTGAGAAGAAGAGGAACACAAAAAGAAGTAGGAACCAAGAAAGAAAGAAAGAACCAAATTTATCTTCTGCTGTTGTACTCTTCTTCTCACTCACCTTCTGAGAACTCTCCAAACATAGATTTAAGTCAACATTAATAGAATCAGAAGATGAATCAATTTTAGGGTTACAGATATGCAGATGTGACAATGTAGGTATCAACAAGCAGGAAAAAGAGAAAATGTTTGTTGAAATGTAGAGATTCAGGAAAGCAATGAACAGTTCAATTTTCATCAAAGCAATCGAGCACAGAAAACAAAGCCATCCTTAAAGGGAAAAAATGGCAGTTTGACCACACCTGTTCTATGCAACATGCTGCTCGGGATCAGCATCCGACCCATGCAAGTCTTCCCCTTTTGCTTCTAGCAGCACTTCTTGCTGCCTTGCTTCCCCAAAAGAATTTGTTCTCGGTGGTGGCGGCTTAGATGCAGTTTCAACTCCTTTCTCTGGGGGGGTGTGAGGCTTACTGGATTCACCACTAGAGGGCTGTTTGCCTTGCCTCCAAGGCTTCTCCTTGCTTACATCCAGATTTGCATCTATTTTTCGCCAATCCAAGCCCTTCTCTGCAAGAACCTGTTCCTGTGTCCGTGCTCCTGCAAATGGATCTGGGCGATGTTTAGATACTGCCGCTGCTGATAGTTGTTGCTGTAGCTCCTCAGATACAGAACCTTCCAAAACAGTAAGGGAATCCTTTCCTCCATCAGTTTCATGAGTGCGCGCTGGAGGAGGAGGGGAAGAACTCTCCACAGGAAGGGTTCTAGGCTGCAGCTTCAAGCGTGGTCTTTCCGACGCCCTATGTTCTGACTCCGGAGCAGGCTGTCTTCTAGCCCATCGATCTGCTTCGGGGCCTGCAGCAGCATCCTTGAATGCGGCGGTATCAAATCCGAATCCGCGACTTGAAGAAGTTGAACTTGGCACAAATTTCTTTCCCTTTACCCAGTTGTCCACTTCATCAGCCCGTGAAGTAAGACCTCCTCCAGGAGCATCATCATACCCTGCACTTCCTCTCCTCTCCTCAGACCTCCCTGAGATGATTCTTCTCTCCCCATTGCTCTCACCCCCTAGGGTTTGAGACGCCGGTACAAACTTCTTGGAAGATCCCCAGTTATCAACTTCATCAGCTCTGGAGGGAAGATCTCTGTCACTCACCCTCCCACCTCGCTTGTCTTCCTCGTATCCTCCTCCTCCCCGATCACCACCGCCACCTCGCTCACCAACACCCAGCGATGGCACAAATTTCTTGGAAGCGCCCCACTTCGCATCCTCATCTGCCCTGGAAGGTCCATCATCTCTTTCTCTATCACGTCCGAAACCCCCTCCTCCTCCTCCTCCTCCTCCTCCTTCCCTATCACGTTCAAACCCTAAACCGAAACCTCCTCGATCTCGTCTCTCTTCTCTGTCAAGACGGTCACCACCACCCCGATTGCCTCCATAATCTCTGAAGCCACCGCCGAGAGCACCAACCTCCGCCTGCTCGTCATCGCTACGTGCCCTTGGTCCTGTGGGGAGCATCATCATCTCCTCCGTGGTAAGCTTGGTGGTATCATTGACGACGGCGCCTCTAGCCTTACCTCCAGGTCCGACATACTTGCCGACTGTGATCTCCGACAGTGAGAAAGTCTGTCCTTTCTTCTTCTTCTGCGGTTTTGCACTCACAGCATCTCCTAAGGAAGGGAAAGCGAACACATCTTGCCCTCCGACACCCACTCCCTTCGACACTTCTCGTTCTTTAGCTACTGCAGAAGCTGCATCTGCCAACTCCGCTTCCGCCGCCCAAGCTCCTGCTCCACCCCATGCCTTCACCATCCCCGCGAGCGATTGATGGATCGATCGATCTCTCTCTCCAAAAACAAGCTCCAGCCGCCGCTCGCTGCAACAGCAACCGCGCACACTAACAAAGAAGCAGCGGCAGCAGCAGCGTAGCGGCTGTTGTTGTTGTTGCTGCGTTCACGGCAACGTTTGGTAGCTATGGCGATTGTGCCTCTTTTCTGCATCCAACGGTTCAGATTAGCGCCTCTACAGCTATTCAACGGCTGAGATTTGAACATGTTCGCAAGTAGGTAGTTTCAGAATGAGTCACCTTTTTGGCATTTCTTTGCATTTCTTTTCCTTTTTTTTTCCTCTTTCTTTTTTCTTTTTCTTTTCTTTTCAAACCCACTAAGTCACCAATGGTGCATTCACACTTGATGTTAAGTCAGTATTAAATGAAAATCTAGGTGGCATCCTAGGTGGCACCCAATGTTAAATGGGCCATAGTTCAATGTTAAGTGAATACTAACTTAACAAAAAAAATTCATGATAACTAGGTTTAAGACTGTCCTAAAAAGCTAGTATGGTATTACGTGTCTCTACCCTAGAGTCCCTAACACCAAGTGTGAATGCACCTTAAGTACCTAAATTACCTAACTAACTAATTCCAATTTGGAAAATACTGTGGCATTTAAAACTTATATATAATACCCTGGTATTATAATTTAAAATGTTGTGGTAGGTAATTCAAATTGAAAAAATGCCATGGTATTAGATTTTTTTTTAATTTGGTGGTACTTAAATTAAAAATTATGTGGTATTCAAATTGAGAATTACTATTATATTAGAATTTTAAATGCTATTTTTTAATTGGTAGCTATGGTGTTCGTGGCCTCTTTTCTACATCCAATGGTTCAGATTGGCGCCTCTCCAGTATTTCAACGGCTGGGATTTGAACATGTTTGCAAGTGGGTGGTTTTAGAATGAGTCTCTTTTTTGCATTTTTCTTTTCCTTACATTTTTTCTTTTTTTTTTTTTTTTCCTTTTCTTTTCTTTTCTTTTCAAAGCCTCTAAGTGACTAAGTGCCTAATTACCTAACTACCTAATTCAAATTTGGAAAATACTGTGGCATTTAAAATGTATAATACTATGGGTATTAGAATTTAAAATGTTGTGGTATTAAAATTGAAAATGCCATAAGTATTAGATTTTTAAATGCTATGGTATTAGAATTTTAAATGCTATGGTATTTGAATTTTAAATGCTATGGTATTTGAATTAGAATGCTATAATTTCTCTTCTCCTTATTTTCATAAATCTTAAAGGAAATCATTTTGAAACAACTCTCCCTTGTAAATTATCATTTTGCAATTCAACAAATGTTTTTCCGGTGATATGCATGTGCACTAGCCTTATGGCTCCTAGTGAGCTTTGTTGCCTAAGCTTCACTTGGGACCACAAAATTTGGGCAACAAGCTTTGCGAGGAGCCAAAATTGCCCAAACCCAACCTAATCTCTAGGGTTAAACAAGTGTTATTATTAGGTCATTTAGACTCATTAAAGCATGTTAATTAGGTTTACATAGTAGGTGACCACCACTGAACATTCAATTAAACATGATAATTACTCAACTCAACAAAAGAATAAAAACTTCCAAATTTTAATGTTTGAAAACCACATAAACCTTGTCAAGTTTATTGGGCCTTTCCCCCCTTTGGTGGGGGGTAGGGGGGGAGGTACTCTTGCATTTGGGTTGCATTTTGGGTCATGACATTAACTTTTCATGTTTACACTATGGGTATGAGGTTGGATTTTTTATCATTGTTACGCGTAGTTGGTATGACTTGGTTAGGGTTAGGGCTTTTCTTTCAATCCTTTGTAAGGAAGAAGGTGGTAGTGGATTTGGGAAAGGAATAGCTGGTGACATGAAATTGTTGTTGGAAGGAGCCAATGGCCGTTTGTCGTTGCAACTTGCATGAGACAATTGTTATTGTGTTTTTTGCTTGTTGGAGAGCTTGGAAAGGTCTTTTTTGTTTTGGTTATGTGATGAGCTGATTAAAGTAGTCTGAGGTTGGCTTGTTCTATGTTTCAAGGTTTGGTTGTGGGTTCTTGGAAAGGAGTTGTAGCTTGGAGATTTTTTTGTGTGTGTTTTTACTTGTCAAAAAGCTTCAATGTTTTTGGATTTTTTTAATGTGTTTTTGTTTAGAAATCAAATTGTAAGTGGAATGAAAGTTTGTTTGAAATAAAAAAATATAGTCTTTTGGACTAATTATCATATGTTAGGTACGTAGCATTGGCTTAGGCCTAACTAATGTGAAATTAATATGGCTAATTTGATTAAGCCTTGACCATGTTGATGGATCAATTTATTTTTTTTGGTCCTTTTTTACTAGATGTTCAAATTGACAACTAATAAAAAAGTCACTTTAGGCAAATGTACTAATAAAAAAATAACATGTATATTTCATGTCCCATGTCTTTTGTCAAAATGAACATCACCTTTGGTCAATGTGAACATTTTAATCAACTTGTTGAACCTTCTAAAAAATTATATTTTTTTGGATACATTTTTTATAATGTGAGAACATAATAACACACACTTTAAATAATGCATTCAATAGAGTAAACACATTTTGAAGATGGTGGGTGATAATCTAACTCTCACATGATAAACATTGTCAAAGTTCTACAATATCAAACATGACAAGACGTTGGTCAAAACTACCTTTGAAACTTGTGACAAAAATGTCTACCAATTGTGTGCGAATGTAATTTCCAATAATACTTTGATGCATTCAACTTTCTTATGATTATGAAAAAACAAAAAACTCTTTAAAAACGAGTAAATAATCATTGGACAGCCTCAAGCTTCCATGTCAAACATAAATTTTGGCACATGTAGTTTTTTCATGTTTACACTTCTATTGAAGGAACTTAAGCATTCCATTTATATAAATAAAACTAAAAGAAGGCAAAAGGAAAATGAAAGCACTAAACACAAGTTGAAGAAGAAAAATTTAAAATCTTGCCATATAGTTGAATTGGTGTGAGAGTACTTGCACTTTGGGATCTTTTTTACCCTATTCCATTTCTAGATCAAAAATGACAACCGCCCTAGACTTAAACCTTTTTTTTTTTTTTTAGTGGATGAACATTTCGCAATGTAATGTGTACCATGTTCTTCACCATTAAATCACAACAATGGTAAGCAACTTAAACCAAAAGACCATATGGGTTCCAAACCCTAATTTTGTACATATTTGAAATAAACAAGAAATATTGAAATATCAAATTTGGTGGTATCAAGTTATGTCACTTAAGCATAGTATATAAATCGTGTGCATTAAACACTTGCACACCAAATCAACACCACCTTTAAGAACCGCAATGTATGTCATTTGTTTGGTGAGTTTCTCATCATGCAAGTTTATTAATTCTCAATTCCCCTAATCCACATAAATACAAGAACAAGCATAATTATTCACTTTGCTTATTTCAAAAGGTTTCCTTCATAACTTTCTATTTTAAGCCTTTAACAAAATGCAATAATTTTAACCCTTAAACCCCATAAAAATGTTTTTGACAAAGACTTAGAAAGAGAAAGTGCCTAAAGTGTTGGAGTGAATAGTTTCATTTGTTTGCTTGCCAATTGAACATTGCAACTTGCAACTCACAACTCACAACTTAAAATTATTTTCTTTATGAAAATTGCAATTGTAAACTATATAACTACAAGACAAAAAATCAACAAGCAAAAACAACAAAGTTTATGTTTGATGCATTGATTTCATTTCATATTTGCCACCTAGAAAAAACTTTATGATTTTGCAATATCAACTTCTTTCAATATTGTTACATTAAAATTAAAAAAATGAAAGAAGTGGTTGTAAGTTTCTAAGATCATAAGTGGAGGTCAAAAAAACTTGTCACAATTTTTGAATTGTAGTTATTTAATGCATGAGGTCCTTTGCAATGTTGACCCCCAAGTGTTTGTTGCATCCTTAGTTTTTATCATTTCCCCTTTTATTGATTAAGTTGGTTTATAGTTTATCCCCAAGTTGATAATGGATGAGGGTTTGTAACATTTTCTTTTAATTGCCCAACACAAGTTTAAACCTAAGATAAGGGTTACCTAAGGTGGGAAGGGTTAAAGTAAAATGTGACTTTTTTTATATTTCCTTTTTCAATGAGACATATGTGTGGAATAGCAAAATGGCCATTCTCATTATCCATCATTTATGGTGTAAGCATATTCAAATTATTTGGTTTTTGGCCTATGTATATGCAAATATTCCCACGGCCAAAGGTTAGGGTTGGAGTTTTGGGAATATTTTTCATAAACACAAGTCCATGACTTTTGGTTAAAAGGAGTATTTTCAAAATCCAACCTATGATTATGAAAAATATTTTCAAAATTTGGAGCATGATAATTTCAAACTTGATAATTAGCTCTAATAATCATGGTTAAAAAAAAAATTTAACATAGGACATAACTTGTAATCAAGCTAAATGAATCCACATAAAAATGGAACTCCCTTTTCTAGTCTAGAATGGATGTGATTCCAAATTTTTTCATTAAGTGATTAAAAGTATACATACTTAAATCTAGGTTGGGCATGATTAATTTAGATTATTATGGAGTAAGAATCTCACTAACCATGTTATCAATGCAAATTACATGTTATGTAATAATTGACTTGACCCAAAATTGCCCTTATATTTATGTTATTTACAAGTCAGGACACTTTAACTATCATTATAATTGTTTTTGTCATTATTCCATGCCAAAAGAATATGCATCAAAAAATTATCTTTAAAATTCCACATTTTATGGGTCAACAATGACATACAAGATGTCATATGAGAATTTTTCTTAAAAATGAGTTTTCTATATGGTCACATTCAATTTTTTAAAGTTTTGGTAGGGTAGTTATACCCATCACCATACATAGGCTAATGACCAATCAAAGAAAACAATTCTAACCTAGGTTGATTAGTGCACCTTGACTACATTGGCTAGTGTGCATTTTGAACCTTATGACCAAACATGTGGTGTGGACATTTTTTAATAATTCACACCCAAGCATAAATTTATAACACTTGGGTGTTATTTGCATCCCATTTAAAATAAAAATATGTTTGGTGATGGGAATGGCTCCTTGTAATTTTACAAAAAAATTATTGCCCAAGCTTACAATCCAAGTGTTTGGTATAGGGTGTAAAACTACACAATAAATCACTAGCCTATTTTAATCCACCAAAAGATTTGTTTGGTAATGGGGGTGATTTGATGCAAGATTACAAGATTTAAGGTTTTGTGGTACAAATAATCTTTTGAATGAACAAACATGACTTCAAGATTTAATGCATAACATCATCTTTACATTCAAACACAAAACACATTAATGACCTTAAAAAACATGGAACTTTCCCCCCATTACAAGCATATTAGATTCCCACCAAAACCATATATTTGAATATCAAGTTAAAATAAAAAAGTAACATCCACTTAAATAAATTCTCAAGCTTCTCAAGATCCCCTATCATTATTTCAAGGATGTTAGAACATTCTAAGGCTATATTTAATGAACTTCAATGTTATTTAAATATTTTATGTCCAAAGCCTAAAGTGTTGAAAGATAATGTAGGTGAGAGGAAAACAAATCTACAATTAGAAGAAAAGGAATGACATGTCAAAATAAGAGCCAACTTGCAAGATTATGAAGTAAAAGGTAGTTTACTAAATTAGCCTACACAATCATCAATTGTAAAAACAAATTTATGTAGATAAACTCTACCAAGATAATTACAACAAGTCTGTATATTACCATTTGATCCAAAGGCATGAATCCCAAGAATAACAAAGAGTTCAAGTAGATATGGTTCCAATAGATTTTTGCATATTACAACCAACCAAAATTTGAAGTTCACATTTACAGCTTGCACATCAACTCTAAATGTCAATTTGGTTTTAAATTATTTCATAATTTCTATGTAATATTTTATTCTAGTGAAGTTTTGGAAAGTTATGCACTTTTCAATTATCCATGACTAACCTATTTTTTGAAAGTTTGGGATAGTTATAAAATGCTAAACTTCATACCTCTCATAGGTCCCAATTAAACATTGCCAAGTTGTTGGATGTTAGGGTTATTATGATGTTTAATATACCTCATAAGTGATGAAATGGATTACAAGAACAAACATGAACAAACAAGTAAAACGCTCCACCTAGCCTTAAAACAAAAATATACAAGTTAGGAAGAAGAAACATGGTTCCTACCTTAATCCAATGAGGAGATGGACAAATGAACCCTTGGAAGAAGCAATGAATATAATGGAAAAAGTCAAACCATTTTGAGGAAAATAAACAAGTTTTGGCACATACCATTAACCTTGTTTTTAAATCACTTGAATGCCAAAACAAGGTTAAGGAAAGTGGGCCCAACAAGTGTGTTAATAGATCAAGACAATGAAATAGTTGAAATATTTTACCTTGTAGTAGTTGAAAATAACAATGTCAAAACTTACCCAAACCAAACCCACCCCTTCAAAGATGGACTGCCTAAAAAGAATTAGTTTTATTAGTTTAAACATTGACATCCAAAACTCATTATTTGACTTACAAAAAAACTTGAAATCTATAGGGCACAAGCTTTGACAAGTTAATCATGTAGCTCATTTTACAACAATTTTCAAACATTATGTAGATTTAGCACAAATATAGTGTTGATCATATTTGGAACTTGAAAAAACATGCATTTAAACAAGGCAACAATTTAGGACAATGGCTCTAGCAAGAAAAGGTTCACACTAGTTTTATAACACCATTCCCAAATCCAAAGAATGGTAAATAATAAACTATGTTGTGAATGTAATTTGGGGGTTCCATGCTTGGATTTGATATATTCAAGGGTGAAAGGATTAGATAAAATTACATTGAACATTGCAAACCAAGGACATGCATGGTGATGCAAACAAAAAACATGGATGATTTATTTCCTATTAAGGAATTGTTTTCATTTTTTAAATGGCCAATTCTAAAGGGCATCTTTCAATCAAATTGACATTTATTGGTTTTAGATTGGCATGGTTCACATGTTATGTTAAAAGCCATTAAACAAGCATAGAAATTTAGGATAAATATGTTCACCTTACCTTTCCACACTTCCCATGTTTTACAACCCTTAGATGTGAATTGTTTCAAGCCTTTCAAAAATATTTTTAGGAAAGAAAGAAACAATGCCATGATTAAAAACATTGTGAACTACTACCTAATGATAATTATCATCACATAATTACTTTCAAGGAAAAATCATCAAAAGTAAATTTTAGGATGAATTCCAATAAAATATATATGTTAATAAGAAAATTACTTAGTCTAGTTAGCCTAGCAAGCATTCTAGTAATTTCCAAATTACTAACAGTAAATATTCATTTACTATTTCTTATTTACTAGAGGATGCAACTATTTAGGTAGTCAATCTTCGAGGATAAAGTGATTTGTATGAATTCGCTCATCAATTAAAGATTTGTGAAGGAGATTACAATACTGCATTACATGGGAATAAAAAATTATTATATACAAAGGTATGAAGTGTTTTATGAATGATATGGGGATTCTTTCATTTTTTCATTATATTTTTGAAGTTTGTAAGACGTTAAAGATGTATTGTTGGAAGGGATTATAAGTATTAATGTTATTTTTTATGGAAGGGTATGACAATTTTTCTTGTACCTTTGTTTTTGCCATGATTTTTTGAATGCAAAGTGATATCCTAATATTATCTTCATATATAATATTATAGTTTTCATTATTTAATTAATTTTTTCATTTTTCTAATTAGGAAGTGTTTTAAAAAATATTTAGAGCCTAGATAGTAATTGTAGTAAGAAAGTAATCAACTTGAAAGTAATAGCTCTAAGAATGAAAACACACAATTGGTGATGGATTATAGAAACATTGTGAGGGGTTTGGAAGGTAGTTACATTCTCGGATGTGAAGGATCTTGCCAACTTCAAGTTTTGTTTTATCTTATTTAGATTTGGCATTACATCTTTTGATTATCCACCACCCATTTAATAAATGTTTGAAACACCATGGTTCATATATTCCTTCTAGAATTTTGCCAAGCTTTAATATCAATCCATCTATTTTGCGTTTAACATGTTTGGTTACAATTAACATAGATGTTTTGAGATGTTAGATCATCTACCTTTATAGAAAGCCGATCCAAAAAGAAAAAGGTTGAATGGGAAGTGGAAAAATAATTCCAAGACACACAAGTAGCCAATTTCCCATGGGTTAAGTTTGTCATTGGAGAATAATATAATATATGGTTAAAAATTGGATTTCAAGGAGGATGCTCATACTCTTCAATTTGCAAATGGTCAATGAATGATGTGGTTATGATAACATGACGACACAAACATTCTCCAAGCTACTTCTAGTTGCAATAATCAAAACCTTGTTCCACAGTCAATCTTATTTTATTTTGTTCATTCATCAAGAAAGGCACATGGAGCAATATGGTAAACAAGTAGAAAATATGGAGAAGAAAAGTTTGAAGATCACCTCCCACATTAAAACTTATTAGATTTCAATGCTTGTGCTTGCCAAATGTGTTTTTAAAAAAATATAAGGTTTTTGTTGTCGGGATGAGTGATCTTGTGCAATTGAAGAATGTAGTTGCCAAGAACAATTATGAATCACTTTTTTGATTACAACATTGTGTTTGAATTAATGTGTGTATTGCCCATGTTGGAGTTAGTGCAAAATTTGTCCAACATGGCCTAAGGTAAACAAACATTTGTAATTTGCAATTTTGTGATTTCCATAATATTTTATCAAGGTGATATGTATACAATGTATGCAAACCTAGTGAAGAGGTATGATTATCCCCAATTTCAAAACTTTTATGACTTGGTGAATGATTTTTGTGATGCTCTTCACATGATGCACTATGGTTGGAACCACAAATCCATGTTGAATATGCATGTGACTTTTAAATTATCTACAATTGGATGTACATGTTGTGTAACACATCTTTTGACTACTAGAGATGTGACTATGGTGAACAAGGATGATTGAACACTTGTAACACAATTTGTGAAAGACTAGTGCATTAGTGTAATTGTTGATAAAAGAACACAAAATGCATTATTATAAGAAAGAATTGATGAATGCAATCATAATCTCCTATCCTTAGTATTGGACATGGCATGTGTTGCAAATGTCACATTTGCTAGTCATTTTGTGACCCTAAAACAAAAACACCATTTAATACCCTAGTCGATCCCTTGCTAAATTCAAGATTGTTTGAGCATCAAGCTTCTTATTTTTAATAACAATGAATCAAAGCAACAACCATGCCACCTATCATTCACCACTTTATTATAACTTTAATTCATTTTGGTGGGTACCCAATGTGGTAGGTTAGAACTACTAACTCTAGTTTTGGTTAATAATTGAATTCGAATTGAGTGATTCTTAGAATCAAAACTGGAAGTGGATTTTCATTTTTAAGGAACCAAACCTTGAACTAGGTTCTTGGTTCTATTTATGTGTGGAACTAGAATCATAAGATATGTTTTTTTTAAAAAGTGACTAGAACCATATTAGCACCGTTTCAAGACCAAAAATGGAATTGAAATCATAATTTTTTGTGTGTGGAAGAGTCAGATCTTGAACCAAATTCCTGGTTCCATTTATGTGTGGAACTAGAACCAAGAGAGAAACCATTCTAATTTATTTTTTAGAACTAGAATTAGAGGTCCTTCATAAAAATGAAAGAACCACTCAACATTGTTTGTTATTTAACTAAATCCTCCAAAAGAGTTTAGTAACCAATCCCCATTTTCTCTCTCCTTTCAGATACTAAAGAAACTACTCAATAAACAAAAAAATGAAGACAAGTATATTGTTGGTGTGCCCTCCTTTTGTTGTGCAAAAAATAACATTATTTGAAAGGAACTTCCATGGAGGACCTTAAGTTGTATGGGGTGAACCCCTAGGGTGGGGGCATTCCCAAAATAAGTGGCCTCAGAGTTGAGCCCTGCATTTTGAAAATGTCCTGCTTTCTTGACTAACACTATCATGTATTGTGAAGAACCACTGAAGGTTTCTTAGTGTAAATTTAGGTCAATTATCAAGTGAAATTTGGTACTATCATGTATTCTAAAGAGTCACTTAGGTCAATTATCAAGTGAAATTTGGTACTATCATGTACTCTAAAAAGCCACTTAGGTCAATTATCAAGTGAAATTTGGTGCAGAACCTTTCAGTCATGGAAGGTCCTTAGCCAGCCCATTGTAGTACCTTCCATCATCATGGAAGGCATTTCTTTTTTCCATTATCTTTTAAGATTGCTTTACAAGTTTCAGGTTGATTAGCATAGTTAAATTCAAATTTGGTTTTATGTAGGAGAAGGGTCTGAAGATAGGGCTGGAATGAAACAACAGCCACCAATGCACCAGTTCATGATGAGGCTGTTCAAGCCGTTTTGGGGATGAACCAAAAACACATCCTCTTGCCTTGCCCATGGATTTTTTAGCCCCCTTCTCTGCCCCAAAATTTTCCCCTCCTACTTACTCCCCCCCCTCCTACCTACTTCCCTCCCTCCTACCTACCTTCGCCCTCCTACCTCCTTCACCTCATTTCCTGCTCATTCCATCTCCAAAGTTTAGAAGAGCTCATGAGCTTGAGTAGCATAGAGTTTCGAGGAGATGTAGACACAAGGCTTGAGGAAGGTGGAGAGCTCAACGTTGAAGGAATCTGGAGAGGAAAAAGCAAGAGGAGTGCTTCA
>Ga0116231_10009083_pt1 | contig 17017 bp, 18 predicted proteins | sample S1TSphgellanicum_2_FD_89695 | JGI IMG/M metagenome (GOLD analysis project Ga0116231, IMG submission 89695) | Host-associated microbial communities from peat moss isolated from Minnesota, USA - S1T2_Fd - Sphagnum magellanicum MG | ecosystem: Host-associated > Plants > Peat moss > Unclassified...
GGTGGCTGGAGTGGCGTAGCCACGGGTTGCTCTCACTCGTTGAACATTAATTGGGCAACTGCCTTGTTTTCAAAATTGACTTAGAATTTGAACTGGTTGTGCTACTTATTTTTAACTAGTTCAAGTTCTTTAAGGAAATAAGTAAAACTTTATTTTTAAAAAGTATAAGCTCGACCATACATTGTGGACAAGTTATTACCTTTGATTGATTGTACATAATCTCTATTTTGAAATTTGTGCGCGAGTTGAACCAATGAAAAAAATTTGTGTATTGAAAATGAAACCAAACCTAGTTTTAAATTGAATCAGTTTTTAATTCTTTATAAAAAATGATTGGAAACAGAGGTTTTTAAAATCCAAAGAACCTGTCTCAGGACCAACCTGGGAAGGTTTCATCAAAAACAAAAAATAGTTAAAACCGAGATTGAAGGTCTTGTTTGAGATCAAGAACAAAACAACACTAGTTTGAACAAGTGTTGTAACAATATCTGGTTTTTAGCGTTAAAAGAGGCGGTTTAGGGTTAGGTTTTTGTGACCCAGACCTGGGCTCACATCTTTTTGTTGAACCGGCACAAAAACTGGACATTACTAGATCAGAACCTGAAACTGGAACTGTTTAAAAACAGTTTTAAATAGAGGAGCAAGTTCTTTTAAATAAGCAAGTAGTTTTACTTTTCACAAGTTGAAAGTAGGCTCAACTTCAGAGTTAAAGACTAATTTTTATTAGTTAATGAATTCCATACCAATATTGACCCCAATTTTAATTTGATATTAAAAAAATTATTTATATGATATCTAACATAGGGAATGAATAATATATGCATGAAACCGGACTCAGTTTTGAACCAGACATGGAGGTTCTTGAAGTTCAAAAAAGTTGTTAGAATTGAAACTGCAAGGTTTTAAAAGGAGAAGAAGCGGTCTCAAACCTGCACCCCAAGAACCTCGAATATTTTTAAAGAATCAAAACCAGGAAAGTAAGTTCTCTTACAAAAGAAGAACAGGACAACACTGGTTTGAACCCTGTTTAAAGGACAACAAAGGTTCAATTTTAAGCCCCGCTTTCTGAGGTCTTCTTTTCAGTAAAATTTTGTCGTTAGCAAGTTTTTTGGTGAGCAAGGCAAAAGATCAGAGTTATTTGGGTTTTCTAGCCGCCAAAATTTGAAACTAAAAGAAAATCACCAGATTTCTGTCTAGTTTAATGCCCTGGCAGCAGGGCATTACACCTGCAAACTGAGGGCGGAGCCCAAAGTGAGCTGCTAACTTAGGGCCACTTTAGACAAGGGTCCAGGGACCAATTTGAAGCAAATTGAATTTTGAATTGGACCCTTCTTCATATTCATAAAAACATTTTTTCCTAAGGTGCAGTGAATGTGTCTAGAGGCTTGGAGTTCAATTTGAGGGTCCAATATCAAAAATGTGTGATTGGCATGTGAGAGGATTAGGTTAACCTTTGGTATTTGTTCCTTTCTTCCTTTTTTTTCATGGTTTTTTTTTATCTGCCTTTTTTTAAATTATTATTCTTACTGCACACAATGGATGATCGTAGGCACAAGATACCACTATCACCAAAAGAGAGGGCACTGCCTAATCCACAAATATTGATAGTAAAAACACATTTAACAACCAACTTTTGTGGAATTCCAAAGAAAAATGTAACAACATTTTAACATTGAATTGAGCAGTATCTATACCATCTAAATTATGGACCATGAATATTAATTCAGTCCAACTTCTCTCTTGAGCCCACTAGTTGAATTATGGCAATTCTCAATCTCAACTCATAACCTCATAAGAAGAAATCTTCTCAATTCCACAACTCACTCTCAAAAAGTTTGTACAAAGAAATAATGGCAACCCAAATTGCTTACTGCAACGTTAGCCCAATCACCAACTCCAAAACAATGCAAGATTCCCACTTGATCAACACCAAGCATCGTCATAACCATGAAGAAAACAAAACAAAGTTCATCACCTTCAACCAACAAAACAACACTAAAACAAAAAGAACAACAAATGAAGCTCAATGGTCCTTCAACGTTTCATGATGATCCCTTACTTTGGCATTTTTTGCTAGTTCAAAATATCCCAGCTCTTCATCCATTAGGTTACTTCTTCATCCATACTTTTATTTGGGCCTTGCTCACACTAAAAAAGAATTGACACATTTTCAAGTCATATGTTTCACCACTCCCTTCTTAAAAATCTATGATCTCATAGATCCATCATTAATCAACAAAATGGTAGATCTATAGGTCTCTTCTTGCCCTTTCCCAGTGTTTCTCATCCATGTCTTTTATGATACAAGTCATGCCACATTCATCTTATTCTTAAGCACCCTTCCCATCCTTGTATGCAAAAAATAAATAAGGCCTTTCCTAGCTACTTGCAAGATTCTTCTTCTTGCCTAGTTTATGCATCTTGACCGTCATATCCTTTCCCTCAAATCCTTCACATATTTATAACCCCTTCCTAAAAGCATAAACCTTACCTTGCTTCTTTTGAACTTGCTCAACATTCTCAAGTAAAGATTTGTGAATTCATGAAACAAGTTGTTTTTTTAATAAAATATGTCCAGCCATTGCCTTTGGTCCCACTTGTTCATTAACTACATCACACAATCCATTCAAACTATTGCTAACAATAAGTCTAAGACTACATCTTATCAACACCATGTAAGGTGAATACCTTGTACTAGCCTGCACACCACATCAATAACCAAATAATATTCTTTGGAGTTGAGTATCCCATCCTTGTATGTGTGTTGAAGATAACATAGTCAAACCATACATTTGGTAATCTATATTAGCCACTCTACCTCCCATTTCACTATGGCCATGCAAGTGCAGTGAATTGGTGAATAATTCCATAGTCTTGACATAGAGCATCAAACTCCTTCATCCATTCATTGCCATTGTTAATGAGGATGTATTTGGGCACTCCAAATCGACATATGATTTCCATTTGGAATAGTGATCAAAAGTAATAAGAACATATTTGTTTCCAATAGACATCTAAGGTAAAGGCCTTATAGTATCAAGTGTTACACGATAAAAAAAAATCACAAACTGATATGCTTTACATATCTTCAACATTAGACCTTAATTACGATTCTATTTAGCTACTTGGCATTTGTCACAAGCTTTGACAAATTCTTTGACAGAGTTAGTTCTATCATGCCAAAAAAATCATTGTTTGATCTCAAAAAAAGTCCTTACCTTTCCAAAATGGCCAATTTCGTTATGCATCTTTTTTATGATCTATGATCTACCCTTTGGCTTTGGCACTACTAGATTTTGAAAATATAATGTGTCTTCTTACCAATAGTAATGCATCATTCTTTTCTTTGCTTTCTCAATGTCAGCATAATCATGTTCATTTTGTACCAACAAACCACCAATGAACAACTTCATGCTCAATGGATATTCCTAGATGTCCAAATGGTGGGTTTGTACATCTTCATTATCATCCTATTTTTTGATGATCTTGTTTTTAACCTTGTCCACTAAAATTTGTGCCACATAAATTAGATCCCAATGGCTCTGCTAATTTTTTTCTACAACCTATTGTTGACCAATTTCAACTTGTGGTTGCACTTCAGCTTTGAAAGCAATGAGCTCTCCTCCCCTTCTGTACCAATCATCACCATGGTCCTCTTCTTCACTAGTCAACACAAGAATAAAATAATAACAATTTCACTATCCTTCATAAAATTTAATTTGGAAACATCATGAATAATCCCTTCCAAATCTTGTATTCATTGCCAAAATCCTCATCTACCTTGTACTTGTCCACTGGATTTATATTTAGCACATCCACATTTGCATGTTTAAAGCCTACACAATGAACAATTTTTAAATGAATGTCTTGGAGCATGGAGATCCATCCACTTCTATGTCCATATGCATCAAAAATAATAACAAGCCAATCAAGGGGCTTGTGGTCAATCCTTAGAAGAAATAATGCTAGGTGGAAATATTGCCAGAAATGCATTATGCCCCATATTGGGGCATAGCATTCACCTTCCATAGGATGGAACTGTTTTTGGACAATAAAAAATCCTTTAATAGCATAGGTGATAACTTGTTTCTCAAATTTTTGTGATAGGATGGCTCCCGCCCCCTTCATAGACCAATTTACGTCCAAAATAAATGGATGTGAGAAATTTGGCCTAGTCAAAATTGGAGATGCTACCAAACATCTCTTTAAAGTAACAAATGCCCCTTGGAAAATGGGTGTCCATACAAATTTGCAATCCTTCTTGGTCAAACCCAAGAGTGGCTTTGCAATTTATTTGTACCTAGAAATGAACTTGCGGTAATACCCAGTAAGTCCTAGACATTGGTTGTTGTTGTAGGAATTGGAAAACTTTCCACATCAGCTATTTTCTTAGGGTCAAGGTAAGATCTTTCAACATTCATTGTATGACCCAGGAAAGTAATGTTTTGGGCCTTGAAACAACACTTGTTGGGGTTAAGCTTCAAGTGCACCTCTTTCACACATTGAAGCACCATCCAGATGTGTTGCAAATGGTCCTTCCAATTTCGGCTATGGATGTTGACATCATCAACAAAGACCTTCAAGAACTTGTTGCTCCAATCTTTAAAAACCTCAACCATGGTTCATGAAAAAATACCAATATCATTTTTCAAGCCAAAAGGCATGACATTGCACTCATATAGTGCTAATTTGGTAATGGCTATAGTTTTCTTGATGTCTTTAAGTGCCATTGCAATATGCTAAAACCTAAATTGAAAATCCAAAGTAGTAAACCAAAATAATTCTCCTAACTAGTCTAACACATCATTGATTAGTGGCATGGGAAACGAATCTCGTTGTGTCTACGCATTAAGTGGCTGTATTCACCATAGAACCTATTGATGTTGTTTTCCTTCACTAGTAATGTCACTTTGCATGGTGTCTATATGTCCACTTTAGCCTCTTCCCAGTAAGATAATCTTTTGGGACTCATTTGACATGGTGGTAATCCTTGGGTGTCGATGGTATGTTCATCAATGTTGTAGTTGCCTACTTCTCTCATATGCCATGCAAACACATCCTAAAATTCTTCCAACAAGAACTAGAATGCTTTAATTTGCTCTTGATCCATATTGGCATTGAGTTTAATCTTAGCCTTGATCTCTATCCATCTCTTTTCTCCTTCTTTAGGCTCTCTTTCCCCTTCAATTTGAACAAGAAACATGTAGGATATAGGTTCAACATGTTTGTTTGTAAATTGCTTATTCCTTCAATATTCTTCCTTTTGAACATACCGAATCCAATCTACATAATCATCATCCCTGGCGTATTGATCTTCCAATAGGTTCTATTGTTGCTCTTGCAACACTAAATTTAACATTTGCATTGGAGCTTCACTATCAATAACTTGGTTCAAGGTGAAAGTACACTACAAGGGGGCCACTTTGGCACTTTCATGAGATGTATGCACTATATATTTTTGCAAAATGTATTGTATTTTATTTTGGGTTTCACTTTTGGTGTTTGGGCTTAATATTTTGATTTTCACAAAATTAATGATGTTTAATCTATCTATGAAGCAAGGTAGTTTGTTTGTTTTATTTTGTACTTATGACATTACACTAAAACATGGCATCCATGATTAGTCATATAGGACTACAATGGCATCCATGACTAAATAAACAACTAGACATGGCATAAACAACGGGTTAAATTCAACTATAGCCAAAAAGGACCTATTGTAAAAACCATGTTTTGATGTAGTGAGAAATCTACCAAACCGGGATGCTTTGGATCACGTTCTTGGTTTCATTGGAAAGCTCTTGAGGAGGAGGGGTGCATTAGCTTGGTTTCATGGCATTTGGACTTGTGGTGTAGAAGTTCTTGAATATTGAATGATTTTTTCACTAACAAATAAATTAAATTGTAGCTTATTTTTTTGAAAGAATTGGAATGTGCCTTTGGTGTTTTTCAAAAGATCTTGATGAGCAAAATTTATTGGAATTTATTTGGTAAGATTTGAATTCAAAATGTGGAAAACATTGATATTTAAATGAGTTATGATGTTGAAAATTCAAATATATTCCAAAAACTAGGTTTTGGAAGGAAAAATCAATTGAAAATGTGGTAACACTTGGGCCAACATCATAGGCCACACTAATAATACTTGAAAAAAAATTGGCCCTTTTTGAGATTTTCAATAACCAAAATCCAACAAAAATTTATGTAGCCTTAACACACAGGTGCCAACGCGACTTTTGTAGCTTCCTTGACTTCAATGGATTCTAAAGCAATGTTACATGTGCATGATTGCCACATTAACTAAACCATTTTTCAATAGGTTGAAATTTTATAGATAAGATTTGAAAAGTAATCAACCATTTTTGAGATTTACAACAACTAGAATCCAACAACCAATCTATAACCACAATGCATGGGCACTGTTGCGATTTCTATAGCTTTTTCTACCACACCTACTTCTGTAGCTTTCTTAATTTTGGTGGGTTCTACAATAGTGGTAATTTTGCAATCTTCTATGATCACTACTTTTATAGCATCTTCAAAAGATGTGACTACTTTTGTAGCTATGATACATTTAAACCCTAAACCTTGTTAACACTTTCATGCAAACCCTCTACTATGGGTCATTGACCTTTTCACTAATGTCACCAATCAACACCTCTGGTAGGTCTAGTTTGAATTTTGAGAAGGCATTTCTGTAAGTAGTGATGTTTGTTCGGTAGAGCTATTCATCTTACCAATAAGCCTTGAAAGATTCTTGAATTGAATTTTGCACCTTTCCTTCAAAACTTGCCTAATGCGCTTCCCACGACTCACCTTTCCTCTTCTTCCCATTCTGCCTCATTAACACCAATTCACATTTTAATAACGTGTGTTTTTTTAACAAATCATATTATTTGAAAAAAATAATTTTAAAGATTAAAGTCAAGGAATAATGGGTATATTTGTGGTATATGCAATATAATAAAACCTTCTCTTTTTTTTTTACTACATTAGGTTTGGGTTTGAATTAGTGAGCCAAAAAATGACCCACTTCACGTATCCTGTCATTTTCCATTTGAAAGTGATAGTTTGTTAAAATGTTAATTTACCACATACTTATCGCCCCCAAAAACACCCATTTGTGATATAATAATTATCAAACTCTTCACATGACTCACAAAGTTATTTTAATCATATTGAACCACAATGTTTACTAGATATTATAAATTTCATAAAGACTAAAAATGATTTCAATCATTTTTTGAATATATTTTCATTTTTTTGTATGATGTGATATATAGTTTTTAGCACAAATATATTCTAACATCACATCATATTAGATTAAAAAATTTAATTTCTTTGGAATTTGATTTATTTGGGTTTTGACCTACCATAATATGTAGAAACATTATGAAAATCCTTTATTATAATGACATGATTGTAGTTCAAACATGGGACCCCTAAAAAATATATATTGTGACAACAATTTTGGCCACCTTGTAATGTGTCTTCACCCTTCATCCCATGATCAGTTAGGTCTTCCACCTGAATATTTTCTGTTGGTAAAACCCACAAAGGATTATCACCTGCCTCTTCCTCTAATTCCTTCAATTCCTTTTCAGACATAAAATCATCATTGCAATATTCAAAACCAAGAAATGTTGATAAAAAACTAACTATCTTTACACCTTTTGCAGCCCTCATTTCCAACTGAATGTTGTTGAAATTCTTGTTTAATCTTTCAATACATGCATATTTCGTCTATGTAATTCTTCGCAGCATGTTGATAACATTAAGAGGTAGAAGTTCAACTACCATTCCTAGCCCATTCCTAACCTATATAATCCCTATAGCTTTATTTTTATCAAAAAATCTAGCCTTAGAAATAGGTCTTAATTATCAATGTCAACATCCAATAAAACCATTTGGCAGACAACTTTGCCCACTGTTACAGGTATGTTAATGATTCTTCCAAGGGCCTATGTAATTATGCTTGAAGCAATCTTGTAGATTTCATGCCCCGAAACTAGATGCATGATGTTGAATTCTCTGACCACACTTGTGACCATGATTGACATTGATGCCCCATTATCAATTAAACCTTCAAGCAAAGCCTGTTTGATCTCAACCACTAGATGAAACGTCTTACTATGATTAGTTTTGTTGATGCAAACCTTTGTAACGGTGGGTGTGGGAATGATTCCAACTACATGTGACTGAGATGTTTCTACATCTTTCCTCCTTATGGCTAGCTTCACCAGACCTTCAAAATATTCTAGCTTTCTTGAAACTATCAAAATAGTCTCCATGGGTGTTAAAGAGATTTTACCCCTAATGAAATGTGAATGATTTGATGTTTCCATTAGCTCCCAAGTTTCTTACATCCATGCCTTCATTGTCATGTAATTCTTTTGTTCCTCCTCTTGATGTAAATGCTTGCACATGTATCTTTCTCTTGGGCATATGGACACTAGAAAAAACATTGTGTTTGATTTCACATAACCGATTTAGCTCTATTAGTGTAGTTTCTTCAACATTGACCAATATTTCCAGTAAGTTAACAAATGTAGATGGAGCCTTCCCATTCTTTCTCCAACACTTGTCTTCAATATGCCCCATGCATGAACAAAAAAAACATTTCAAATCACAATTTTTTGTGTTATGTCCCCCACCACATTTGGCACATTTTGGCCTTAAATCAATAAGTTTAGGACACGCAGAGGTGGTATGTTCTTCTAACCTACACAACTAACATTGAATAGTGCTAGCACTTCCTAGGTTATGACTTATTTTTCCATCTACTCCCCTCCCAAAATAGTTGACTAAATTCAACGCCTAAAGATGTTTGTCAGTATTGGTCTCTCCCAATGCCACTTCCTCTTTTTTTTCCTATAACGGCTCATAGGGAGTTTCTCCTCTCTCCCCTATGACCTTTTCCACCTTAATTACAATAGCTAAAAGCTCATCCATATCTTGGTATGTTCTTACCACTAGTAGTTTTTTTAGTTTAGGCCTCTATATGGCTAAAAATTACCTTCACCTTTCTCCATCTAGAATGCGACCTTTAACAAAGAGTTTCTCTGACATATCATAATATAGTTGTACCCTTTGTCTTAGCTCTTGATGCACTGCATCCATCTTCAACCTTAATTCATCTTCATTATAAATACCATACTTTTGGTCAAGCAATGCTTGTATGCCCAATCATATGGAGTAGGATCAAGTTTTTGGTACCAATCTTGAGCTTTCCTTTCAAATTGAGTTTTGTAATTTTGAATAGTTTTTCTTCATCCAATTTTTGAACCTCTACAACCATCCATAGTATTTCTGTCCAATCAAAGACATCTTCCATGTCTTTGCCCCAAAATAGTTCATCCATTCCTTCCAGACTAGTCATCCAATTTTTTGAAAACTTGGTTACACACATAGTCAGTAATTCTACTCTTTTAATTTTGGTTCATCTTCCTTTTATTTAGACACAATAGATTGAAGCCTATTGCTTCTTATTTTTATGTTGTAATTTAGGTCACTTCTACTAATGTATCTCCAATTTAATCTACCATACATATTAGTACAAAAGATCCAACAAAACATATGAGACTCCCCTCCAATATAAGAAATCTTCAAAATGTGGTCCCTTTCCTTAATTCTATTGTCTAAATCAGGTTTATAAAACTATGCACAACAATTTCTTATGTGAGTATCTATGGGTACTCGCACATCCCTTAACCTAGGTATTGAAATAATATTTTCTCTAACAACTTATAGAACTTCAAGTCATTTGAAAGGGCCAAAAGCTTGTGAAGAAGAACCTGGTTTCTAAAGCTTGTAGAATTAACCAATGCCTTCCATTAGAATCTGATCAAGTTTTTAACCACAAAGCTACCTTCATGAAGAATCCTACTTGTATCCTCCCCATAGCAATATTTTTTACTTTTGCATTTACTGGGTCAAATCCAACAATGACAATAGTTTCAAACCCAATAATCCTTAATATTCGTGTTTTCGTACTAGGCTTAATGTGGAAAACCATTTTAACGTGCAATCATACTAACATGTACCAAAAACAATTGAAACCACTACTTAATTTTTTGAACTTTGGATTGTAAAAGAAATTTAATAATAATAATAATTATATATATATATAATGTTATTGTGAATACATTATGTACAAATCATAAAAATTTGGAATCAATCTAATGAGTGAAAAATAGGTATATGGAATTTTAACCTCTTGTAACCATTGCTTAAAAGTTACATAAAAGCAATTTTGACACTTAAAGCACAATTTGAAAATATTTTTGAATGACAGATTTTGGGATAGTTTTTAATATACACCTTAGCATGATAATATTAAGAAAATTTAAAAGATTTTAAATGTTTTTTTGAAAGACATTTAAAAACTTTTAAGAATATTCTAAAAATAAAGCAATGGTCTAAGGGGGCAAGTGTGTCTCTTAATATAACATGGTTGGACCTTTTATCAAATGTTGAAACCCCTAATTATATATGTCTGCCCATGACTTCCAATAGGCAACATTGAATGGCTTGTAATGGAGTAGACTTTTATATGAAGAAATTAGCATGGCTTCCTTCCATTACAAGACTTAACATGTCTGAAGCTTGAAATGAGTATGATTGCTCATTAGAACTTTCCAATTGCCATTTGAGTTCTTGGATCAATTTTTGACATAGTCTCCAAGTTATGGGCCTTGACAATCCTCCACTATTTTCCATTCTCAAAATCTTGTTTCTTATTTGAAATAAATGTTAAATTCTTGGTATGAAAAAATGGGTAAAGTGATTGGGGGAAGAATATGACCTTGGTATCCAAATGCCACTGGCCTTTGGAATTTCTTCCTTTTCTTCAAAAATATAAATAGAAGTATTAGGCAATGTAGGAAGTAAAAAAGAACTTGCACTAAAATTGTGTAATGTTATTTCACCCTCTAGCTCCATCATGCACCTTGTTCCATACATGAGCACGGGTACCAAATCCACTATGGTTAATTGTCACCACCAAATCTCCAACCTGGGTCCATCCATGTTATTAAAAGCCACATGTGCCCCTGTGAGGCGACTTTCCATCCCTCTACTCCTGGTTCTACAAGGTGACTATGCTTGAAAGCACAAATGCTACCGGTGGAGGAAAAATGCAAGTGTATTTCTAGATGTTAGATTGCGTTTATAGTTGAAATTAAGTAGCTTGCCTCCTATGCATCATTTACGATTAAAATTGATAAATATATTTCTCAAGCTCACACACTCCACATTCTACAATTTTATGTCAAATTGTCATTCATTTAAACCAATGTTTAAGGACTCAACACCATGTCCAACATAGCTGCAGACCACTAGTCACTTGAAATATTCTTTCCAATGCATAGGTTATTCAAATCCAACTTGCCATAGCTCACTAGAAAGCTAACTACAAGGCGCATCTTGCTACCAAATCCTAAACTCTACAGCTAAACCAGCAAGAAGTTATGTTATGAAACCTTAGAAGGTTTTACAAAGGTGATAATTCAACTTGGTTGTAGACCACCAGTCATTTGAAATATTGTTTCTAACACATAGGTTATTCAAATCCAACTTGCCTTAGCTCACTAAAAAGCTAATTACAAGGCACATCTTATTACCAAATCCTAAGCTCTACAGCTAAACCAGCAAGAAGTTATGTTACAAAACCCAAAAGGGTTTTACAAAGGTGATAATTCAACTTGGCTGTAGACCATTAATCACTTGAAATATTGTTTCTAACACATACTATTATTCAAATCTGGCTTGCCTTAGCTCTTAGATAGCTAAGTAGAAGGCGCAACTTGTTACCAAATCCTAAGCTTTGTAGTTAAACCGGTAATAAGTTACATTACCAAACCCGAAAGGGTTTGTGAGATTTTTTTAAAAGTTCCAACCTCCCAACACTATCACTATTCACTTCCATTCCCCCAAAACTATTACAAGATTTTCATTTTACTTTCCTTCCTTTTCCCATATACCAAGACTAATCATTATTTTCTTCTTCCAGAAGTTTGTGGGAACAAGTATTCAAGATTGAATTGAAAATTATGTCCAGGGAAAGAGAGAACTCCCAATGATTCGAATCCACCTTTTAAAAAGAAGGAGAAGGAAAATGAAGGTAGATCCCAAGCTTGGTGGCTAACGGAATGTTCCAAGCTTGGTGGTCAATGGAAGGTTCCATGCTTGATGGCCAATGTAATGTTCCAAGCTTGGTGACCAATGTAATGTTCCAAGCTTGGTGGCCAATGGAATGTCCCAAGCTTGGTGGCCAATGGAAGGTGAAGGAAAAACACCTTTTCACCTCTTCCCATTTTCCCCCCAACAAACTTTACTTCAACCTTCAATTTTTTCCTTTGACCTTATGATTTTACTTTACCATGATTCTAAGCCATTACTCACACCTTTCGACTATGCACCTCAATGTAATAAGTCTTTCACACCTTCATTATCGATTTGATTTTGATTGAAGATCTGACCTTTTTCCTCTCCTTGAAATTATGGCATCACGCATGGTCACATTTTACGGGCCCCAAGCCGCACAAGCAAATGAAGAACTGCCTTTAGAGTCATTTCTAGATCTGACCCTAACGCAACATCCTCGTGATGAAGAACTCAAACCTTGAGAGGTGCATACTCGTCTTGAAGTTGAACCTCCTTGAGCCTAGTACTATCGTATTTCTCTAACTCTCGTACCCCGACAATTTTGTTGCAAGTTGACCTTGCTTCTAGTGACGAATTTGAGACCGTTTGTGAAGGTTGTTACGAAACTGAAAATAATTCTATCTTTGCATGGTCTTTAGTTCTCGGCGTTGGACACTATCGTTGGTTGCGTGGTTCGATTTGTCGATTGCCTCCCAATAGTAAAGCAGATTACCTAATTCGCACCATTCGATGCATCCTAGATTTCTTGCAGTTATGAACTATCACTATGGCATAACCCTAGATTTTACATGTACTTGCAGCTCTTTGTTGAGCTTATCCCTATTCTAAATAAATGTTCAGTCATTATGAAACTTTTGTTGCCATTGGCACACTATCACACTATCTATTTAATCGTTAAGTTGTTTCGAATTAACGTTATGTTCATATGGTTTAAAGATTATTTTATCTTTATTGAACCTTTCATTAACATCCTTTCAACTGCTTTAAGAATTTCTAACATCCTTACTACTCACTAAATACTAGAACAAGATTAATGTTGTGTTGAACACCGCGAATTCTGGTGTCTAGTTCTATCCCCAACCCTCTAGAAATTTTTCACCCCTAATTATGCAACAAAGTTTTAAAACTATGGTTACCAGCTTTTTGTTGAAGAAAAGAATTAACCCAACACCTTATTGATGAATAATGCATTTCATAAAAGAAAATAACCCCTCCACGCATCAAACGCATTCATCATACCCTATGAAGTTGCTAAAAGCCCCTAATAACCTTACCACATTCAAATAACCTTAATGCAACTCTTAAAAATTGAGATTACCGCACATGGTTGTGTTGGTATGGCTCACAACCCCCTTAGACCATTGTTTTTTTAAAAAAATATTCTTAACATCTTTTTAATCCCTCTTTAAAAAAAATTAAAAATCTTTAACATTTTTTAATACTATTATGTAAAGGTGTATATTTTTAAAAATCCCAAAATATTTCATAATTTTTTTTTTTCAAATTGTGTTTTTAGTGTCAAAATTACTTTTGAACTACTTTTAGGTAGTTTTTAAGTAATGGTTACAAAGCCTTGAAAGTCCTTATACATGTTTTTCACTCATTATATTAAATCCAAATTCATATGATATGCACATAATGTATTCACAATAACATTTTATTAAAAAAATAATTTATTATTATTATTATTTTACAATCCAAAGTTCAAAAATTAAATAGTGGTTATGATTGCTAATGGTACATGTTAGTATGACTACACCCACATGTGCTTGTCTAAGGTCAATGCCAATAATGTGCACCACCCCAAATCCTCGCACCTTAAATATTATAAATCTTATGGTTGGAAATGATTCAATCCCTAGTTTGTGAAACTGATGAATGATCTACTATTAAAAAATCTCCTAAGTAGTTAATTCCTAGGCAAAGTCACTACTATTGGACCCTAACATTCTTCAGTCATGTTTCTACCCTATAGTTCAACATCATAAACACATTTGTTGAACAAACTTGCTTTGATACCAAAAGAAAAGGCAATGCCTAATCCACAAATACTAATAATAAAAACACATTTAACAACCAACTTCTGAGAAATTCCAAAGAAAAATGTAACAACATTTCAACATTGAACAAAATATTTATATCATCTAAACTTTGAACCATGAAGAATCAACTCCATCCAACTTTTCTCTTTTGAGCCCATTGGTTGAATTATGGCAATTTTCAATTTCAATTCCATAGCTCACTTTCAAGAAGTTTGTACAAAGAAACAATGACAACCCAAATTGCCGACTATAGGTATGTCCCAACAATCCCAAGATTCTTTAGGTTACAAATCAATTCCCTTCAAAGCTCCCACCTGAGTGGGTTCTCCTTCTCACACACACAACACCACTATGTCCTAATAGTACAACATTTCTTTCCACCCAACCCAATTGCCATAATAAAACCGTTCTCAAAACCCTTTATTTCTTCATCATTTTCTTCAACTTGTCTTTACATTATGCATCTGCCTACACCTAAAAGAGGGCTATGGTGCAACAAAAAAACAAGGCTCTTTACCTTGAAAATTCCATGGAATTAGGGCACTCATCTTTCACAAACCTCTTCATTGGAACTTATTGCAAGAAAAACCCACAACAAACATACATCAACAAACTTGAAAACTGCAAAGATAAACAAATGTAGAAAAAAGCAACTCAAATTTTGATACAAGAACTTAACTTTTCAACACAAGAAACCCCCTCATTTACTACAACATTTGCCCTCCATCAATCGCCAACTCCAAAACAATGCAAGATTTTTGCTTGATCAACATCAAACATTGTCATAACCATGAAGAAAACAAAACAAAATTCATCACATGCAAGCAACAAAATAACACTAAAAGAGAATGAACAACAAATGAAACACAACAACTGCCTCAACACTTCATGATGATCAGCCATCCTTTACTTTGGCATTTTCCACCAATCCAAAATATTGCAACTCTTCATCCATTAGGTTGTTTCTTCATCCATACTTTTACTTGGGCCTTGTTCACATCAAAAAATAGCTAACACATTTTTAAGTCACACCACAACTACCTTATTGTTTGGTGTTATTTTTTGGAATGGGACCCAATTTAAACATCTCTTGTAATTTAAATCCCCTTCCACTTGTGAAAGTTGATGTTTCAACCCTCCACTTTCTGTCCCACCTTTTGATTCATTTCACATTGTGCCCTTGGAAAGGTTGAAAATGCACTTCTTTTAGCAATCACTTTGCGAAGATTCACAAAACCAACCATGTCAACTTTAAAATTGGTCCAAAATGGGGGAGTTACAAAAATATGCTCAATCCATAGCATGTCTTCCATTCTCACACCCAGATTTTTTTTAAAAACAATTGAAAAAAATGAAAAAAAAAAAAATGAACAGCCTTGGACCCTAGTTTACACTTTGGTTCTCCAAACCATCAGCTCTCCTTTAAGCACTCATTTTTTGGTCTAGACCGATTCGATTGTCCCTCCAAAATGAAGCCATCTAGACTAAATCATAATTTGATTTGTCTTGGTCATGGACCCTTGTCTAAAGGCCTTGAGACCAATTTAAAGCTCTTGACCAATAAGAATGTTCGATGTCATTAGACCCTCCTCCTTGGACCCTTGTTTAAAATGGGCCTTAATAACACCCCATTGTTAGGGCATTACGTGGCTAATAAGAAAAGCGAGGTTAGCTCACGCTTTTGCCATAGGGGGCCTTGGGGGGCTTGGCAGGGCACAAGCAGTCTGTGAAATGGAATGGTCGCTGCTGAGGTTCCTACATATTATGTTCCAAAATTTTATTTTCATATTTTTTGTAGCCAAATTTAGCTAAATTGTCTTATGAATGATGACCACTTCAGCTACATTAGACAATTGAAACAAAAAGCATTAATCCCAACCATTTGGATATTTGATTCTTATTTGGGCATATGTGTGAAAGGATGGGAGAAAGGAGCACTTGCCTTCCTCTTGGCGTTCTGTACAACACAAACAGGTTTAGGACCGAAACTATGTATGATTACTACATAGCTATGAAATCTATGTTCTTGGTTGTAAAATTATCCTCCAACCCTTTTATTGGCTATGCAAACCTCACCATTCTCCTACCATGAATTACATACAAACAACATCAAAACTATTCAAAACCAAAACCTTTCAAAATCAAAACTTCAATTCTCACAAACTTTGTATTCATACCATAACTTTGTACAAATGAAGGTGTTTCTCAAGGTCACAAACACCTCTTTATATATTAACCAAAAGGAAACTAATAAAAAAACTTTCTAAAATTTATCCACCACATGGTTCCCCAAATAATCAAAAGGAAACAAAATCACATGGTTCCCCAAGTGATTCCACAATTAATCACAAGGGAACAACATCACATGGTGCACATGACATAAGTCAAGCACCATGACCAAATTATGGAATCCTACACCCAATTTACCCCATTAGATAATTATCTAAGTAATTGTGTAATCAAATTACACATCGAGTTACAGTTTCATTTATCCCATGAACTTAACAACAGCCCAACCTGGGCCTCAACCCTGCCATTTCTCTTCCATATTCCCCCCAGACCAAAACTAACACGCCTATTGTGAACTCTACCGACATGGCCATGGCTAGTAGTCTCAATATTTAAAAATTGGGTTAGGAATGTGTGAGTCTGGTGAAGTTATTAGGGGGGTTTAACAACTTTGTGTTAGAATAGGGGTTGATGAGTGTGCACAAGGTGGGAGAGGGGGGGGTTTAGTTGTCTGAAATACGATATTAGTTGGGTTAGTTCTTTTCTGCAGCAAAGAGTGGATAAACCATAGTTTTGGAACC
>Ga0116231_10009084_pt1 | contig 17014 bp, 12 predicted proteins | sample S1TSphgellanicum_2_FD_89695 | JGI IMG/M metagenome (GOLD analysis project Ga0116231, IMG submission 89695) | Host-associated microbial communities from peat moss isolated from Minnesota, USA - S1T2_Fd - Sphagnum magellanicum MG | ecosystem: Host-associated > Plants > Peat moss > Unclassified...
AGATCAAGCATGAATCTGCATCAAAACAAACCACCCACGTGGTTAGTTCACATTCCGGGACCCCTTTGGGTGTTGGGACTTGCCACGGGCACTTGGACACACAAGACTCACCACAACCCGGATTCGGGGGAAGCCACCACCTTCCCCCATATAGTATTCTCTGCGTCTGGTCACGGAGGCTACATTCGAATGGCACATTTTGTTGGGACTCCCGAAATGGAGTCCCGAAATGGAGTCCCGAAAGTGTCCCGGCTGGACTCCCGGAACTTTGAACGGCTGTAGCTCCTCGCCCCGAACTCGGATCGGGACGAGTCCTAAATCAAAGTTGTAGCTCTCATCAAGAGCTTTTCAACGCCGTGTCGCACTCTCAATTCGGACGTCGGGAAGAGGTCGATTCCCGACTTTTAGTGGTCGGAAGTCAAACTGCCAGTTTGACTCCCGGCCCTTCTTTTGCCCATAACTTGGGCTGCAGATGTCCGAATTGCCAATACGAGGCCATTTTCGATATCTACGTTTCAATACCTTTCCAATGACACCAAGAACACCCCAATGCAAGGTGTTTTGGGCCTTGCTGTCGAGCTCTAAACATTCGGGAGTCCCGGAGGACTCCAAACCTCTAACTTTTCCAAGTGTTGGGCTTCACCCCCACACTTGGCCAAAGTGGGGTTGCGACATGTTTCCTCGGTGCTCGCCTTTGCTCTTGAAGTGGCAAAGATTATAGATGTGGAAAAGCTTATCATAGAAGAGTGGAATCTGATTTGTTTCTTTAAATTAGTCACCCAAGCTCTAGTTTCAATCAATAGTAGCAGCCAACTTCATCTTGCAATGATGGGTAATTAGTGTTCCTAACTCGCAGCCCACACGAATGTGTGCACGGTTTCAATCTTTGGAAACGGCCACATGATCAGAGGTCTAACATTTGTTGTAATAACAGCAACAGCAACGTCTCGATCTAACCCTGCCGTTACAAGTGGGATGATGAGATCATGCCATGAAGCAATAGCTTCTTTTCTTGGTGTTGCAGCATCAATGGACTTATGTTTGGCAAATCCTTCTTCTTTCAACAATAGCTTCTAGTAAACATCTGATGATGGAGTTAGTCCACTAATCATGAGTTATTCTCCGGAGATGCAACAAATGAGGGCTCATGGGGAGCTTTCAAACTTGCTGGTCTTCATGGCAGCAACAACGACAACGACAACAACAACACCGACAACAACAATAACACCAGCAGTAAAAGAAACCTGAGAACTCAAAGCCAAGAGAAATCTACTGCTTTCAACATTAAGCAACAGACAATAATTTTTCTAGAATTAAATTGCAAAGAAGGAAAGAAAATGTAGTGTTTGTAACGGTGGTCGTGTAATAGCTACCATGAACATCTAAAAATCCAGTCTGACTATGGAGGGAACTCTCTTGACAAAGGAATTCTAGAAAAATTAACAAAAGAAAGGAAGAGCTTGGCCTTTTATACAACTGCCACAAGTTGAAACCCTAAATAAGCCATAACCCTAAAACACCTAATAACATATAGTAACCTAAGAACGTACATTAACCCTAAAAGGCATGATTGGCATGCATGTAATCGACTGTCATGTATGAGGCCATGCATATGAGCATGACACCCTTGGAGGATCAAGTTGTTTATCTATTTACTTTATGTTCATGTAACAAAGCCTGGAAAGACTTGACACAAGTTCAAAATATGGGCTTTGTTTGGAATGGTGTTGTGTACAACAATTGATAGAGAAACTCTAGAAGAGATCAAAAAAACATAATGGGCTTTAATGTATAATTCTAATGCATTTGATCAAGAAGCTACCATGAACTAGTAGTTGTTGAATTTTGTTGCTTTAAAGTGATTAGATGAAATAAGGTAAGACATTCAAGTTCATATTTTGATTAAAGAGAAAAAATTTCAAATATTGGGTCTATTAGTTAAATACTTATGTTGATTCAAAATTCTACATGTTAGAAGGGTAAGAAGAAGAATGAAATATATATGGGTTGTTGGATGACACTTGTGGTTGTGGGCTTTGCTTGCAAGGTTGAACTATTGACCATGTCAAGTATGGACCCTCAAAGATTGCCCTTTTGGCATTTATCAAGGCACAAACATAGGGATAATAGGTTGTGGAAAAGGGAGAAAAAGAAGGCCATATTATATGGGCTAACTTCATTTCCTTGTCCTTGTAACAATGCAAAGGATGGTTTGTATGTGCCTTACAATATACTATTAAGATACATCTATTATTGAATGGAAAGGATCCCTTTCATAGAATTTGGAGAGGCCTAGGTGATAGAAACTCATCAAATGAGGAATGGGAAGAGGATTTTTAAAAACCTATTCAAAAGCCTACCAAGGACTTGATTCAAGGACAAATATGCAGGCCATGGTAGCTGATGCATTCCAATGACAAGATGAACTAGTCACATTGGAAGACAAAGCTACCTAGATTATTGAAAAGGCTTTTCAAATTGCTGATGGGTTAGGAGATCCTAGAAGGAATGAAGTTAACCTTAATGGTGGTGATGGGGTTTAGGTCATATCCAATAATCCCTAGACTTCAAAGAATGTATAGGACACTAGTTCTTTTTGAGCTAATGGAATGGCATTCACAAAATAGTAGTGTTGATGGTCAACCAAGGAGGTATGTTGTAATTTAACAACATCACATGAGATAGCCATGTGATTCAAAAGCTTGGAAACATGTTCATGAAAAATTTCTAGATTTTGCTTCAAGTCCTAGAATTGTCCATCTTGCTCTAGCTACTGATGGTGTGAACCCATTAACTACAACAGACCACATGGTCCACTTAACATGTGATGTTGTTAAATTACAACATACCTCCTTGGTTGACCACTAAGACATTTTTCATTTTGTTTGCATTACTAATTCCAAGGAAAGATTTTGTGACATATTTTTTTTGATATTTATATGCAACTCCTAATCAAAGAGCTTCAAGAACTATGGCTTGGAGTTGTTGCCTATGATGTGTGGAAACCCTTGGGTGCTCCAGGTCATTTTCTTTAAGGGGTATTATGTTATGGACAATCCATGATTTTCCTGGATATGGTGTAGTTGCTATGGTACACACCAAGGATTTGTTGTGTGTCCCATATGTGGCCTAGACTTTAGGGGGGAACATTTTATTGAATTAAGGAAGATGGTTTATACACAAACACAAAGATGGTTGCCAAATGGGCACCCATATAGATATGAAGGAATGAAAGATAATTTTATTGGGTAGTTGGAGACATGCATGGAACCTAAGGTTGTCATTGCAAAAAAGTAATTGAATCGAGCGCATGAATACCAAACTTGGAGAAGCATTGGCAACAAGGAAGGTGGTATTGGGGACCTTTCAAAACAACATGGTGTGAAACGACAATCTACATTACATGATCTTTCATATTAGCATGTAAGCACAACTAAAACCATATTCTTTAAAATTGGGTTAAATAATAAACAAATTGTAGTTTCCTTGATTTTGAAAATCACAGGACATGAATTGTTTGAGTTGATGCATAACCTTTGTTGTTTTGGATTTCGACCTCTTTTGTGAAGTGTGATATGCACCAATTCTGTTGGACATTTGGGTCCTAGAATTTTAGTCCACTAGATTAAAATGAAAACACAAGTTAATGACTAATCAAGTCCAAACATAATAATATGTTAGTAAAAAATTAGTCATTTTAATCCAAAGCAGCCCTAATGTTAGTCATGAGATAGTCAATGTATGGTTTTTTACATGCATATATGCTAGTTTTAGTTATAGAATAGTTATTAACTATCATAAACATTGGAATTTATCAAACACAACAAAAACACAAATGTAGCAAATATTACCATTTGCAAAAAAGATTGTGTGCACTAGTTTAAGGTAGTTAAATTAATAATTGTGTGGGTATTGTGTTTAATTACCATAGGACCTTTTGATTTGAAATACATTGGATGTTATGCACTATGAGCAAAATTTTGTTAAAAACGTCTTGAAAACAATAACTGGAGAAAAGGATGATGTGAAAGTTTGACATGATTTGCAAGGAAAAGGCATTAAACCACAATTGTGGTTAACAACAAACCTAAGAAGAGGTGGGAAGATGTTGAAACCTGCTATTGGATTTGTTTTGAGCACGATTGAGTTTGATTCTTTTGCCACAACCATTGAGAAATTGAAAACCCCATTGGGACATGTCTCAAATATGGCAAAATGTATAAGGAGGAAAATTTTTGGGGGGTTAATGTTGCATGGTTACCATATTCTAATGCAACAAATATTGCCACTTGCATTGAAAAGCCTTTTAGTGCTAGGACTTTGCATGGTAGTGAAGAGAGTTTTCAAAAACTTTAAGAGAATATGCTCCAAGATTTGGAATCCAAGTGAGTTTGAATTAGTTCAAACTAATGTTGCAATCACCCTAGCTTTGGTGGAGATGAATTTCCCCCCCTCATTTTCCAACATTATGAAATAGCTATTGTATCATCTTGTTTACGAAATAGATTTATGTGGACTTGTTGTTAGTAGGTGGATGTACCCAATGGAATGGTACATGAGAACATTGAAGACGTATGTGTAGAATATGGCAAGATTTAAGGCATCCATGGTCGAAGGTTACATTTGTGATGAATGTTTTGGTTTTGTCATTGAATATCTACAAAGCTTTGAAGTTGTGCAACGATGTGTATGGGATGCAGATGAGGAAAGAAGGTGATGTTAGTGAGGTGGTAGAAGGTGTTGGGACCAAATTTGTGATGAATCCAACCTTAAGGGACCTAGCCCACCAATATGTATTAACCAACATATCAATTATGACACCTTGGATGGAGTAAGCACAAAGTTACAAACCTTTTTTTTTGAGCTTGAACATGATTTGATTTTTATTAAGTGTTCAAAAGTTTTTTTGAAATTTCAGTTTCTTGAAATACCATATGATAACCCACTAATATATGGACTTTGTTATTAGTGTAGGAAGTGGAAATTGGAACAAGTTTTCAATGCTAACACGCCCTCTTTCATCAAGTGGGTGAAAGATATTGTGCATGGGGCACCAATTGATCCAGGACACCCTAAAAATATAGATGGGGTGCATTTATGTTAGAGACCTTCTCATATTGCTTCAATATTTGACCAACCAACTAATGATGTGACAAATGTTTCTATGCATTATGTTAGCATTTTGAAAGATATTCTTAGGCTGGATTACGATTTAGTGCATACCCTTATCAACCTTTTTAGGTGTGAATGGGTGAAATGAAAAGACAATTGAGGTAATCCAACTTATGTTTGAGATGAAGTTGGATTCCTCACTATTAACTTTCGCCACAAGTTGCTAATCATGTTTGAACCATTTATTATCCCTTCTCAAGTAACCCAAATGTTTTTTTCTGATGACATTAAGAGGCCATGTTGGAAGGTTGTGTTAAGGAAGGAGGCTCATTCTAGGAGAGAAATGTTTGGCATAAAAGATGTGTTCATTATGACAACTTTAGAAACAAATGGTTTAAGTGTTCCAATCATAGTTTCTCCACCACCAAATAATGTTTCCTTAATAGGAGCCATTGAATTATCAAACCAAGATCATTTTTTAGCATGTGCCAAATTTTGAGATGATAATGTTTAGCTTCATACTCTAGCATTTTATTTGGAATATGTATTAAATGGAATGATTTTGAATTTTGCACATTTTTGTATTGTTGGATTATGTTCATTAGTCACCTTTTTAAAATTTTGGTAGAATTTTTTTTGAAATGTTAATCTTTTTATTAAAAACCCCTAATAAAATTGAGTATCAATTTAGTATACTAGATTAAGTAGATTTTATGTCAAACTGTCACAAGGAAATCAATGTTATTGGATTTATATCAATTTCCAAGTGAAGGCTCCTATCTTAATCCATTTCAAAATAGAAACAAAACATTTAATAATCTTTCCTATGTTATTAGGATGAAAGTAAAATTGTCATGTTCTAGTGTCATTTGGCTATCATATAAGCATGCAGTATTATAATGCAAATCCATGTCATAAAATCCTATGGGCCCCACAAGTATGCATACAAAGAATAACCCAAAGTCATTTTGTAGACATAAAGCCATGTCACACAAAAGTGATGACATGTCACAAAATATAGTGGGTCCCCACAAATATCCATTATTAAATCAAAAGTCATTTTGTAGACATAATTCCATGCCACGTAGTGATGCTCATGTGTGATAGTGGTTAGTATTACCTACAAAACCCTTAGATAACATAAAATTACAACTTAGTATTTACGAGTCAAACAAATATTCCACACCATGTATAGTACAATTAATATCCAATCAATTTTGTCACATTTATGGATATGTGACATCTGGAATTTCCATGTCATCTTTTTAAATATTTAATGAACCAACTGTAATCAAAATGGATGAAAAATGGTCAACAAAAACATAATGAATAAAGTTCATCAATGTTATCACATCCATGAGTTGTATTTAAGTTGTACATTTGACGACAATTACCTACATGTTGGAAATCAAGTTATTTTTTGTGATTGCAATCATTTATATAGTTATTGAGGACATAGCCATTTGTTGACTAATTACAAAGGACAAGATTTCTTCTAATGTTTTCACAAACCATGGCTTGAACCTTTCAAAAGATCATAGCTAATGTGCACATTAAAGTTTTGCTCCATGAAATGTGTGTAAAATATAAATTACAAGCCCAGAAACACCACACACATAATTAGGCTTGAAATTATTTATATTAAACCTATTTAAGCATTGATCCAAAATTTAGATTTTGCAAAAAAAAGATCATGGACAACAAAAAACACATTAGTAAATAAAAAAAACAAAACAACTAATTTGCATGAACACCATTTGATGTAGGAATGCAAGGAATTTTTGAATTAACAAAGAAAAATGGCGAGGAAAGTACCCATAATTAGGAATAGGCACCTTCCTTGGCTAATCCGAAATAAGGAACAATTCCTATGAATGAATTATATTGGAAAGTTATGAAGGAAATGATTGCCTTAGAAGTAACCATAAGGAATTTGAATTCCTTATCACATCCTACCATTCCTAGAAATGAAACAAATTTAAGGAAGGTCGTTCAAGAAAGGTGTGATTGCAAGTAATCGTAAGGAACCTACATTTTTTTAATCACATTTTAGCTAAGGAACCATTCCTAAAAATGAAACAAAAAGGAAAGTGGTTTAGGAAAGGTGTGATTGGAAGTAACCATAAGGAATTTGCATTTTCCTTATCACACCTTAGCTAAGGAACCATTCCTAGAAATGAAACAAAAAGGAAAGTGGTTTAGGAAAGGTGTGATTGGAAGTAACCATAAGGAATTTGCATTTTCCTTATCACACCTTAGCTAAAGAACCATTCCTAGAAATGAAACAAAAAGGAAAGTGGTTTAGGAAAGGTGTGATTGGAAGTAACCATAAGGAATTTGCATTTTCCTTATCACACCTTAGCTAAGGAACCATTCCTAGAAATGAAACATAAAGGAAAATGGTTCACGAAAAATGTGATTGCAAATAACCACAAGGAATTCTGAATAAACATCTTCCTTATCACATTCTAGATTAAGAACAATTCATGCAAATGTCCTTTGACACCTAGACACATATTTGAAAATAAAAACTAGTCAAGAAAAGTCAATAACATTAGGAATTTACAACAAATCTAAGAAGGGTTTCATGGAACTTTCAACAAATTTGAAGTATAATGGTCTTAGAAATTGGAATCACCAATCCTAGAGCATACACACTCTTACTAATAAGAAAGGAACATACATGAGATTCCAAAAGAAGGTGGGTAACATGTGATTCCAAAGACTTTAGAACTAGTCACCTCTTTATGACATCCTTCATGTTGGGGTTAACATGAGTTCTTTTGGTCCAATACTAGACAACCAACTCTTTGACATCAAAGGATAAAAATCTTTTCTCTTAACTTTGTCAGAGAAAGCCCAAAGGGCAATATCCATGTGGGATTCTAAACATAGTCTCCTTTCCATCCCCATTTGAAATTCCTATGGTGGATGCCTGTGAGTAAATTGGTTTGTCGTATGTTGGGAATGGAATCAACTGCCACCATTGGAATGACAACATTTCAAACACATTGGTCATTTTTTGAATGACAACCTTTAATGTGCTACCATCTTCTTGATAAGTTGTTCAATGTGTTTTGTGCATCTTCCAACTAACATAAAGTTGGCATTACATCATGCTAGATGAGGTTCTTCAAAATCTTTGGAAGTAGAATCTGTTGGTATTCCAAACCTTTCTTTGAAGTTTGATGGAACCATTCCATTGTAATTTTTTCTATAGATCTTAAAGTTGACCTTTCTAGGTTAATAGTGTTTGTCTCCTAGATTGGTTCAGCAACAATAGCCAGAGCATTACACACAACATCTCTTTGTCGTTGTGTACACCTCCTTTGCCTTTCATTCTAGGCTAATTTTTTAGCTACTTTTCGTTCCAAATGTGTATGAGCGGCTTCACCATCTTGTGATCCATTTGTAGTGTGCACCATGTGTATATCACTTTGTGAATATGGGAAACAGTCCCACTTTCAAATGACATACTGAATGTTTGACCCTATGGTAGTTCTATACAGTACATTCTAGGAAGTAAACAATAGTCAATTATATAATATATGGAAGATATTAGAAATTTAAAATGGGATAGAATTGACATTGGTGACAAAATTGAAACTTCATACAATTGCAACCGTAATTTCCATACATAATCCTTCACTTTCAATGGGCTTAGTATGGAAAAAAACATTCGTGACTTCAATATAATTAAATGGTTTCGTTCAATTGTCATGTTACTTTAAAATGTCAATATGTGAATGTTAGACAAAACAACTAAAGTGTTCTAGATTTTTGCAAATGGTGCACATAAGGGGTGCACTTTAATATAGTTACATTTTGAAACATTTTGTAAATTACAAAACTAAAAATCATTGAACCTTAGCTGCATGTGTTTCTTAGAAGTTCCTTCATGTAATTGGAACCTTAACCATCTAGTAATTTATTTGTAGGTTGAAACAATCCTTGCCCACATGTCCATGTGTTGGAAAAACAATTGTTAATTTGATGTTGTAACCAAAGAAATGAGATATTTAAATTAGACACTTGAACAATTAATACAGTCCATTCATATCTCACAATGTAATTTGTGATTCACAGAGGTGTAAATATCATAGACAAAACTTGCATTGAAAGTTAACACAATCAAGCAAAAGATTTTTCATGCCAAGTATTAGGATTGCACCACTTGTTGCAAAAACCTTGAACATCATAATGTAAAGGTTCCAAATCTATCTTATGGCATATCTGTAATGAGAAACACACTAATATAAATATCATGGATGGTAATGCACCAATGACATCCATTATTCAAGTGTTCCCTTTAATGTAGTAGGAAAATTTATGAAATTTTACCTATGGCAGCATACCAAAAAACAAGTTTCTTGAAAGATGTATGAAGTTGCACCTTGTTGTTATTATGTTGAAAAATGGTTTTAATGTTGTTGTTATGGTGAAACTAATTCATTGTACCTCAATGAAAGTAGTTCACTATATTTCAATGCTTGTAGGTTCACTACTAGAAATTTTGTCTTTTGCAACTTGTCTTATGCAACTAAAAAATCTCACATGCAACTATTTTGGAGTTGCATGTAACATGTGTAGTTGCATGCGACATTTTTTAGTTGCATAATACAAGTTGCAAAAGACAAAATTTCTAGTAGTGGTTCCATGTTCACAAGTCTGCACTTGACATACTCTTGGCAAGTAGTTCACTATACCTCAATGCCAATAGGCTCCATGTTCACAAGTCTCCACTTGACATATCTTGGCAAGTAGTTCCTATACCTCAATGTTATACTTCAATGCTAATAGGCTCCATGTTCACAAGTCTCCATTTGACATACTTTTAGCAAGTAGTTCACTATACTTCAATGTTGTACTTTAATGCTAGTAGTGTCGCAACCCCACTTTGAGGGAAGTGCGAGGTCGCCATTCACACTCTCGAAAATGGGACTTGGGAGTCCTCCGGGACTCCCAGAAACTTAGAGTGCGATTTCAGGGATCAAAACACCTTGCATTAAGGTGTTCTGTATGTCGTTGGAAAGGTCTTGAAGTGTAGATGTCCAAAATGGCCTCGCATGAGCCATTTGGACGTCTACAGCATAAGTTATGGTCAAAAGAAAGGCCGAGAATCAAACTAGCAATTTGACTCTCAACCACTAAAAATCGGGAATCGACCCAATCCCGGTGCATGCAGGTGAAGTGCAACACACCATTGGAAAGCTCTCAAAGACCTCGTCCCAATCGGAGCTCGGGGCGAGAAGTTATGAATGCACAAAGTCCCGGGAGTCAAAATTGGGACAGTTTCGAAACTCCACTTTGGGAGTCCCGAGAAAAAGTGCCATTTGGATGCAAGTGCGGCGGCGAGACGCAGAGAATACTATATGAAGGAAGGTGGTGGCTTCCCCCGAGTCCGGGCCATGGTGAGTCAAGTGAGTCCAAGGTTGCCCATGGTTAGTCCCAACACTAAAAGGGTGCATAATGAATTCTAACCAACTTGTTGGTTGGATTTGGATGTAGGACCGAATAACTAAATAACTTGTCCCTCTTCCTAGTCTAATCCCGGAGCTTTCAGCACGCCCCTCTACCCCCTTTAGTGTTGGAAGCTGGGAGCGTGCCCCGAGTCTTTCCCAATTCCGCAACTTGAACAAGTTAGTCCCAACTTGGGACTAACCAAGGACTTGGGAGTGTGTCAAGTAGGCTCCATGTTCACAAGTTTCCATTTGACATACTTTTAGCAAGTAGTTCACTGTATTTCAATGTTGTACCTTAATGCCAGTAGGCTCCATGTTCATAAGTCTAGCTTGACATACTCTTGATAGGTGTAGTGGCTTCATTTGACCTTATGCCAACCATGCCAAATTACCCATTTCTTGCTGCATAGACCAAAAACTTAAGAACCAGTTGTAATTTATCTTCCAAGTAATGCATACATCCTATAAACAAGGGCATCACCCACTATATTTCATAATAAGTAAAAGCTTACAAGATGAAACATTCATTCTCATTATTGTTAGTAAATGAATGACCTGCTATTTCTCATGCCACTATGGATTATAATTTATGTGTAGGCAATGTCATTCTACAAATGAAAAAACCCTAATTGTCATTGAATAGGGTTTGAGACATTGAAAAAATGTGAGGTGATGGGACTAGATACTCACCTTGAACAATAAAAAAGGATGGCAAACATGTGGCGAAGGAAAGTAAACTAATGATAAACATAGATGCAACCCATTCTAGCTTTGTTCAAGATTCAATGTTGCTCACAACAAATTGCAATAATAATAAAAAAACATCAAAAGCAAAAATGTCGAACTGAATGAACCTTTGAAATGGTATTCATGGATCACATTATAACTTCGTGCAAGATCAATGAAGAAGAAATTGTAACCCTAATCCATTCAAACAAAAGTTATGAAACTTAACAAGTTTGATTCTAAAATATGAAGTTATGAAGAAATATCTAAAACTCTGCAACTAGGATTATTGCAAAAGGTTACAAAGCAAGTAATGGAAATCAAGCTTAACTTTGAAACACTATCATTCATCTTTGAACAAACATTGTTCTTTGAACATCACGATACATGCAAAGACTTGCCACATTGTGCTTCCAAGAGTTTGACAACAAAAATCACCCTTGGGTAGAACTTTGACCACCATAGCCACCATCTTCTTTGGATCCACTGACCTAACCCAAAAAGGTGTAGGAACCCAACTCCATTAGAATCAACGGTGTTAATTATGTGGATCTTAAAATAGATGGTCATGATTAAACCACATCCACTATGTGCAAGAAGATGGGTATTAGGAAATGTGTTCCTAATACACATGGGTTCAAGGAATGCCATTTTAAAAAATAGTCCTTGTAATACCCAAGATTTATTATTTTCATCAAATTAAACTTTAAACATATTGTATTTGGTATGCCGTAGGAGGGGCAATCAAAATGGAACAAAAAAAATTAAAATATTATTCTTGATTCAAATGGCCCAAGTATAAGTGTATTTTTCCTAACAGTTAATTTCCCACCCAAAAATTCAATATGCATTTGTTTACATTATTAACATTCCCCTTCCCAAGAAAAATTCCTTGGGCATCTTAAAAAATGAAATAATAATTAAATGAAGTCTTCAAGGGTTCCTACTAGGTTCCTTTGTTTTCTTCGCCAAAAAATGACTTTCTTGAAATATTTGGTTTAGGAACTTTGTAAGAACATCAAGGCTTGTCCAAATGATGACTAATATGCACCATTAGAATATTCATGAGGTGCACCATGTAGAAATATAAACAAAACAACAAAATATCATAATACAAAATCAGGAATTAGTCATGAATCCAACCTCTTCAAGGAAAAAGAGGGTGTGACATTCCTAGTGGTACCACCTAATTGTACATACACTCGGGGTAGATTTTGGCAAGCCAACATTACATTAAAATGTTTAGTGATAAATAAAACTACATGTTGTTGGTTACCATGTAAAATATTTGTTATAAGCCCACCATTTTAGGCAAGTAGGTAGTTACTTCTTATCCTTTGATTTTTGAATTGTATCACACACATAGACACTTGAACTAACTTGTACATATAGAAGATTTTCTTTTAAATGTCACGTGATTTTTGTTTACACATTGGTCTTGAACATAAAAGCCCACATCAAGCATATGGAATTAAACATCAATCATTGCAACAACATAGTTAAGGTGCAATTAATTTACCTTGGACAACTACCAAAGAATTTGTTTTGTTGGGTTGTTTTCCATGGGTTGAACTTAGAATTGTCACATATTAGATAGGTTCTAGAACATCATGTTCACAGTTGTCCAATTAAGTCCTTGAAACTATTATGAAAATTGACATAACCTACAAAACAACCCCATAAGAAAACCAAACTACAAAATAACACTTGGATATACATGCAAAGTAATTTATCAGCATTATGTTTAGTTGTTGTAAAAGGAACTCAAGCCTCATTCCCAAGAACGGAACATGAGATGTGGTTTGTAACCAAGTTTTTGACATACTTGTTTCCTTGTTCATTCAAGTCTACCACATCCTTTTCAACTTGGACCAGTGAAGCAAACTTGTTAAGAAGGTCCATGGTGTCATTAGGTGTGTAGTGTTTTGTAGACATTGTAGAAAGTTATTGCAAGTGTGGCATTGGGCATGACAGTGTTATACTACAAGGACTATGTTCCTTATCATAAGTATTGCCGATTAGTTTGCTTGAAATGGTGCCCACAATAGTGAACCTTCTTTCTTCATTTGAAGTTGATCCAAGTCCAGTCAACCTATGCTCTATTTTTATTTCTTCTTCTACAATCAATCAATTAACATTGATTAAATCAAAAGAAACATAGTTTGCAACATTTAATTCAAAATGATATAGTCACATGGCTTCACCATCATGCATGTAAATTGTTGTCATAAATCAAATGCTAACCTAACGATTCATGCACCTTGCAATTTCTTTCAATTCATTTAGTAACAAAACTTGTTATTCTTTTAGACCCATTTCTTGTGCTAGTAAAGTTAGGTCTTGATCAAGGTCTTTGAAGCCCCAACTAGACCACCATTTAGGGTGTAGTCTTTGATTACAAACCTTGCATTTGTTGTTGGTTTTTAGGTGCTCCCCAAGACATGTTGGGTGGTAAGTATGTAGGCAATTAGTCATAGCAATGTCAAAACAATGATACCATTGTCCACATATACCACATTTGTTGATGATAATCATATTGGGATTGTCAACTTAGGGCCCATCAAGATGTATAATAGGTTTAGGCCACAGTGACATGTCTCCACCTTTTTGCATTTGCAGTAATTTTTATGAGATTGTTGCCTCCTCCTTTTCCAAGCTTGTGAATTCCGAATTTGCTATTATGGAGGTTGATGACCTCCATTTGTGCATCATTGTATGCCACTTCTATCATCGTGGCTTGTTTAACCTTGTCCTCTAAAATCATTTGCTTGACTTCCAATCTTTGCTCCTAACACATATTCAACAATCCCACATCTATTTTAGTGCCACAAATTTCATGTTAATGCATGTAATATATATAGGCACCCCCAACTATTCAACTAAAAATGCTTCCACAATGTAACAACCATCTAATTCCACATAGCCCTTGTGCAATTGGTTCCAAGCTACAATTGAGGAATAAGGACATTGGATGGGATACAACATCACTGAAATGTAGTCCTTGTTATTGGGCTTTTGCTAGGACTTGCTCAGCTTCTCTTACTTCTATCTGAGTTTCTTCCATTTCTTTCTTCTTGTCATCAAAGTTGAATTTGATGCCCAATAATTTATTGGATGTAGTGGTTTCATCAACTTTTAGTGACCTAATCTTGGACATACACATAATACACAATTCTTTCTTTAACTCTAGGAGCTCATTAAATTTTTGGATCTCCTTAGGTCACACTCCATTAGGGCACTTACTCGTCATATAGGATGATTGCCCCATGTCAATTTTAAGAGTAACACAAAAGCCATCATCCAAACTTGGTTTTGATGTTGGCACTTGTGATTGTCCAACCTATAAACTAAGAAGCATACCCACACCATTATTTGATATGTTTACTGTTTCATCTTTTTAAATTATAATTAGTCGCCCAATGCCATTTACTTCATCCTTGCACACGTTTTTTACTTTGTAGTAGATTTAGCTGCTTTAGCCCAATTTATTTCAATGCTCTTTGATTGGGTAGTGAAGCCACGCACATTCCATGTTGGCATTTCATTATTAGTAACAGAAGCTATCCCAAATACCTTCCAATAAATATCTTCCATACTTGTCTTATATTCCAACTTTAAGCCAAAGGATTTGATATTGTATTTCCTAGTTCTTTTAAACATAACAATACATTCCTCAACAATGAAGTTCAACACATAATTGTTTTCATAAATGGCATTGTGAATTTTATCACATTCCAAAAGGATCCATTTTCTACAATGTGCATGGCACCAATTGCTATAAGCAAACATAATCTTCACATGTCAGAAAAGAAAGTATCGATAATAACCCAAATGTGGGTTTTATAATGGACCCACCCACTTGAGTTTTGAAATGATGCAGATGTGGGCCTGAACTAATTTCAATTGCCATCAATTGCCTAAAAGGCTAAGATTTGGGCCCCAAGTCCTAAACAATTGGCCTTGATCACAAGGCAATTGAAATGATTTAGTTGCCATTTGATGTCATTGCAGGTCATTAGATGGTGACCAAAATAAGTTTGGTTTTTTTTTGTCACCTAATGGAACTTGGTGGCGATTGAACCTATTTCAATCACTATCTTGAACTGTAAACCAACTTCAAGTTGACTCAAATTAATTTCAATTACCATTAGGTAGTTGGAATGTCCCCAATTCATTTTGGCCATCTAATCGCAATGAAAATTGATTTTGGCCACCATTAGGTAACTTGAATGACCTCAACTCATTTCGGCCATTCAATGGTAACATAAATCCATTTTAATTGCCACCTTTTGTATATAAAGGGTTTGAAAATGCAAATTGATTTTTTTTTTGGTGTCTACAACTTAAATTATCTTTTGACAATTGGTGCAATATATTTGGTAGAAAGTGCTTGGACCTTAAAACAATTTGGGTTATCTTTATGTTTTGGCCATTGCCAATCATGTTAAATAATCAAGATGAAGGCTTGAGGGGAGACTAGGCTGAGTCAAACATCACACTTAATGACAAATCGGACATACCCCCAAACTCCTTGATCGACACAACTATGCGCCTAAAGGTAAAATAATGATAGAAAAAGGAGTTGGGGTATGCTCTTTGACTTGTAACACTTTGAGGGTAGAGGGGTGCATTGGAGCTCTAGGATGGGGACTATGATGAATGACAAGTGGGTTAATTATTCACATAGACTTGCACAAACCAAACAATAAGTTGGTTAGTGTGTAGTTGGAGCTTTTATGATGCATGGACGAGCCATGGGCATACACAGATTCATAAGTGTTACAACCCTAGCCTTGGGGTCACGACCAAGGTAAGGGCTTGCAAAGGTGCAGGCCAAGAATGAAACCCGAGAGTCACATTTCATGTTATTGGGAGTGTAGGAAAGTGTGAGGGAATGAACCCACACACTCCCAAGTGGGCTCCCACTTTGGGAATTGGAGTTCCAATGGATTTTCGAATATTCAAAAGGAAATTGCAAGGGTTAAAATTCATTAGATTGAAGAGGTTATATACCATTGAAAATTTCTTGAGACTTAGATGTCTAAAATGTGCTTGCATAACTCATTTGGACATTTACAACATAAGTTATGGCCAAAAAAAAGGCTAAAAGTCAAAGTGCCAATTTGATTCTTGACCACTAAAAGTCAGGAATCGCCTTGACTTACTTTCGTGCAGGTGGCATGCCATATATCGTTGGAAAGTTCTTGACAAGGGCTACAACTTTTCTTGAAACTTCATTTCAATCAGAGGTTTGCATAAAAAGTTATGGGCCTCCAAAGTCGCAAGAGTCCCAATTTGGGGAATTTTGGGACTCCTAAGGACAAAATGACATTTGGGTGCAAGCCCTTGTTGAGAATTCAAGTTCAACTAGTTAGGTTTCATTAATTACTGGAATAGGAAAGTAACTAGGTTACTTTCACAAGGTTGAATTACTTTCGTTACTTATTTTAATTTGGTTATTTGTGGTTTGGTCTTTTAGTTAAATACCTTGGTGTTGATGGTTTGGTTCTCTTTCCTTCATTACACAAGTTTGTGTATTTCATGTGACAAGAACCTTGGAGAGTTCTTGATGTTGTGTTTTGTGTTATGAACATTATGTTGTAGTTTCCTTTCAATAAAGATTTATGTTTGCACTTGAGTAGATCTCCTATTTGTTAACATGGTATCAGAGCTTAGGTTGTTTGGTGAGAAAGTTGAAAGAGATCTAGAGCTAG
>Ga0116231_10009085_pt1 | contig 17013 bp, 12 predicted proteins | sample S1TSphgellanicum_2_FD_89695 | JGI IMG/M metagenome (GOLD analysis project Ga0116231, IMG submission 89695) | Host-associated microbial communities from peat moss isolated from Minnesota, USA - S1T2_Fd - Sphagnum magellanicum MG | ecosystem: Host-associated > Plants > Peat moss > Unclassified...
GTCGAGGGTAACATCTACGAATGAGGTGGACGGTGGACCTCTGAGTGTTGTATAATACATTATACGGTATTATATGGTATTATACAGCGCAGTCCGCGAAGAATCCAATTACACAGATCCATATTCATTAGTCAAGGTGGACAAGGCATTCAACTTGGATAACTTAAAAACCATGAATTATAATAATGAAACTTGAATTCCTTTAAATACAAAATTAATTGGACTAAATGGAGGCAGAGACACATCACATGTATTTGCTTCATGGGCAACAATTCTCACAATTTCTACCACCAATTGAAAATAAAATAAAATATTATCAATTGAATATTAAAAAGGAAGTTTGCCTTAAACAAGAAATAATTATAGCTCAATATTGTTTTTGGAAGTTGTTGGTGGGGAGGGGTGGGTGGGAGTTATTGTTACCTATTGTTGTTACATGTAGCTACTTGAGGTGGGGTGGTGAATAGAGTTTTTGTTGCTATTAGAGAAGAATTGGGGGAAAATTTGTGTTATTATTGTTGTTAGGGACTAAGGGAAAGCTTTTTAATGTTAGTTTAATTACTTGATTAAGTCACAATTTGTTCAAATCTAAGTTATGTTAATGTAGTTAGTTATGTTTTAATTCTAAATTGGTTCAAATGTGAATATGGTTTGGAATGTTTTGTGTTTGGAATATAATCTTAAGGTGTGGGTTTTCAAATCACTTTTGGTGATTCAAAATGAGACTTACATGCAACAAGCAAAAATCCAAGTCCAAAACATAAAATGGAAACAACACACACAAATTTTATGTCAATTATGCACTAGTTAATTTGATGTTCCTATGTTATTTTGTGTGGTGTGTGGACAACAATAGGTGTAGGTGCCAATATGGTAGTGTATCACAAGTTATCAAAGACATGAGTTATTGGGCTGCTAAAAAAGACATGTTATGTGTTATTGGTGTTATAAGACTACTTGGGGGTGGTGTTTCATTGCTACTTCAACTTGTAAACCACAAGATTATGAACAAGAACAAGACAAAAACCATTATAGCTACAAAAAGATGGCAATCAAAATTCACAAATAAAAGTAGGATTACAAAGAGGTGAACATGACTGCACATTTGCTTGTTTTCATTTAAGGTGTATTATATTTTTAATATCGTAATCTGGCATTTGGATAAGGTTAAAAAATAATGCCATGAATATAAAATACTTGGGTCCAAATTTTTTAAATAATACCAAAATGTTGCCACAACATCACCTTTTTTTTTTTAGTTAATGTTGTCTCACCACACACATGGACATGAAGAGAATGATATTGATGATTCTAAATATATATTGGTTAAATTATCAGAATACATAATATGATTTTTCTTATTCATTAATGTGTACGAGAATCAATATATATATAGGTACAATTAAAGAATGTGTTAAAGATTTTATTTTTTTCGGTCATGAATGGTATAATTTAAAAGGTTTGGACCCACCTTTCAACACATTTAAAAAATTTAACTAAAGTTTTTTGTGCATAGAATAGATCATGAAATAATGTAAAAACATTATTTAAAGGTGTAATCATAGTAAAGGGAGCCAAAACACTAATTGTTGAATGTAGTATAAAAAATTATCTCTATTATTTTGAAAATCCACCATTTATTATATTGAATGTACAATTTGTACATCTTTTAAAAAATTGTGTTTGTATACTTATGAAGTTGGAATCCTATGAATTTGGAGTCATTTCATTATGTTTCTAAAGTTTTTTGTCATATGCTAAGAATTTGTTGATTATTGTTTTGAAATTTGGATATGTTTTGTATTATTCAAACCTCCATCAGATGTCTTCAAATTTTAGGATGAAAATCAATATGTTTCACAAAAGGGCTATAAGTTTTGAACTATTCAAAAATATTTTTATATGCGTGTTTGATATTTTGAGTTTTGAAAATCTTGAATGACTAAAATAATTTAAAATTTTTAATTATGACTTTTTTAAAAATTGTGCATTTGGTCATAATGTGAGCCTTGGTGCAAAAAATTGAGATTTTGATTGCATTAATGGTCATGTTTGGGTTTAATATTGATATGTAATTTTGTAAACTACATGATTGATTGCCAAAATTGTGACCTTAAAACAACATTTGGTGTGTTAAAACAAAAATCTTCTTTAAAATTAACCATGATTATTGTTTTAACGTAATGTTGTAAAATTGATTCTATTGGTGCATTATAAATATAAGGACATTTCATTGGATACAAATGACAAACACATGAATGTAGTTTGTTTTCATTTGTGATTTTGGTAGTAGCTTTTGAATCAACATGATTAAATCAAAATTGTGGATCTTGAATTAAGGTTAATCAATATGCTCATGTGATTAAAGCACTTCATCCTACTCTTATGTGAGGGTTCACCATGTGACCCAATGTGATTCATTTCTCTTTTGTGCAAAGGCTTACAAATTCACATCATTTGTTGTAGGTTAAAAAAAACTTGCAAGTCCAATATTGAAAATAAGTTTTTTAGGAATGAAACGTCATCTAGAGCAATCAAAGAGGAAATGGAGGATGGTAAATATGAGCTTGTGGCAACTTTTGTAATGTTGGACCTCAAGTAAGAAGCCCTTTTGGTGTTGTGAAACCTACATAATGCGGATGTCCATGTAGGAGCATTGAGGTATTTATGAATGATGAAGGATTAAACTTTGATTTTGCACAAATGAAAAAGAAATCCAACCATGATATTGAGCTCCATGAAGAGAATGAGGTTTTTAGAATAGCTAAGGAGGAATGGATCATAATAAGATTGAACTTGCACCATTTGTGTTTCACTTGTGGTTAGAGATTCCTCATTAATAAGGTCATTGTAATAGAGTTGAGGCAAATCCAAGAGTTTTTATAAGGGTTGTGCAATTGGGGTTGGTAAGAAGAACTTTAGCATTGATTGTTTCTCTAGAATTGACAAGTTTAAGGGAAAGTCAAGATTTGTCAAATAGAGTCTTGATGCAAGAATTGTTGGGAAGAGAAGTGGAAGTTGAAAGCAACACTTGAAGAGGTTCTACAATTGGGGAAGCAATAGAACAATGTCATCCATAACCTAGCAACAAGGATTGAGTAGGTAGAAGCAAAGATGTCAAAGTCACGCTTGCTCAAGAATGGTTCTATCATTTTCAAAGAGAAGAAGCAAAGAGTGTTGGAATGACTTCCAAATAAGCAAGGGAGGAATTGAAAAGTCTTCCAAAGCTCCCAAGGAGTGTTCAATGCAGAAGGTGCTAAAGGAGGGACATATTTTGTTGTCCGAAGGATGAGCATTGGCCTTCATCAATTTGAGCCTAAAGAAATTTTCTAGATCATTTTTCTTTTAGAGCCAAACGCTCTTGAAACAAGAGTTGCTATCTCCTTCAATTTGCTAGAGGTTTTCATATGTTCACATCATGCAAAAGATATTGTGGACATCATCAGATTTGTTCTACATTGAAACTTCTGCACAATATTTTGTGATGTGTGAGATGTGTGGCTTTCTCTTACTATCTGAGACACTTCATAAATGAAAGGTTGAAGGAGAGGTTGATTATTGTCTATTCTAAATATTTGGCCAAGAGTGTGAAGGAAAGTTTCTTCCCCTTGGTTTCTGTATACATTGCAAATGCAATCCCGCAAATGAGAAATTTATTTTGCCAAATTCTCTTGCATTTTATAAGCTTTTCTATATGTATCATTCCTGCCCTTTCTTTTGCTAATTGGGTTGCATCCAAGTTTGCACAAAGGACAGGTAGTTGTACTCTATGTATTATCTGCCCAATTAAAAGCTTTCCATTCAATCCTGTTTTCATCTCAGCATCAATTTTGCTCTCAATGTTGAGGGCCTTGATGATTTCCTTGTAAGCAATCATCATTTGCTACATTTGGATAAACTGACTTCAAGATAATTTGGGCTTTCCTCAAGCCATTGATGCACTTGAGCTAATTGCATATGCAATCTTGTATGGAACTCTTAGACACAGAGGCAATCTCTGACGAAACTTTTGACCTGTACAATTTTGTTGTTGGATTTATGCTGAAGCTGGTGGGATGGGTCTGTAATGTTTTACAGCATTCTGCAACATCATTTATGAAACTCTTAAAATACAGAACCCTTCTGTAATTCTTGTTGTAAAACACTTGCAGCTGTATAAACATTTTGGATCTCCAATTTGCAATGGTAGGTTGTAATTCTGACCTGAAACATTGATATGCATTTTTCAACTTGCATATTCAGCTTCAAATTCCAACAGAAAAGGTAAAACATTTCATTATATAACTCAGACAAAGTGAGTTCCTCACATACAAAAGCTCTAACTTTTCATAAGCTTGATAATACCCACAGTATAGCCAAGATGAACACCAAAAGATGATGTACAGTTTGGAGGCAACGTGAGAGAGAGACAGAGAGAGAGACAGAGTTTGTTCAGCTCCCTGGGGGTGTACATAACGTTGTGGAGCAACAGGGAAACAGAACACTTTCTACCAACTCATTGACAACAACAGCTTGGGATTATAGCACCTCGCAGCTACAATTGTCGAGGTTGCAGGTGTAACAGCACACTCACAGTAGACACAATCTAAAAGCTCTAGAGTACATTACAACTCTTCTACACCATCTCAGTCTCTTGCCCTGGGTGTTGCTGTTCAGCAAAATGCAACCACTCATCTGAACAGGCAAGAAAACTGCGTGGTGTTGAGGTTGCTGTTCTATGATTGACGAGGCCACTGGAAAGAAAAGCCCTGTGTTCTATCTTTACCATATGTTGTAGGAGGAGGTTTCGCCTATGAGCATAAAACCTAATCTATTGCGGCTTCGAAACTTGCGAGCTGCTACTTTGCGCGGCCACAGCCAGATCTATGCTTTCTTCACAAAGACCAGTTGGGACACCTTTTTTGGCGCAGCTTCAGCAGGCGATTCCGGAAACGACACTTTACTGGTACAGACATCCTGATAGAATAGAGATAACGACGCTCCTCCGCCCATCTCCGATATCCATCATCAATTGAGAGGCCCCGCAGCGGCCGTAATCGCTGGTGTACGCTGGCCGGAGAGCGGTGCAACGCTGATAGCTTGAGCATACACACTAGCAGTCTGCTCTTGTGCTCCCGAGTTTACGAAATAGGCACCGTTCAAGAACACATCTCCAGCAGATTTCCAGTTCCAGCTTTGCCATCCGCCGTAAGTACCACCACCATCGTTCACTCGTTTTGTAACCTGCAGATCCAAAGCACAGGGAATATATGCGGACAAGATGAGTGGGCAATCAAAGAATTGTTCTCTTTTGAGCATGGCACAGGTGTTTCACTGCTCCATTATTTCCCCCCGAAAGATCCACCTGCATTTCTTGTACAACGCCTCACCAAACTACCCAAATGCAAGGCAATGAAGCTCTGCCAACTAGCAGTATGCAGCGCCTGGCAATAAGATTATGAGTTCTGTACCTTGAAGGATGCTTAAATCTATCATCAATTTCCAGATGGCCAGCTTCCAGTTGTTACCTGTTTGTTGCCATTTGCTGGATTGAAGACGTTGCCTTGACTGAGAATGGTGGGGTCTTCACTTCCTCCGATAGCATATATGCCCCAACCAGATGTGTAATCGTTGTTGAGAACTTGGACATAACCAAATCGGACTCTGCACAATCAAGAAATTTTATGTTTTGTTCTTCAGAAAGGCTTGTGAACATTCCAACACTCTTGAGCTTCTTCTGCTTGTTCAGACTTCAGAAACTCTGCTGATTGTAAACATGGCAAGCCAGGGAAGAAGCAAACCTTGGCATGCGCTGAACAAGCCCAGGTCCAAATTTATTGAAGGCCACCGTGATGTGCATGTTTCTATCTCCAACCTGATTTGGGTGAGATCCAAACAGCATCACCTGTACAGGCAAGAAGATTTCAGGAAAGTGATAAACATTAGAAGATGTCAAAATGCAGATCAAATCCAATTATGATTCTGAAACCACAATGGGCATGGTTTGAATTTATGGTTTATCCTAGCCATAGCTGAGAGCTTGAATGCACACCTATTATTACACAACTTGGGTTCCGCGCTGCTGCACACTAACAGTGACAATCAACTGATGGAAAAAATGAATTGATTTTGTGGAAATTAAGTTCCATGCAAAGAAAAATATTGAATGACATTGCATGCAACTTGAATTGGATTCAATCCTCCAGAGCCAAGAGAGAATGAATGTGTGCGCATCACACAACTATACCTTATCATGTGCCGTGAAGTAGTTGTTGGAGATTGTGATAAGATTGGAGTAATCGGTGCAATCGATCAACCCATCGGCGGCTTTGGCCAAGAAGCAATGGTCAACCCAAATGTTGTTGGAGGTCTGGATGTGGATGGCATCGCCGTCTGCGACTCCGTGCTGCTCGACAAGTGATTGAGAAGTGATGATACTCGCAGGGCCTGTAGAGACAATGTTGTGAATGTAGAGCCCGTGGATAATGACATTGTTGACGGACACCATGGATAGCGATGCACCACCTGTGATGATAACAGTAGCGCCGCGCCCGTCGATCGTCTTGTAGCTGGTGACAAATAGCTCTTGGTTGAGATGGATGGTCATGCTGTTGGCGAAGATGATCCAAAGAGGCTCATTTCGTGATGCAGCATATCGCAAGGTGCCGGGCACAGGATTCTCGACGTTGTCGTCGCTATTGGAGGTGACCACATAAATTCTTCCATTCTTTCCACCGATGGCATTTTTCCCGAAGCCGATGGCGCAGTTTGCTAGTGTCTGGCGATGCGATTCCCATTGAGGGTCACACATCCAGCAATCATCGATCGGGTTGCCACTCCCGCAACCACTCAATGTGGTGCGCGCCAGCGAAAATGCACTACTCGAAGCCTTGCTGTTGTTCGATTCCACATGATGGCATGTAAGACAAGGCATAGAAGCATTAGAACAAATTTCAGAAAAGACATCCCAAATTCCTGAGCATGGATTAGAAACCTCAGTAGAATGACGAGATCGTGCAATCTTGCAGGACGTGAGTTTCAACGACATGAAGGAGTGATGCTCAAATGTAAGCCAGCTTACTCAGGGGAATCAGCAGTCCTGTAATCTGGCAGGGGAGTCGAATCGGAAGTATCCCACAAGCTCTCCGGAATGCTACGGCTAGTGTTGTAATAGGTTTCTGCGAACCTGGCAGCCGGGCTACGGCTGGTATGTGTGCCGGCAGGGACGCTGTCGTATGGCTCGTGAGAAGTAGTCCCTGTGGTGTCGTCATTGCCTCCAAGAACATTCCCAGCGCTGAGGTCGAAGGAGAAAGGATCGTAGGACTGAGTGCTTGCACTGCCAGGAACAGTATCATCAACATACTCGTAGTTGAACGCAACCTCGTCAGGTGCGGGCCGGCATTGCACTTGCGGTAGGTTCCTCCTGCATTGGACAGCCAACACAACTAAAACCAAATGCCACACAAATTGGGGCATTGACTGCATTGCTGATGAATTGCCAGCCATTGAAATTGAAATCAATGAAGTTCGGTAGTATGGATCTGATGCTTCTTGAGCACAACTGTCAAGCCTGGTTGACTCAGAATCTTTCAAGAAGGATTGAACTGTCCAATCGCTTTCTACTAGTTGATTGATAACTACTTGACGAAAAGCTTGCAACGGGTGCAGCGTGCCTGATGAATCAATCAATTTGGAATTAACTCAAGACTTGCTCGGTGAGATTGAATCGGGAGTGGAATGACGCTGTTATATATATGCACCAGCAGCGATTCGCATGAAATTTGACCGCATATTGCTCGATCGACAAGCTTAGAGTGCTTGCATTAATTCCTTGAATTGTGCAGCAGTTTTGGCCTGCTGCAAGAACCATGGCGCTCAGCTGCAGCTGAAGCTGCTGCTGTGGGTCCCCGTGCGGCGCCTCAATCATGCTTCCCAAATCTCGAATCCCAGGAAAAACAACCCAATTCGGTCGACTCGACCACCAGCAGCTGCGCCTTGAAACCGCCCTAAACTTCTCTCAGAAAGAAAACGCAAAAATTTTTAAAAAAGGAACCCAATTTTCTGCGCCGCATAATTGGGGGCTTCTTGCAATCTTGGTCAAGTTACAAACTGCAAAGGTAATAAAGCCTTCCTCAAGATCCAGGGTGGCTCAACGATCAACACGAGTAAGTAAAGCAAATTTGATACCAGAATTTTAATCCCATGCCTGAAGAATCTAATTTCCTTTCGAATTTCGTCGCTGAAACGGCTGACCAGGTTAGACATTCGCATTGAATTCCGGCGAAACGTGAATTCTTGCCCCTCATACGGCAGTGGAAAAAAAACACACGTTTTGCAATCGCAGGGATCGATTCCCTAGGAAGTGCACTGTTCGTGCGCGAATACGTCCCGAAATCACTCCAAGCGACCTAAAAGCGGCACCGAAAGATGAGGCAGCGAAAAGCATGAAGCATCGTGACCCTCTCGTGGCGCCTCTCATTCCATTAACACCGGCGCCCGCTGGGGAATTGACGGCCGTTACCGCAGTCTCGCCCAAAAAATACACCCCCATTCCAAAACCGTATCTTGGTTGGGCGGCTATGCAACTTTCCATGCCCGTTCTGCCGTCAGCCATGAAATCCATTATGGACTCCGTAACCTGTGAGAGGATGCAGGTTATTGCATATAATCCAGCCACAGGAGTAACCAGATTATGTGCGGATTCTGACCAGATTAAGTCATAACCTATGGCCTCAAGCCACTGTGGTAACCTGCAGCCTCAAGCTAGATATCAGACATAACCAGTTTTTGAAAGGCTTTTGTCGATACCGCCCTGCTACCAGGCGTTGTGCGCACTAGAGCTATGTGAGTCAACCAATGGTGTGCGAGTGGCATCTGTGCATAAAGAGTTATGGGTTATAACTTGTGACCAGCCAGCCACTGCGGTGCTGCCATGTCGCTCAAGAACTGGTTATGTCTACATTACATTTGTTGCAAAATGACAGTGCAGCTTGGGAAAATGAGTAGAAGTTGATCGAAGGCGTGGTCCACAACATTTAAGCACACGTTCAACCGTAGCTCTCTCATGGTTTGATGGGCTGAGCTAAACATAATCTTCAGTAATATTAAGCTAAGCCTACTTATGTCAAGTGGTCATCCCATAAATCAGTAACCAAACAGAATTGTGGACCTACCAAGGGGTTACGCATTGCAAGAAGGTTAAGTAATCATGTAGGTGAAGAGACAGTTAGTGACCCCCAATAAGTTAGTGACCTTTGCATCATTTTCTTCTTCTTATTCATGGTCTTAATCCTGTCACACATATTTAAGTTGTTTGTGAACTATGAAAATTACACTGCATGTATTTAGTCATCAAATTATGCTTTACATGCACATAAACAGAGGTTTGGCTAAGGGCTTTTGGCATTCACATAATGATGAAAGTTGGTAGGATATTGAGGTTGCAGCTGGACCAATTAGGTGGATGCACCCAATCTCAAATCTTAATGTTTAAAGGTAATCAGTTCACACACCTATATATATATATATAGGAGGCAAAAGGTATAGGGAGCAAGGTTGCCACAACCATATTATAGACCTATGCACTTAAGACAACTTCAAAGCATTTTATAAATTTTAGTGAATGAAAAGGGTTTCTTAACCATAAAATCTTATAATTATGGGGATGGTATTGGTTGTAGCAAAATAGATTTAGATCTGAGTTTGGTGAGTTTAGGTGAAAGGTTGTCACATTGATTCAGATTCAGATACACCAACTAAGTGTCTGTTCTTTGAATTTAACTTCTGATGTAGTTGGTTGTTAGCCATTTGAAATGTAAATAATTAACAGACAGTTGTTATGTGTCAATCAAGATTTTCACACCCTCATGCACATTGTTCACTATGCTCTTTTCTATTGTTGTACATTGTTTGGTCACAGCCACAAAGCATAAAATGAGGAACACACTTCCATGATGAAGATCAATCTTGGTGGATTAGAATGTTTGTTAAATTTCTCAGCATATATTTATATGATATTGCTGATTATATTTGACTGAAATATATTGGGCATATCTTGGAATGGAGTTACAGAGTTGCACAGAGTAATAAACCCACATATAAGCATATGAGCATTTCATGAACAATGGTGCATGGTTTCATAGGGCATTATTAAGGGACCAGTACCCAGTGTTATTATTGATCACTTGTACAACCTTGTCAATTGATAACACAATATGCAAGACCACAACATATTTGTGCATTAAGTTATACTATTTGGTTGTGACAATTTTTTGCTTGGGGTAAAACGTGTAAAATAGGAATACTCAAAATAACCCATAGAAAGATGTCATCTAACCTTCTTTAATAGATCCAAATACACAGTTTGTGCACCAACAACGAGACTCTCATTTCCATTTCAAGAGACAATTTGACATTTCATGAACATTAACATGGCAATTTGACTTTGAATTATGATTCATTCAATTTGCATACAAATTTGCAAATGATCATTTGTGTAGCATTGGCCCTTGCCCTAAATGCTTGAAGCTAGACCTTATGGAAGAGGAAGTGCAAGAGCTTTTTGAACCTTCCAACAACAAGAATCACTACCAATATTGTTTCAATGACAATGTGGCATTCATCAATTGCATTGAGGAGATTTGGATGATACTCATCAATGAATTGAAGTACCATTTACACATGCCTTATTAACAAGGCTGAAGCTAGTAGGCCCATCATGTGTGAAAGGAAGGGGAAATAAGTTAACTATGTTGTTTTTTGTGAATGGACAATTAGAGAACAACTACAAAGGATACAACTTCTTGAAGCAAGCAAAAGGGACCAAGTTGATGGACACTTAGGCAAGGAAACACAATCTGACAAAAGCCATGGTGACAGAAGTATCATCACAAGCACCCAAGCAAAATGTTTCATGTCGCAAAAACAACAAGATGGTTGATTTTGAAGTTTTGCACAAGTGGCAATATGCATTCTTGGCCTTTAGAAAAGGAGTGCACTCAGCTTGAGGCTCATATGTCTTATTTGTTGAAGACCAAATATGACTGTAGAACTAAATTGTCATTCATTAGTCACCAACAATTGAATCACAACCAAATATTTCAAAATGTAATGGTGACTTTACAAAGTCATCAGAAATTGACAAAACCAAAAAAATCACTACCATTATCATGGCATTGTAAACACCACAATGAAAATGGGATTCCCAGGCAAGTGTGGTGGAAGGCATTCAAAGGATTAATGGAAAGTGAGCAAAATGAACACAAAATCTTCTAACATGGATGACATTTGGCTCAAAGCTACAAAAATGCAAAATTTTTGCATTTATCACAAGGCAACTCTTAATCAACATATTTTGGGGTTGCAGAGTAATGCAAAAGAACAAATCCTCAAACCCTTCCCTAAAAATTTCAATGTTGATGTTAATTTGAACTCATGCTTCAAGAGTTTCATGATTTTTGTTTGTTCCTTCTATATGCAAAGCTTTGAACCTATGTAGGATTGCAAAGTCATGGCATGTGGACATGCATACCATTCGTGGTGTGCAACCACCCATTTTAGTGTTTCTAGATGTTTATAGAAAGGTTGTGACCAAATACCTCACAAAGATTGTTGGAGACTTTCAATAATCGAATTGGTTCTTGAAGGTGGACATGGAGGTGCAATAAAAGATCTCCAAACACCCCTTCACAAGGTAAGTTTCACTTAAATCATCATGTGCAAAGTTTTTAAATTTCTCTTCAATGTTTTAAACTTCCTAGTAGTCCCAAAGTGTTTTAAAATTCACAATGTTGGAACCCATAATTTTATAACTACTCATGTGATACCTAAATTTGTGATTCTATAAGGTGCAAGTACATAGATAGGAGCCAAATTATGGAATTACATTACAAAAGGATTGTGAATATTTTTTAGTCTTTTTCACTTTTTCATATATGAAAAAAAATTTGAATGAAATTTTTTGCAACTTGTTATTAAAAATACATATAATTGCCTTAACATATCACATCTTTTGTGTTAATCATTGTTGAATAAATATGAATTTCTCAAAGTGTGCAAATTTTGCCAGATTTTGCATTTCATTTTGAACATTTATCATAATTTTGAATGATACCAAAATATGCTAACTATTTTAGGTTTTTTTTATATTCTATCATAAACTACAACTTTGTTTTACATGTCATGCACATTACACCCCATTTACATGTGGTAAAGAATTTTTGAAATTTTGAAAATTTGAAAAATACTTTGAATTTCTAAAAATTTCAAATTCCAGAACTCTTAAATTGTGAATGTTTTACAAATGTGGGTTGTAAGGTATTGTCATCTAAATTCTTTTACCACTAAATTTATTTTATTAAAAAAATCCTTTACAAAATTCATTATATTTGAAACAACTATTGTTCAAGTTCAAAAGTCTTTTACTAAAACCAAAAATAAATTAAATTCAATGAATATTTAATTTGAATTCTTCAACATTCATATTAGTCATTTAGCCAAACTTGGAATTATTAACATAACTTTTAAATGCCAAAACAAAAACATACGTAAAAAATTTTATGGTTTTCACCATCATCCAACATGGTTTTGGGCTCCTATTTATGTACTTTGACCCTATAATCCATATGGTCTTTAGTCTATTACTCTCATGATTAATGAATGTGGATGCAAAATTTTGTAAAAATAATTTAATAACAATTTGTTTACCATTTATTGCACTTAAGGTTCCAATGATTCCTTTCTAATTTCTATCAATCCATGTATAGTTAAATGTTATCCTAAAAGTTTATAAAAGTTACTAAATTGCAAACTTTAAATGTTGTAAATGAAAACAGTGAACTTGAAGTCTTTATATTCCATTATATGGGTCTTTATTCCATAAAGTTTGAAATTTGTTTCTTGTGATTCCTTTTACATTCCTTAAGTCCAGGTGTAGTCTCTATTCAATCCTTGGATAAGTTCACAAGACACATGTAAAGTCATGTTCAAGTCCACATATTCCATTTTCAAGGACCTACAATCCATAAAGTTTGACAATTTTGTGTCCCATTATCTCTTTCACAATCTTTTATTCCATGTGTAGTCTTTGCTAATCCTTTAGTCCATGTGGTCCTTTGTTAATCCTTGAGTATACACTTGAATCACTATGGTAGAATACATCACCTCATATCAAATCCTTTTAAAGTCCATATAGGCAAATTCCTAGGAACTTTAATCCACACAATTTATAATTTGTCATTTTTTATTAATAGACATTTACATTTTGAGTAGAGTCTAGGGGCTTGAATTACATATGTATTTTTTGAATGTTCAACTTGACTATAGTGATTTATTTGATTAAATTCATTTAATCAAGTTATACAACCTTAATCAAAATGGCTAATGATTTTTAATTAAATGAAACATTTAGTCAATATCCCCAATGTTTTATGATAAAATGTGACATGATTTGTTAGAGTAAAACCAAGCTAATAGGAACCAATTTTGGTGTAATTAGTCTTTGGTTTTGATGTTCATAAGTCTCCTAAACTAAGTTAATGTTGAAAGTATATGTTGCATTTATGTGAAGCCCTTTCTAATATGTTAATTTAGCATCTATTAAAGTTTGAAAGTCATCCAATAAATATAGAATACCTTTTAACACATTTTAAAGCCCATAACCAGTGTTTTTCAACACAGTGAAACAATGTAAAAACATTGTTTAAGCATTGTTGTTTACCACTACCTCAAAACTTTTCATCCAATCTTGTGTTGCCACATCATCTTTTTAGGATTAATATAATGACTCAAAAGGTTGCCATTAGCTCTTATTAGCTTGTTTTTACTCATTACCCTATGTATATATCTATCTCCTACCTATTCACCCACTTATTTACCTAGTTAGTTATTTATTTACCTATTACCCACCCGCCCACCCACCTACTACTTATTTACCTACCTATCTACTTTTTTTTTTTACCTACCTACTTATATTTTTTCACCTTTGTATAACCTCCTTACTTACTTACCCACACCCACCCATTTACATACTTAAGTTTAAGACCATTAGGTGTAACCATTAAATGTAACCACTAGGTTTAGCCACTAGATTTAGCCACTAGGCTTACGAAAAGTTTAGCCAATTTTTTACCATTAGCTTTAAAGCATTAAATGTAACCACTATGTTTATTAACCACTAGATTTGGCCACTGGGTTTACCCAAAGTTGAGTCATTAAATTTGGCCACTAAGTTTAGCTTAGGTTTAGGCATTATGTATAACCATTAAGTATAGCTTAGGTTTAGCCATTATGTTTAACCATTAAATTCAACCATTAGGTTGAACCTAAATTTAACCACCATGTTTAGCCAAGGTTGTTGAAGGAAAACCTATGTTGTCATTGTAAAACAAAATAGACAGACATGCTGTCATTGTAGAATGGAATGAAGACCTATGATTATCCACATAGGGCAAAATGAAGTTGGTTGATTAGGATTGAATACATGATAGTTTGAATTAATATTCATGGCAAGAAACTAGGAAGGACATTGGAGTTTTGAATTTTTGGATCATAACTTGTTTTGTGATTTTTGTTGTTGAAGAAATTCATGTTAGAATAAGAAAAGGATTTTTGATGGAGGACAATTTTGGCAACATTGTACATGTTTTTGTATTCTTGTTTATAATTCCATACTAGTCTAAAATTTTAATTTGTTTTAAATTCATAGATATGATTATGGTTGGGATATGGATTTTGGAACATTTTGATTCAATGTTTGATTATCTATTTTTTGTAGTTTGTTTTTATTATACTTTAAATGTTTGATAATGAGATGTTAAATATAAAATTCAAGATTGGAACATTAGAAGAATATTAACATTTACCATTTGGTGACCATCCCTGAGCATGAATTTGAGGTAGAAAATTCAATATTCTAAAGATTTTTTTAAATTATTTTTTAAATAAGCATAAAAAGGTTATTATGTGAAAATTATTTATTTTTTGGTTCTACAAATTTAGAATTTTTTGAAAGGTTGTTAAGATTGAAATCTAATCAAAATAAATGTTGTAAGCATTTAAATATACAACAATGTTTTTACCAAAAATAATAGTGGAATGGGGACGAACATGAATTGCATGGTGACTAGAAGTTTACAAAAACAACTAAATCAAGTTGCAAGTTGACATAATGAAGAAGAGGACATAATAGAAACTAAACTGCATTTCTTAAAAAAAGTAACACAATTCAAACCCCAAAAAAGAAAAACAATATATTTTGTCAAGAATATGCATGACAAAAGAGCAGCGCCCTATAGGGTATAAGACATCGTCTACAATAGTTATGGAACCTCAAGAAACATTTATTAGTAAAACAATGAGGCAACCCAATGGGTAAATGCACACTACACTCACCCAAAAAGGGCAAATGAAAATCCATTTTTATAGTCCAAATCCATTGATTTTTCAAAAAGAAACATTTAAATGATGTTGAAGACATTTTGCCGTTTCCAAGTTCATACCACCATAATTTAAACTTTTTTTTAAAACCTCCAAAAATATGGGCCTTGAAAAAATCAATGTAGATATTGAAATGGATTTTACAAATTTGAATTTTTCATTTTAAATCTTAAAATTTTTTTAAGACTTTTTCTCATTTGATTTTTCATCTTAAGTGTTATGGAATTTCAATGTGTGGTGGTAAGAAATTATAAGCTTAATTTCCAACTCCACTAAAAGAAAAAAGGTCATAATGATAATTTTTTTGGGATAGTTTGGACTATGACATTGGATGTACCATCCTTTGTAAAATCCACCTTGAATTGACAATTTATCCTTTTGGTAATTTTTTTTTTGGGTTTTAAAGATTAGAATGTAGGTTTCAATTTTTCATCTCACTTTTGCCAAGTTTTTCAAATAGATTTGAATATAATGCAACAATACTCAATTCATTTAGAAATTATTACCACTATGACTTCCAAAAAAATCCACTATGATGTGTTTTTACCCCAATATTTAGAAGAAAAACTGTTGTTGAAGGCAATATTTCCAAAAGTTGAATCAGAAGGACATGGGGAAATACTGCAATTAGGGTTTAACCCTATATATTTGCAATGAAAGGTATGAGGAAGAACATAAATGAATCTATCATCTTGAAGACATGGTAATCTATATAAATTCAAGGAGGTACTATGTGTCCATGAATAAGTACAAAAAGGGTTGGAAATAAGATCAATAGATTGAAGTTTTGCTTTGCAATTTGCATCACCCTAATACCATCAACTACTTGGTGAGTGGGAAAAAGACTTGGATAACATGACCAAGTTGAAGTGATACCATAATATGCAAAAATTGTACTTTAAACAAAGTATTTAGAGGAACAAGCTTTTGCAATTAAAGTTATGTACTAATAAAGGATGGAATAAGAGCTAAATGTAACATTCCACCAATACAGAAGAAGAAATCTTGTCTTTTTCCACTACCCAAATTCACTAGGTTTTTAGTGAAATAGGACAAAATTGACTAATATGTAAATTGTATGGTTTTGGTAAAAAAAGACTAATTGATTAGGACATTTTTAGTGAAATGTTTTTTCGTCATTTTGGATAGTTGCATGGTGCAAATGGATATACGAAGTCCCAAGTTAATATGATGTGAAATAACATGCCACATATATATATATTTATTTATTTATTTATTTTTTTATTTATTTTTTTATTTTTCCAGATCTTGGAATCACATATTACATTTTTGTCATCGCATGCCATGAAAAGAATTTAAAGTGTGTGTGTGATTGAACCCCAAAACCTTATGGAAACAGATTGAAACCTTAACCACCAAACCATTTCAACACTTTATGAATAAATTTGATGAAAAAGTTTAATTTTATCATGTCTTCTATAATATTGTTTAGGAAATTCAAACTTTAACAATTTTTTTTGAAAAATGTATTCAAATGCTATGAATGAAAAGATGATATTGAAGTTTACTCAATAATTTATTCAAAAAAATTATTATAATTTACAAAAATTAAATTTACAATGTAAAAAAAAAAAAAAA
>Ga0116231_10009086_pt1 | contig 17013 bp, 16 predicted proteins | sample S1TSphgellanicum_2_FD_89695 | JGI IMG/M metagenome (GOLD analysis project Ga0116231, IMG submission 89695) | Host-associated microbial communities from peat moss isolated from Minnesota, USA - S1T2_Fd - Sphagnum magellanicum MG | ecosystem: Host-associated > Plants > Peat moss > Unclassified...
AGGGGGGGGGGGGGGGAGGGGGGGGGGGGGGGGGGGGGGGGGGGGGGGGGGTTGTTGTGCTTGTGTCGGATTTGATTTTTTTGCATTTTGGTCTTCTCACCATGTTCCCAATGTGTTCCCCCAACAAGTTCTCAATGATGTTCTTAACCTGTTTCTCAAGTTCCCTATGTGTTCCTCAAGATGTTCCCAATGTGTTCCCCCAACAAGTTCTCAATGATGTTCTTAACCTGTTTCTCAAGTTCCCTATGTGTTCCTCAAGATGTTCCCAATAGTACTGCACTTCATACCACATCTTTTGCCCAAAGATGAATCTTCATAACCTATGAAGGTGGCCCAAAGGGAGGCACTTTTTTTGGGGGAATAATTTCCAAAATTATTTTGTGATGGGCCAATTGAATGGCTCCTTGCAAAAACAAGTAAAAACTTTGGGTGTAACTTAATTGTTTTCGGGGCAAATTTTTGCATCCTGGTGACGAGAAAAGTAGAGTTGTGAATGGTATAAAGGACTCTTTTTTTTTCCGTCAAAATGGATGGGCCCAACTCACAACATTATGGGGGAAGAAATTCCAAAGTCACCATATGAAGGCAATAGGTTCTCCCAACATGTCAACAAAAATATAGATTAACAAGTGTTTTTCTTTTGGGTGAATTTTCGCCAAATGATGATTTGTTTTTTCAAAATGCTAAAACTTTAGTGTTTTGGGGGGGCTTTCTTTGCCAAATTTCGAATTTTAAAATTTTGTTAAAAAATTGCTAGGTTCTGCCCTAAGTTTAAGTATGGAGTAAAAATATAGAAGGATGCTAAAAACAATTTACTCTCATAAATGTCATAATTTGCAATTGCCAAATCTGGCTAAATAATATTTTGGATGGTTGCCACTCCACTTACTAAAAACAATTTACTCTCATAAATGTCATAATTTGCAATTGCCAAATCTGGCTAAATAATATTTTGGATGGTTGCCACTCCACTTACTAAAAACAATTTACCCTCATAAATGTCATAATTTGCAATTGCCAAATCTGGCTAAATAATATTTTGGATGGTTGCCACTCCACTTATGTCACAAATTTGGGGGAAAGGAAAAAAAAAAAAACTGCTAAACCCGTTACTTAGGTTCCATATCTCTCATGATTTGTTTGAACCTGGCCTTTAATGGTATAACCATTACCCAAGGACTTATTCTGCCCGAGTCTTGACTTTCCCCTAACATGGAAGAGACTTTGCATGTCATTAAGACTTGGGGCTGACGTTTTGACAATGAAACTACTTTAAGAATTTTTTTTGAGCAACTTAAGGAACCATCAACATGTGCAACCAATGTTCCAAATGTTGATAGACAGCTGACGATGGGGTGTGTGCTTGTGTGAGGTGTGATTTTTTTGCATTTTGGTCTTCTCACCATGTTTCCAAATGTTGATAGACAGCTGAAGATCTAGCTGTAACGTATAAGCCGCTAGTATTCATCAAATTCATTTTGCATTCAAATAACATAACTATATGCACCTTCGTGGAAAAGTTTTAGTTGATGCGTCTCTTGATCATCCCATTGGAACTTTGAATTTACTTACATCACGAGTTTATGAGTAAATATCAACAGTATCAACAGTTGAGCAAACTTGTGATGCAAGTAAAGGAAAAGAGGAGTATATAAACACTCCGAGTCCCCTCAGTTTTTCATCAAAGTGTGAGCAACGGCAGCAATTTTGTGATACATAGATAGTAATCTATATACAGTTGTGCTTGCTTTTGTGGATCCAGCAATAACACAAGCTTTCACACTCTTTGATCTTCAAGCAGTTTGCAATAGTTTAAGCAGTGCTAGGGAAGGAAAATGGAGGGGAAGAAGAACCTGCAGGTAGCCATTCTCGTCTTCAAAGGAGTGACAGCATTGGATTTTGTGGGCCCTTATGATGTGCTGAACTTTTTGCCCAATGTGAAGGTTGTGTTTGTGAGCCACACTGCAGGAGAGCTTTACAAAGATGTGGGCACATTCACCATCCAAGCCACAGCCTCTTTTGATCAGGTACAAAAACAAAGAGCATGATCTATGTAGTGTTTCAAACTTTCAAGCTGATGTCTGCAGGAATATCTCACTTTAAAAAGTTGAAATTTTCACTCATTGTTGAAGAAGAATTTTGCATGTACTTTTTGTTGAAGAAATTTTCACAAGTTCGATATAATGTCAAAAATCTGTACCTGGAGAAATGTTTGCAGGAAAAAATTCTGTTGCACTAGAACTTGAGACTGATGGGTACGGAGTTCATCTGTGTGCACAGGTGCCAAATCCAGACATAGTTGTTGTGCCTGGAGGCATGGGCACTAATGCCCTTTTGGGAGATAAGACAATCTTACAATGGCTGTGTAAGGTATTTCAGTTTCAATATCCATGTAGGAATCTATTGATGTGTTTGAGCTCTCCCTGATCTGCAAACATAGAAAAGAAAGCATTGTGGGTAAGAAGATCAAGCTCTCAATTTTCTTGTGAAGAATGAATACAGCATGATGGAAAAATCACCTTCCTTGACTGTGCACTGATCAAGTTATGATGCTCATGTTTTGCACTCGAAGGATCACAAAGTATGGAGTTTCAGATGAAATATCTGTGATGGAATTTGATGATGGTTCTTCTGGACTTTGCCCTGTTGCTGTTGATGACAAGGTGCACGAGACTAGCTTATACACAACTTCTGTATGCTCGGGTTCTCTCCTACTTGGAGCTGCTGGCTTGCTCAATGGACTGGAAGCAACAACTCACTGGAATGCATTGGAATTTCTTACAAACTTCGGTGCTAAGCCTGTAAAGGCCAGAGTTGTTCGACAGGTAGTAAAAATATCATGAACAAAATTCCTCACATGGCATTCATCAACATTTCCTTGTTTCTGCCATTTCAATCTTAAATCTCACCAAAAACAGATGCTGTAACAGTAGGAAAGTGAAGAGCTCTCTGCCATTTCAATGAGCAATCTCACTGAAAACAGATGCTGGAATGATATGAAAGTGAAGAAACCTCTGCCATTTCAACTTTGTATCTCACCAAGAAACAGATGCTATAATGGTATGAAAGTGAAGAAATTCTCTGAATTGCAGAAGATCAAAAAGACTTAACATACCCCTGTTCATGTGTGACTGTGTATTGGAAGGGCAAGATAATCACAGCAGCAGGTGTGTCAGCTGGAATTGACATGGCTCTCCAGCTGGTAGCTTTGATATTTGATGAAACAACAGCCAAAACTGTGCAGCTCAGTATGGAGTATGATCCTCAACCTCCATTTGATTGTGGGAGTCCTGAGAAAGCTGGACCAGAGATCGTCTCTAAGGCTCAGTTACATATGCAAGCAGAGATGCAGCAATTTGCTGCAGAGCTCAGTAAGTGAGCAGCAGAATTGCAGATTCCCTGCCCTCTTTTGTCTTCTGTGATTATGTGTAGAAGCAGAAGACAAAATCTGACAAGCAACTTCATGGTCAAAGTGGTATACAAAAGTTTTATAAATAAAAAGTGTGAGCTCTTGCAAACATCCTGGTGCAGATCTGTATATCCTTTGTTTGCAACAAGAAATTGCACTCATCCTCATGCCTCATTTGTATGTCCTTTGTTGCAAGAAATTGCAATGATGATGGTAAACAAACTGTCACAAATTTCTCTTAATCTTCAACTTCCTGCGACACCTCTCTCTACCTCTCTCTACCTCTCTCTACCTCTCTCTCTCTCTCTCTCTCTCTCTCTCTCTCTGTGGCTCAACAATGCACGAAAGAGTTTCAGACAAAGCCTTCATGTGACTGTGCTCAAGAAAACAAGTGATGAGATGAGACTTGCTGTTGCAAATCCAGTCTGAGAATCAAGAAGCAATTAGAGGATCCCCCCACAAGCAAGAATGACAAACTACTCCTTCTCCTCATGGTTGAAGCAATCGTGGTTCCCTTGCCAATCTAATGAACAATGCAAAGAGGTTAGCAAATGTCGAAGCAAGAAATCCTGCCAACAAAATTCTGCCAGAAAGGCAGAGCACGTTATAGAGAAAAAATGCTCCAAAGATGTTTCTTGCCAAACAAAAAATCCTGCTAGAAGAAGAGCACACGAAGGGAGAAAAATGCTCACAAGATTCTTCTTCTCCTGTGATCTTCGCTTTTCTGAAGTTGAGATGGAGTATGTTGCTGGGATCAAGGACATGCTTGAACTTCTTCACGACAGACAAGCAGCATGCACAGGAGCATACTCCTCTGAAACCAATTCTTCTTAAGCTCACATCGAAGAACCGATTGTCAGAGGTAAGAAATGTGGAGGATTCAGCGCAAAGAGTTACCATACCATCGATTGGCAAGAAGAAGAAACTTTGCAATTTTCGCTGTAAGAAAGTTTTGAAATCTCACGAAAACAGGACCGTTTCCTCTAGTTAGGAAGCGCGAGGAGACCAAAGAAAGCAAGACGCAACAGCGGCGAGAGATCGGCAGGCAGCAGCACCTATCCCATCACCGTGCACAGACGCACGGTCGAAGCGGAGGTTCCGGAAAAAGAGAGAGGAAGGGAAGGGTGGGGACAGTAGACTTTCCGTGCAGAGAATCAATCCTTCTTCTTCTTCTCCTTCTCTTCTGCCATTTCTCTGCTGGCGATTGCACGCGTTGCTGCTGCAACAGTAGTAAACCCTTCCTCAAGATACGGCACTTTCTTTTCCACCGCCTCCCCTCTCCTTCTTGCACTCATGTCCTTTGTCCTTCCCCCCCCCCCCAAACCCCAACGCCTTCTTCAATAATCTGGCTCTCTTTCTGTCTTCTTCCTTGTGTGGATCTCGCCAGACGATACGGACAAAGAGGTTGTCGTCGTATTTGTGTCATGAAGAATCTGTCGTGATGTGAAGACGATCGCACTACAAGGAAGGTTTCTTCACAACAAATTTTAGAGAGAGAGAGAGAGAGAGAGTGGACGTTCTTCTTGTTCATTTCCACAATTAAAAGCAGAAGAAAGTGCTCTTGTTTTTGCCGCTGCTTGCCGTTGCCGCTGCTGTTATTGTTGTTGGAGCAGGTGGCTGTATCTGATCCTGACAAGGCGGTGTAGGGCGAGAGAAAGAAGACAGAAAGCAAACGAGAGGACGACTGTGGTGGTGGAGAGAAGAGGAGGAACAGAGCAAAGCTTGTGTTTAGGGTTTGTGAGATCCGTAAGGCAGGCAGTTCAAGAGTTCCAGCGATGGCGTCAGGCTTGAGAGCAGTTGCTTCTTGCAGCAGCTGTAGATTTGCAATGCTCACGCTGTTGGGATTGCTCACTTGCGCGCAAGCTTTCTACCTTCCGGGCAGTTATCTGAAGACGTACAAACGAGGGAAAGATCTAGAAGTGAAGGTGAATGCCATCACGTCGTTCGATTCTGAGCTTCCTTACAGCTACTACAGTCTTCCCTTCTGCAAACCGGAGGAGGGGGTGAAGAAGACGGGGGAGAATCTGGGCGAGCTTCTGATCGGGGATCAGATCGAAAACTCGCCTTACAAGTTCCAAATGAATGAGAACCAGACCCATGTGAAAGTGTGCGTGCATGATGCGCTCACGGAGCACGATGTCAAGCTTCTCTCGCAGAGGATCGATGACTACTACCAGGTGAATCTCATCCTTGACAACTTGCCTGTGTCGCGGTACACTTGGGGATCAGACAACCAAACCCTCAGATGGACTGGATCACCCATCGGATTGAAAGTTGACTCACAGTACTATCTCTACAACCATCTCCAGTTCAAAGTGTTGATCCACAAGTATGATATGGAAGCTGGTATGGGTACCATCTTGGGGACAGGAGATGGGGTTGATGCTGTCACAGCTGCTCCTGACAAGAGCCTGGAAGGCTCATTCATGGTGGTTGGCTTTGAAGTCAATCCCTGCAGCATCATTCGTGATGCCCAAGCTGCAGATTCTGTCCCCAACTATCAGCACCTGTCCGAAGCCCAGTGTAATCTCGAGGGACATCACCAGCCCATCAAAGTCGGAGAGCGGATTGTGTACTCTTACGATGTTGAGTTTGATCTCAGTGATATACGCTGGCCCAGCAGGTGGGATGCTTACCTGAAGATGGGGAATGCAAGAGTCCACTGGTTCTCCATTCTGAACTCTATCATGGTCATCTCTTTCCTTGCGGGGATTGTGTTTGTGATTTTCCTGCGAACTGTGCGAAGAGACTTGACCAAGTATGAGGAGCTTGACAAGGAAGCACAAGCGCAGATGACAGAGGAGCTTTCTGGGTGGAAGCTTGTGGTAGGTGATGTATTTCGTGCACCACGATGCTCAGAGCTTCTTTGCATTGTGGTGGGTGATGGAGTGCAAATCACAGGCATGGCGATTGTGACAATTGTGTTTGCAGCTCTGGGATTCATGTCACCTGCATCGCGAGGAATGCTGTTGACAGGCATGGTGTTGTTGTATCTCTTCCTTGGCATCACTGCAGGCTATGTGGCTGCAAGGTTGTGGCATGCTTTGAAAGGAAACACTGCAGGCTGGAGATCGATTGCATGGAAAGTGGCATGCTTCTTCCCAGGCATTGCCTTCACGATCCTCACAGTGCTGAATTTCATTCTGTGGGCAGGTGATAGCACTGGTGCAATCCCTCTTTACCTGTTCTTCATCCTGCTGCTTTTGTGGTTTGGAATCTCTGTTCCATTGACGTTGTTGGGAGGCTACTTGGGAGCACGTGCAGAGCAGATCCAATTCCCAGTGCGCACAAACCAGATCCCTCGTGAAATTCCCTCACAGAAATACCCTTCATGGCTGTTGGTATTGGGTGCTGGCACTCTGCCGTTTGGAACCTTATTCATTGAGCTGTTCTTCATCATGTCGAGTCTCTGGATGGGACAAGTGTATTATGTATTTGGGTTTTTGTTGGTTGTGTTGGTGTTGCTGGTCATTGTGTGCGCAGAGGTCTCAGTGGTGCTGACATATATGCATCTGTGCGTCGAGGATTATCACTGGTGGTGGAAAGCGTTCTTTGCATCAGGCTCTGTGGCACTATATGTCTTCTTGTATTCCATCAACTACCTCGTCTTTGATCTGCATGGCTTGAATGGTCTGGTTTCAATTGTTCTCTACCTTGGCTACTCCATTCTCATGGTGATTGCCATCATGTTTGCAACTGGCACAATCGGATTCCTGTCATCATTCTACTTTGTGCACTACCTCTTTTCCTCAGTGAAGCTTGATTGAGAGGTATGCAGTAAGCTTAGTGTTCTGATGATTTGATTCATTGAGCAAGGAAAAGGTGGTGCTTTTGGGCAGTTGTTTGCAGTGCAATCTGCCCTGTTGAGATCTTGACAAAGGCATAATTCCATGGGTACAAATGGGGATGTCATGACATTGGAGCATTTGAGGAGAGTAGTAGGAGACTTTGCATAGCAAAGTATTTATGCTAGTGACATTGGGTTCCTAGAATGCATGGAAATCGGCAGGTAGTTAGTTTGGTTTTTCAGCAATCACAGATATTATACTTCTACATCCATTTCCATTGCCATGGGAGTTCTTGTGGGTGAATCTATGGGTGGATGATGGAGTAGATTAATTTATTTGGCAAACACAGAGAAACTAGTGTAAGAAAGCAGTTGCAATTTTCTTACATAAAATGATGCTGCTTTTGTTCTACAAATTCAACAATCAAATTACATGTTTTTTGAGTTCGAGTGCAGACAGACATTTCTGGGAAACTTCTGTCTTTCTTTGACACAAATCAATCTTAATATGAGGATTCTTGATGTTTATGGTGTCTGTTTTGGGTTGTGCAATGGACTTGTGATGACTAGTGTTGTGTTTACCAGGTAAGGGTTTTTTTACATATGCTCTCCATGTCTTGATTGGTTGAAGCTCCTGTATGCTTATGAAAATAGAAATGGATTTGTCATGAAACAATGTTCAAATCTTCCAATTATTGTCTTTGAAAAGAAATGAAGAAATGCTTTATCTTTTGTTATGATGAGGTATTGTGTGTGCAACAAGAAAGGTGAATTTCTTCTTCCTTTTTGACTTATTTGAAGAATATTGATAAAGCAATCCAAGATTTCTCAAGTAAGTTAATTTGACATGGCAAGAAATCTAAATGAAGTTTTTTGTTGTATTCAGAATTATAGTTTTGTCTTATTTTTGTGTTGAAAAGCCTTGTAACCAAAATACCCATCATCATGATGTTCACTTACATGTGGGATGTTGTGTGTTTCACAATGATGAATAGTCTTTCTAGATGTCTTTAATTGTATTGTTGTGATCATTTAGAAACTGAAGCAATGGAAGTTGTCGAAATGGAAGAAATCAACACCAACATTTAAAAAAAGGAAGAAATAAACCCAACTCAATTGTAGCTTTTATGATTCATGGGGGACTTGGAAAAATGACCACCATTCAATTGTTCTCTATTGTATGGCTATAGATTGACCCACATGAACCCAATTCATTTGAGATTCCCACCAATTAGCCATCATGTATAGGTTTGTTCATTTGGTCTCGCATTTTTGAGAAAAGGTAGAATTTACATTCAGTGGTCTTTGAAATGCAAGTTCAATTTTTTAAAAAGTTCATGAAACATTCCTTATTTTATTTTAGTTGTTGTTGGTTTGACCTTGCCATAATTACGAGAAGAGACATTGTAACAAATTTTTAATTTTAAGGTTTGGATGTGTACATGAAGGAGTTTTAGGGTTTAAGGAAAGAATGTTTTCTCTTGTTTTCGGTAGGGAGTGTTTATTCATGATGGCAATGGAGACAAGAAAAAAGAGTGAAGGAGATGCGGTGGTGTTTATTGCTTTGATGTTTTTATTTTATTTTCTTTTATTTGGGATGAGTGAGCTACTGGGGATAATATTGGACACTGGCTGAATGTGAGGTAGGGGAGTTACCAAGCGATGTGGAGTTGGTGGAACTCTTGTTATGGAACGAAAGAAAGAGACACAACAAAGTAGATAAGTGGGAAGGGGGGAGGCTTATTTTTTTAGTATGTAGAGGTTTTTAGAGAAGTAAGGCTAGATTTTTGTCTCCAACAAAGGTACAAAGAGATTTGCTGCGCAATGTACTTGAAGAGGCAAAAATTTAGTCTATGAATTGGGTTTGCAAGTTTCATCATCATAAGGGATCTCAAGAGTGGCTTGGAATCTTCTCAATGTTTGTTTGTTGGGTTAATTTTTATGTGAGTGTTGTTGACGTGCATATCATGAAAGAGCACCCTAATTACTGGGAACTTAAAAAAACAGCCATAGTTCGTTGAATTTTATAAGGTGGATCATGGAGGGGAGGGGGGGGGGCGTTGTGGTTTTTTTGTAAAACTTATGAAGTAGTCACCGGGGAGTTGAAGTGTGTTGTTTTCTTGCTTTTATGTGTTGTCAATTTGAGGGATGGTGTCATGAGCACTGGTTTATGCAATCTATTTGGACTCAGGGATCTATGTTACAAAATGTAATATGGGACTTGGGTTCCTATGGAAGCTTGATATGGTTATAGGTTTATATGGTCTAAAAAAATTGAGAGGAGAAGGAAGGCCAGTCGGCTCAAGATAGAGAGATCAGAGTGATTTGACCCTTTAGAGACCTCAAGCCTCTCTTTGTTGGAAGAGGGAGGAATTTAGGTGGTCATAGGATTTGAATTAGGTGGCCACACGTTCATGCCAATGGGTAATTCTAAAAGTGTATCTATCATTTAATATATGTGTTCCGTGTTTTGATTATTGTGTGCGCTAGTTTTTTGTAACACCATTATGTGACAAAATGCTTGTTCTCTATCAATTTTCACAAAGTTGCACAAATTTCCCTTTGGTTTCAACCACTTTATAAATTCATGGAATGGCTATGAATCATGTTTCTTTGCATTAAGAAATATTGGATTGAATTAGCACTTATGCATGTGAGATATTTGTCGGATTTTCAGTTAGGTTCTAGTTGGTTTTGATTCGGTGATAATTATGTGCAAACATCATAAGAACATCTCCACTGACACATTGCACATGTTTTGGATGAATAATAGCATTTGGCTTTGGGCTAGCATTTGTGCAACCGATATTGTGGCTATCAAAAAGCATTGCAAAATCGAATGATTACTTGTGATTGGTTTGGTAAAATGATTGGTCCAAGTGGTTTGCTATTAGTAGCCTTTCATCTTTTGTATTTGTTGTTTTCACGTTTATGGGTGAGGCGTGGGAAATAATAAGCTATCCATTTAGGATGAAAAAAATATTGTTGAAAACCCAAACATTGAGTATGTGTGAAAATGCTCTAAAAGCATCCCGAACAATAACAATAAAATGATCTTTTCAATATATTTTGTGTGAACTATTACAATCAAATAGTGTAAAAATTGTTGGGGTTGGTAAATAATGCTCATATTAACAATGCCTTGCGATATCATTAGTAAAAAGAAACAATTAGCCCCCTTAATGAGTGGCCTAGGTGGTAAGATTAATATAGTTGATGATTTTACTTAATCTACTTTTTCAAGTTCATGAGTGGGGATGCAGGAGGAATTAACATTGCACCTCGAATGTGGTAAATATTGATGGAGGCTCTATTACGGAGGTTGCCATCAGGCATGCTATAAGTCTAATTTATATTTCTCAACATTTTTCAATGTTGCCTGTTGTGCAACATGCATCATGAACCATGAGAGTTAATCACCTTCAAAATTTTGTATCATCCTTCTATATTTTTGGCTACTTAAGCCAAATAGAGCAATCTTGTGATTTTTCTTTTTTTTAATTAAAAAAAAAAACTTTTGGCAATCAAACCCCCAAAAAGTAATTCCATTTTCAAAGTTTTTATTTATGGTAATTTTTTTCAGAATAAAGATGCTAAAAAACATGTATTTTGTCTCATAAGGATAACTTACATGCCCCATGTTTTAGTCTAAAATGGATTCCCCTAAATTTTGGCTCACAGCTTGTATACTCATAAATTGTAGCCTTCAAATCTACACTAATTTCATGCATACAACCTTTCAATGCACATCTTGACTTGAGATCATGCACATATGACATGTCCGCAATGATGTTCATGTGCAAACTACTCTTCATTCCATAGTACAATTTCATTCATCTTATAACCAACAAAATTATTGAATGTCATACACATTGCAAATTATTACACAACAAACCCCCCCTTGAATGCCAACATCTGTGGACGCCAAAAACAGAAGGAAAACACATGCAAGCTTGTTTTTCAATATTGATGCACTTTATATGAAAAATATGGACAACATTTGAGCAAGAGTTCTAATTTCATTCAGGTTTGAAGTTTGAACTGTAATCTACCTCTCTAGTTTTCATGACTCCTTTTGATTCAAACTTATAATTGAAAGCTTTATCCTTTGCATGTTGTCTAGTTTCATTAGGAATGTGTCTTGACATACGCAAGTTTTCTTTTTCTTTCAGTTTAGGCATGTAATTGATATAGGTGATCAGACATAGATGATTTGGAATGCTATAACTTGGCAATCTCATTAATGAATTGGACAATGGTTTCTTATTATTAGCTCACACAATTGATTTTTGAGCATTTAAAATTTCATCCACACAAATGGCTTTACCTATGTTGGAAGTTTTCTGGTATACACTCATTCCCGGTCTGCTGGTCCACCTGCATCAACACATTTTGGCTTTGTTAGTGTGGCTTGGTGTATGCCATCCACTAGGACCCCACAAAATGACCTTTCCATTGACTTACATAAAGTGTAGGGTACAGGCATAAAGTGTAAGGCAGAGGACCTTCCTGGAGTGTGGGCTCCCCATTTCAGGAAGCTACCACCCCTGGACCATACCTGGTATAACATACATGGTACAACAAACCAGCTGAAAGACATGAGACTGCTGAAAGGTCCACCTAAGGTCTCTCACTGACTTTACTGCAGTAAAATCTTTGCTGCATAAAAGTGCCATCCAACTGCAAATGGAATTTCAGCTGGTTCTTTACACAGATTTCCAAACTAGCGCTCACTTGGTTGCACTTAATGACATGCTGTAAAGAATTGTCAATTTTATTATATTTTTTTATGTGCAAGAATTCAAGGTGAAAAGAAATCTAGGATGGCGCACCAACCAAAACTCATGGTGCTGCTGCAACCAGACAGAGCTGAGCCGAGCTTCTCAAGAAAACAACAAATATGCTGATGGGTCACCCAGCCAAGACTCTCCTCGCTGCAACCATGTAGATCAAGCTGCAACAATATAAAACCAAGCTCCTAACAAAGAAAAGAGTACATTCAAGGGTTAATAAGCAAGGGTGCTGCAACTGTAAAGTATCTTTGCAAGAACAAAAATGCAAGGAACTGAATGTTATGTGCCTTTACTTTTCTCATTACTGCACTGCATAGTGAATGAGCAAACATCAAGGGAGGAAACATTTCAGTAAAAGCTATTTTGCTAAACTGAAACTTTATGCCACTGAAAAATGATGACTGGGAACCATGCAACCCAATTGAACTTCAATGCCCAAAGAATTTGGTGTCCTGTTTGATTATAATCGACTTAGACCTCCCTTTGGAGAGATCTGACTATCCAAGGACCAGCATAAAGCTAGCATAGGAATTATTTAGCTCCTGTCAATAGACATAGAGTGAAGTGTCCTTGAACCCTGCAGCAGCTTTATGCTTTTCAAAAAGCTCCTCAACAGCTTTCACATATTGACCATGTACTGCTGCAATCTGCACAGGTAAAACAAATCTCATTGGAGCTCTCTGCTTAGGACTTTCAAGCTTGAAAGTGCTTTGAATCTAAGAGTTGAACCACTATGCCAGGGTCATCAAATCCATGCTCCTGCAAATGGGTTATTATCAACCTGATGTGTACCTTTTCTACATGTTGAGTTGAAGCATGGCAAAGTTTTGCAAATAGACCATGCTGTGCTGAACCCCTGTTTTGTTCAATATCTGAGTAGTCTTAACCTCATAGGTACCTATACTGTAGTGGCTAGTATCAGGCCTCTGATTCTGTCTAGTCAAAAGGATCTATATGCTGACAGGTGTATAATGGGCTCATGCTTGGCCACTTCACAAAGATTAACATGACCCAAGATCATTTGTAATGCCAAGGAACCAAACCTCTTACTGAGCCAGCAAGCCAGCTTACCTCTTCTCTTGTTGGACTTGGATTTTTGGTGACATTGATTGGCTTGCCCACAACATAATACATGGGCTTCTGGAATGGTACTGGCCCTCTGCACACAAGTTGGGATGTCATTCACAATGTGCTTACTCAGACTGAAGACTAAAGTTTACTAATTTGATGCCTACCCCAATCATGAGGATCACAAGAATCTTCTCAAAGAAACATATCAAATGTTGCTTTCTTATATTCTCTGTATGCTGCCCACTCCTGTGTGCAGCATACACTCTAAGTAGTGTCACCTCCTACTTCAGAAACAGGAATAATTTGTGATCAGCAGAATATTTTGCATTCAAATGAAAGATTTTCTGGCCAGCAATTGGCAAGTGAACATGTCTGTATCCACTAGGTTACCAGTTAAGAATAAACCCCATATTATTACTGGTGCCTTCTACACATTGGAGTAGCCCATATACAGGAATTTTAGAGTGGAGGATTGTGTGTACCCAAATCTGCCCCAAAACACAAGGGGGGTGAAGCGAATTTTGCGAGACATTTGATTGTACCATTCTCCACTTGGTTTCCACCAGTGATATATATTTGTCTGGATAATCACATTAGACAATTGCATAAGAGAACAAATGCAGGTTCCTGCCACATAACCACTTAGAGTCACCTACGTTTCTCCATAGGAATTGAGAACATCACCAGACTCATGACTGAAGTGAGCCTGGATTGAGAGATGACCCAACAATAGGGTTATGGCAAGTTCAGAAAACAGGAAACAGGAAAAGAAAAGTAAGAGAATAAAAAGGAGCCCTACCCCTAAAAACCAGAGAAAAGACTGAGGAGTGGCTTGAACAACAGCAAGTGTCATGCATGTACAGTGAACTTCAACAGCTTCACCAACTTAACTTAAAAGGCATAAGCTAATAATGCTTAAAATCAGCAGAGGAAGAACAGAAACCCAATGTGCCCACAGCTAATGTCTCGATACTCAATTTTAAAAATTGAAAAAAAAGTTTCACTGCACTCTCTGAAATTGCAAGAAAATTCCTGTCTGGGGAAGTATCACAGAATAGAAGTGGTGTATCATACTTGGCCAAAGCAGAAAGAAGGCACGACTGCAGCACCTGCTTCAATTGCAACCTTCACAAAGCCATACCTGTTCTTGAGAAATACAACCTGCAAGCTTGAGGAGGCTCAGTAAAGTGCACTCCTTCAACATTATCCATACACTCTAAGTTCTCTTCACACAGATCCAGAACTACTCTCAGTACTACCACTACTTGTGAGTTAAAGCACAAATTTAACTCACTTCAAGCACTTCATAGGGAGGCCAGTTTGGTACACTGATTGATATGGTACAATCACATGCCTGTGACCAATAAGCAACCTGCTGCAACACAAAAAGAATATTCAAGTTCACAATAGCTAAGAAGGAGAAGGCAATAGTGTTACCTCACGATCAGACTCCATGTACAAGCACTCCTGCACACCACCTGGCACAAGTATGCAACTGTATCCTGATTCAAGCAGCTCAGAAAAGTTCCTCCTTGATACAGGTACCAGGCCTAGCCATGACCAGATATGCCGTACAATTGGTGTCCAGAACACCTGGCCTTCCCCCCAACAAAAAGTCAGATAGAGCTTTGATATCTAACCTCTAGTAGTGGTGGATCAGTCAACTTAATGTATGATATTATTGTGCCAAACACTGTACAGCTTTGAAAAACTAAACAGTGTTTTCAAACACCTCTCAGTCAGAAATCAGTTGCAGAGGTTTAGTCTATTACCTAAGCCTTCACCAGACATAATATTGTGAAATTTTGTCAAAAGATAGGGTAAAACTTTGAAGCCTCAAGTAGTTGCAGGGTTTAGGGTGGCAGCTGAAACTTGATCAATGGATTGTTGTCTAGAGTAAAAAAAGCTAGTGCAGCTTCAGTCATAAGCCCAACCAAGAAAGTAACTTACAGCAGTACTTGCAAGAGCACGTAACTTGGTGAATGGCAAAAAGCCACTTTGAGGAGCGAGTGCAATAAGACCAATTGGCAACACTGAATGTGGCTCTGCTGCAATCACTGGACAACCCAAGCACCTTGTCTACATTGCTTAGCATCATGAGCAATAATTCTTATTTTTCCAGAGTCCTGGTCATTGACTATTGATTCATTTTTGTGCTTTGAGCAATGATCTCCTGTTCCAAGCATGATCTGGCTGTGCAATCTTGCCTTTGGTGGACATTACAACTGTCATGAGAGACATCAATGCCGGTGCAAGTAGCAAAACTTCAAGCTGGGTCAAACTCACCATAACAACCATTTGGGTCAAAAGAAGCTTTATCCTCAAACACCACTGTGATAGGAAAGTATTTGGGTGCATACTTAGAAATGAACCTGGCAAGGGATCCACACAAAATCCCCATCAAGATCATATATTAGCAGGGCAGAGAGCTTCTGATTTTCTGCTGCAGACATTGGTAAAGCTATGAATCACCAATCAGTACCTTTGACCCTAAAATGCCTGCAAAGACCCCCTGAACTGCCTGAAATTCCTGCTGGTTCTCTCCTCTTTAAATAAGATGTTCTGTCACTTTCAGCTAATACTACTACTAGCCTGATTCCACAAGATTATTCTCTCTCTTTGTTTTCTACAAGAAGAAATGATCTTCTGACTAAAATATTTGAGGAATCGATACTTCCTGAGGATGATGCTCTTGTAAGCATGAACAGACAACCCCTTCAAAGAATATCCCACACTCGTGGAAGAAAAAATACTTGTCCAAGGCAGGTATGCAGAACCTTACTTTGCAACGAAGTCACCCAGAGTACTCTCATATTGAACTGGAATGAACATCAGCGCAATCCACACAGCCAGCAATCTGTTTCCCAATCATACATGTATCAATCCTTTCTAGTATCATCTCAAAGCAGCGAAACGAGTCTACACTATTGTTTCGAGCTCAAAAACAAAGATCGACATGCAGCAAATCTAAGAGGACAACAGAAGATGTAGATCGCGTACAAATTACTCGAAGAAAAAACTTAGAGCGAGCGATCGACGGATTCGCACAGATTTCAATCACGAGAAACAACAAGTACGTCTCTTTTGGCGCTTGAGCCTCTACAACAAGAAGCAGCGAATGCTACGAAAGCAGTTTGAAGAAGAATAGAAAGAAGTCTACACCAGTGGGAAAAAAAAAAGCGTACGTGACAGCCAAAGCGCTGCGTCATAGATTTGCGAGATAAAACCACAGCGACGACGACGGTATTATTCACACGGAAAATCAATCTCACGGGAAACAAGAAGTACAACTCTTTTGACGCCGGAGTTCTATAACAAGAAGATGCAACGATTGTTACGAAAGGCAGTTTTGACGAATATAAGAAAGAAGACATCAGAGGAGGGAAAAAAAAGAAGCTTACGTAATAGCCCAAGCGCTGCGTAGATTTGCGAGACAAACCACAGCGACGACGGTATTCACATGAAAACCTCCCAGCCACAAAAAGAGAGCCAAATGACACCAAATTGCTCTTGTGGTCGGCTCCTTATCTTCCAACTGGACCTGCTCGTCATCATGTCCGGTTGAATCCACCATTATTGCCAGGACACCGCTCTGCCTGCAAACTAACCAAAACCGCAAGCGCGAAGCAGCGCGCGAGAAAACAAAAGCAGTGCAACAAAAAGCTTGCAAGAGAGAGAGAGAGAACGGGAACAAGAGAGAAAAACGGTGGAGGCGCAAAGCGCGAGCGACGCAAACTCCATCGGCCCGCTAGTATAGGACCCTTACCATAAGAACCTCCCAAAGAGTCTTAGGACCTATAATCGACGCTAATTAAGACCTTTCTTCCTTGCTTCCACCGCCGCCCCGACCCCCCCCAACTTTGAGACCGCTTCTAAATTATAGTTCCTCGAAGAGCCTCAGGACCTGTAATCGACGCTAATTAAGACCTTTCTTCCTTGCTTCCACCGCCGGC
>Ga0116231_10009087_pt1 | contig 17013 bp, 13 predicted proteins | sample S1TSphgellanicum_2_FD_89695 | JGI IMG/M metagenome (GOLD analysis project Ga0116231, IMG submission 89695) | Host-associated microbial communities from peat moss isolated from Minnesota, USA - S1T2_Fd - Sphagnum magellanicum MG | ecosystem: Host-associated > Plants > Peat moss > Unclassified...
CTGGCGTCTCTCGTCTCTGAATCCTCGCCTTTCCTCCGTCGTCTCGCGCGGTCCGCCGCCGGCTCGTTCTTCTCCCCTCCCCCCCCCCCCCCCCCCCCCCCCCCCCCCGCCCATAGTGCAACAATGTAGTTTTAAAAATAACGATTATTAAAAATAAGATTAAAAAAATGATGACGATGATGAGCACACACTCATCATCGTCGTCTCTTTGGTGGAAGCAGCAGTTGACATGAAAAAAAAGACAACAACGATGATCTATGCTCATTGTCGTTGTCTCCTTGGTGCAGCAACGTACCTTTAAGTAAATGACTACAACCACAAGCTGTGCTTGTGGTCATCATCATGTTGGAAGTAGCACCCGAGATGGAAAAAAATGACGAAGACAATGAGAGTGCGCTCATTGTCGTCATCTCCCTGGTGGAGGCAGCACCTAAGATTTAAAATATGACAATGATGATGAGCGCGCGCTCATTGTCATCGTCTCCTTGGTGGAGGCAACACTGAACATGAAAAAAAAGACATTGCACCCTAAAACCCTTAGTGCAACAACATAGTTTTAAAAAAAGAATTTGAAAATGTTTTTTGTTCACCTTCAAGGTCCTCGTCTTTGCACACTCTCAAGCTCCTCCCCTCTCCACCCCTCTCCACCTCTCTCCATGCTCCTGAAAGTCCCTTCTTCAAGCTCCTGAAGCTGTGGAAACTCAAAGCCTTGTGAGCTAAACCCTAATGCAAGCTCAAATTGTCCCTGTTTCTCAAGCACTGGGTATGGAGGTGAGTGGAAAAGGAGGGAATGAGGCAGAAAGAAGCAGGAGGAAAGGTAGATGGGTTGGTGGGAGGAAGGGCAGTAGGTAGGTTGGAGGGGTAGGCAAGAGTTGCCAAAAAATAATATGGGGTCAGGGGTGGCCCAAAAATATTAAAAAATCAAAAGGGAAGGGCCCAGGAGAAAAAACAGCGAACTGGGAAAAAAAAGTATGAGGAAAAAAAAGGGCCCGGAGAAAAATAAAAACTACTGACCAAGTAAACTGGTTTCATCCCATCCACGAAATCCAAAAACGGGATTTTTTGGATGGTGCACTGGTGGGTGCAGGGTCACTCAAGCCGTGAGGTCGACCCTTGTATTGGGGAAAACACGGGGGGGTACTTACAAAAGAGAAAGGGATCTTACAACTAGACCTATTCCTTAAGAGTTAGAATGCTAACTCTTGCTTGGGGATCTTGCTCAGGTGATGCGGGCATTCTGAAGAATGGAATGCTTGCTCCGGTGTTGGGGGCATTCCAAAGAATGGAATGCTTGCTATGGTAATGGGGGCATTCCGAAGAATGGAATGCTTGCTCCCGTGATGTTCCATTTTTTAAAAATGTCCCTCATTTTTCCCATTTTTTCTTGAGGTACCCATAGAATATATCATATGAAAATTTTAAAAAATTAAAATCGGAAGAAGTCTTTATGCTGGGTAAAGCCTTAAGCCCCAGGCTTTATTTACTCTACATAAAACCAGCCCTCCCATTTTGGGGGGGTTGCATGGGTGTGGGTCCTTGAGGATATTTTGAAAATCAAGGGGGTAGGGAAAGAAAGAAAAGGAATCTGGTAGGTTTGTGTGGTCCCAAACCTTGGGTTAGGGTGGTTAGAAAGTGAGTAGTTGACCTAGTGCATAGGCCTATTGGTGAGTTGAGCTCACAACCCCTTGCATGGTCTCCACATTACAATTGCACCCAAACACCCCACTTGGATGGCCTAATGGCCAAAGTAAACCCAAGAAACTACCCTGAATTTTTGGCCATCAATCAGGGTTCCACGTCTACAAACTACTGTAGTACCATGGTAAGTTTGATTACTAGTTATATTATTATTTTTAGAAATGTTGAAATTTCTTATAAATTTTTGTTTTCAAAGAAAAGAATTTTGTGAATAGAAAATAGATAAATTTTTAGAATTTTTAAAAAATGATAATTAATTTTTTGAAAATGGAATCCACTCAAAATAGATTAATTAATTCAACACTATAATGTTGAACATTGCCATGGTAGGGTACCACTATATTGATTGATTGCCACCCTTTGTTCTTCTTGAATTTGCTACTAATTGGTATCCTTCATTTTTTAGGTTGGCTTTGTAAAAAGCTTATATGGATGGTGGAGGTTGAAGTCCAAAAAATACTTGTGGTTCCTAAAAATTATGACCCACCAAAGACGGCTACAAAATATGACCGACCCCCCCCCAAGAAAAAACAACACATCCCCTTGGCTAAGACCTATTCCAAATTCCATAACCAGTTTGGGTGGTGTGGTTCACATGCTTTTGTAGGATTTTTCCTATGTGGGACCGCTAGGAAAGTGATATTTTTTCTTCCTTCCCTTGTTCCCAATGTGTTCCCATGAGGTTCTCCAGGTTTCCAAGTTGTTACCCCCAACACGTTCCCAATAGCACCTCAGATTAATCCCATATTGTTTGCCCAAAGTTTATCCCAACTCTTGTGTATATAAACTGAAAAGGTGTGCTAAAGGGGAACAGACTTGTATGTGCTTTACATCTTGGGGTCCGAAGAGGTTCTACTATTGGGAAGTAATCAAAGTTCCAAAAATTTTTGGTGATGGCCCAATGAAGATGGCTCCTTCTCAAACCAAAAAAAAAAAAAGTTGTGATGAATGGTGCTCGTGAACTAATTAATATGATCACACTATGTAATAATACCCATAGTAGACTATGAAATATACTAAGTAGATAGGAATGAAATAAATCAAGTAGACCATTAATTAAATACACACCCTACCCCCCCCTCCCCCACGTATAATACCAAGTCTACAACAACAAAACCAAAGTAAACCATTAAATATATCCCCCACCCCAAGTATGATACCAAGTCTATACAACAAACTCAAAGTAGACCATTAAATGCACCATCAAAATACACCTCTCAAGGTCTACGAATCGCGTAGATTTACGAAGTATTTGTCAAAAGGCTCCAATCTGGCGAGAGAGAGAGAGAGAAACAGAGTGATCCGAGTATGACGGAATCAGCACGAGGAGCCGGAAACGCGACCCTCAGTTTGGTTGGGTCACCCGCCTCGGTGTGGAATTGTTGCTAGCTTTGGTTTGCCAGCCTTTTATAACGCAGAAGTAGCCGCTGTCTTCTCTGCAGCCATTTGCTTCCCCTCTCTCTCTCTCTCTCTTTGCGCGCCACCTGCCCCAAGCAAGGCTCTTCCGCAGCAGCAACAACACCGCCCCCTCTTTGTTCTCTCTCGTTCGTTGCTTCTCGGATCTTCTCGGCTCTTTTTATTGCGAGAAAGATACGGTGATTCGTTCCGCGTCGTAAATCGCTTTTATTGCTTACAGCTGTTTTGTGTTTTCATTTTACGCGTAATTTGTCGCAATTTCTTTCTTCTGCCATTTGCTTCAAGTTTGAAGCGGCGGTTTCAGGATTTCGTCCGACGGTAGCTGTCTTGTACTCGAGAATACAAGAAGCAATTTGCTCTGCTGTCTTTTTTTGTTGTTGAGCAACCTTCTCTCGTCCAATGTCCTGCTGTTAGTGTCCTCATTGATAAGCAAAAAGGAATTTCTTCGAAGGTCGGCCTGGCTCTGCGCGTGATTGTTGGAGAACGCGAGAGAGTCATACAGAAACACAGACACAGGCTTTGAGGTTGGAGAGTGGAAGGCGATCTGGTAGAGAAGCAGATTTCTATCTGTGTTTAACGGGAGCGTGGCAATGAGTGAACGAGAGTGCTTGCCTGGACGATGCTATTGCCTCTTTACTTTGAAAGCATGAGTGGAATCCTCCTTGAAGAAGCAGGTAGTGGCTCGCTCTTCTTAGTCTCTTGTCTTCTTCCTTCTTGTCATAGAAAACCTTGATAATGAGCCTTGTACTTCTTCATGATGTCTTTCGCCGGTTGTTGAAGAACAAGGAAAAAGAAGACGGATCTTCTTCAGTGCAGTGTGATCGGATGTGTTGCCGTAGTAGAATATGTAGTAGCAGCAGCAGCTATTGACGAGTTGCGAAATGCTGTAGCAGGGCTGAGATATGGAAGTGGAGAGAAAGAGAGAGCTCATCAAGCGAGCGCAATCCTCAGGAAGGTGAAAGTAAGGTAAGAAGAGAGGACGGAGGGAGCGACACAGCGAAAGGCAGACAGGAAAAAGAAGCTACCATTCCATTCCACAGGGGCTGTAGACTTTAAGTCAGCCATGGAGCTAACAAGCAGCCCGCGCACGCGGGTCGGGAAATACGAGCTCGGGGATACTCTTGGAGAAGGCACTTTTGCCAAGGTGAAGATCGCCAAGAACAAGGAGACCGGTGAAAGCGTGGCCATCAAAGTCATCGACAAGGAGAAGATCCTCAAGCACAAAATGGTCGACCAGGTAGCGCGCCCTACCTGGCTCTCTCTCTCTCTCTCTCTCTCTCTCTCTCTCTCTCTCTCTCTCTGCTTTTCTGAAAACGGATTCCATCCTGGTATGCTTTGGATTCAAAGCGGCCAAGATCAGGAGTGTTTATAGGTAGCGGTTTTAATTTTTTTTTGGGCTGTGCATTTGGAGCAAATTTGACTATAGGACTGAAATGGCGTTTGTTTTTTGTATTTTTGGACAGATCAAACGAGAAATTTCTACAATGAAGCGGGTCAAGCACCCCAACATCGTGCAGCTTCTAGAGGTAAGCTACTGTTCTATCTGAGGGTTTTTACATAAGCTCTTCACAGTTTGGTCCTAGAAAATGCAGTTCAACCCATGTTGCACCCCATCATGAACCATCGTGTTTCTACAATCAAGCTGGTCAAGCACTCCCACCATGATGTTTCTCAAGGCCTATGGTGTGCAGCTTTGGGAAGTGCTGCTGGTAACTTGCCTTTGTTAAAAGAAAGACTGTGGAATCAATTCAATCTGAAGCTTCAGAGCAACTTGGGTGTGAACTGCAGTTGATTCCCTGAGTGTTCCAACTTTGGTTTTGGGAAGGTATTTGACACGTAAGCTTTGTGTGATAATTTGCATCTGGCAGGTGATGGCAAGCAAGACAAAAATCTACATTGTTATGGAGTATGCAAAAGGTGGCGAGCTCTTTGGCAGAATTGTGAGCCAGCTTCCTCCTTTGACTATCCCTTCCTTCTGATATGTGAATAGACAACAATTCATTCTTGCAGTTTGGGTTGGTGAAATGTAGTACTTTCTAATGTCATGACTCTTGATATGTGGATCATCATTTGCTGATCAGCAACAAATATTTTTACGGTGGTTGGCCAGGTTCACCAAGGACGGCTCAAAGAGGATCAAGCAAGGAAATATTTTCAACAGCTTATAGATGCTGTTGACTATTGCCATAGTCGTGGAGTGTACCACAGAGATCTCAAGGTGTGTGCTACACACAGCTCTGTTGGCATCCTTAAAGTTTGTGCAATTGAGTAGTTTTTTGTTTTTTTTGTTCTTTTTTGTTTTTTTTTGTTTTTTGCCTTAACAGTATGCAAGTAATCTGCATTGCCCTCTGCACAAGCAAATGACAATTTTACCTTGCTCTCTGTCATCTCTGTTCTAATGTTATAAGTCTCTTGTTTTCCTCTGCTTTGACAGCCGGAGAATTTGCTCCTTGACAGTGCTGGGAATTTGAAAATTTCGGACTTTGGGCTGAGTGCCTTACCACAGCAATTGAGGGTATGTATTATCTGCATTTTATCAACCCGTACATGTGCATTCTGGTTGTTGGGTGTCTTTTCTTCCTCCCTTTTTTTTGTGTCTTCTGATTGTTTGAATGTATACCCTTCAGTAGTATACCCATCCAATAATTACTGCATTTGCCCTTCTGGGGATGCCAGGTGCATTGTTTACTATTTGTACTCTCTTTGACAGTGAGGTTTGTTTGCAGGAGGATGGCCTGTTGCACACAACTTGTGGAACTCCAAATTATGTTGCCCCAGAGGTATAACTCCCAAAGCTACCACTTTGAGAGAAAGTAGGAGAGAAAATTCATGGCTCCAGACAAAAAGAGTAGGCTTGGCACTAGCCTATGTGTGCTGAAGATGCAGTATCTGGTTGTGTGCAGGTGATTGTTGATAAAGGCTATCATGGGGCAACTGCAGATCTATGGTCATGTGGTGTCATACTCTTTGTCCTTATGGCCGGCTATTTACCTTTTGATGAACCAAACCTCTTGAACTTGTATAGAAAGGTAAGAATTTTTCCACCAACTGTTACTCCGTCCCTTTACAAGCCTTTTGTTGCAGTGGCCATAACCCTGTGCAAGAATACCTTATGACAAGAGGAATCCATGTGTCAAAATCAAGAGTGAAGAGTACTATTCTGAGAATTCCTCTGTGATACTTGCAGATATACAGGGCAGAGTTCACTTGCCCACCCTGGTTCTCAGCAGGGGCAAAAAGACTGTTGTTCAAAGTCTTGGACCCAAATGCAAAAACAGTAAGTTTCAGCACACTCTGTTATGTCTTCAAAGCTGGAAATGTAGTGTAAGATGTGGAGAGCAGAAAACAGAACTAGGAGCATGGCATGTGTGGTAAAAGGCCTGAAATTGAGAAAAGAAAATTTAGCCTGCATCTTATCATATATATAATGTCAGACTTTTAAAAAATAGGTAGGTGTTCTCCTCAGATTTTAAAACTTTCTGGAACTCGGTTTTGAACATGATTGTTTGTGGGTGTAACAGCGTTTCACTGCAGCACAGATCTACAAAAATGAATGGTTCAGGAAGGGCTACAAACCAGCACAATACAAAGAGAAGGAGAATGTCACCCTTGAGGATATCCAAGCAGTATTTAATGGATCATCAGTAAGTCTCAAGCTCTCTATCAGCTGTCTTTTTCTGATCTGCAAAATTGTACATCAGTGGTCAGTGCTTTTGATATTCAGAAGGGTTAGGTGGTTATTGTGATATGCTTTGCTATTGGATATAAATGGAAAGTCCTGATGTTTGGGTTTTGGAAACTTCAAATTACTCATTCATTTTCCTTCAACAAACTCCAGGAATTTCTGGTGATGGAGAATAAAGAGATGAAGCCTGCAACAATGAATGCATTTGAGCTCATCTCCCTTTCATCTGGACTGAATCTATCTGGCCTATTTGAGGAACCACAGGTATGGCTGGAAACTCCTTCAATTTCTCATTTTCAAGTGGATCAATTGTTCATTTCTCTTTAGTGTATTTCACGCAGAGGTTTGTAGGCCATACTCTTCCAGTACTATTTCCAACTCCGGAATGAGTAATATGAAATTCTCACTTGGGGAAAGAGTTCCAGAATTGTAACAAGTATTATCCTGTGTGCCACAGGATTCACAGAAGGGAGAGGTGCGCTTCACAAGCAAGAAGTCTGCTAAGGAGATAGTGAGCACCATTGAGGAAGCCGCAAGGCCCCTTGGCTTCAATGTACATGTACAAAATCATAATATAAAACTTCGAGGCGGTAAACAGGGTCGAAAGGGACAACTGTCAGTCTCCACACAGGTGGGTTCTGTTTTTTCTGGATTTCTGAGTGGTAGCAAACATAGAATCCCAGTTTGTGCAAGCATAGTCTGCCATATGCCAGCGTTGTTCAATGAGTTTCTCTGCTCGAGAAGTCTGACTTGAGTTCTTTTTGTCCTTTTGGAGTATCTAATCAACTTTCCCTTCTTGGACTGCAGGTATATAGAGTTGCACCATCTCTATTTATGGTTGAGATGTCAAAGGACAATGGTGACACTATTGAGTACCATAATGTAAGTATCTCACATATATGCCCTTGTTTCTTACATGAACTACTTAGTGATGTCAGAGCCAGATCTTTCCTCAAGTTGACAAGGATACTATTACTAAGCCCACCATTAAGTTGGACTGGGAAACTATGCAGTGGGTGGTGTTATTGGTTAGCATAAGAGACAGATTTGTGTGACCTGAGTTTTATATGTGATTGGTTTTTCTTTATGGTAGTAGTAGCTAACCCAACTTATTCCTTGGAATTTTTGCCCTGTTAAATTTCTTTTAATTCATCTTAAACTAATCATACTCTATGGTATATCAAGGCTGATTTATTTATTTATTGAACAATACTCAGATAGTTTTGTTTTAACCAATAGCCAATTAACTATGATAACTGCTGCTGCTGCTATGTTGTGATCAATAGGCTGAGTAGTGTGTATTCATTAAATTGCTCTCATGGTTGCAGTTTTACAAGAACTTGTCAAAGGGCCTAAAAGACATAGTCTGGAAAGCAGAAGAAGTGGACACAACATCAGTGAAGTAGAAGAATTACAGAGGAGGTTCAACAAGTAAAGGTTTTGAATATTCCTCCTCCTTAGGCAACAGCTGTAATACAACCAACTCTAGCTCACTTGCTTTGATGGCAAAATGTCTGCATGCTACTCAGACAATTGCTAATTTATCAAGTCTGTATCTAGTGGGCTTTTGCTTTACATAGGAGAGCAGATCTCCTTGGAGTACAGATCATTACTTCAAAAGATGGTAGAATTTTTTTTCTTCTCCTTTTGTAGGTTTTGATTCTTTCTTGCCTTTAATCAGTAGGAAACAAGTAGCAAAGGCCATGATGATGATGATGATGATGATGTAAGGGGAAAAAAATCTGCTACAAAATTTTGCAGTTGTAATTGAATGTAAAATAGTTTTTGCAGTTTCAAGTTACATAGGCTGTTAAGTTGAGATGGTGAATGTGTGATGAAGTAATATGCATGCACTGTGACCTTCATTTGCAATCACAATCACATAAGTAGAGGAACTATGTCATTGTGTAAGTAAGAATCTCCAAAATGGCAAAAACTCCAGTGCTTGCACACAAAAAATTTGTGAACTTGAGATAAACACTACAAGGGCAATGTTGACATGCATTTGTCAAAGAATTAATTAAAATTGAAAATTCCACATCCAAAATAGAATGTTTATCAAGATTTCATACTTTTCCTTCACAAAAAACAATTTGAAAACTTTTTTAGAAAATTTCAACACTTTTACTAATTATATGAGTTGTGCCACAGCTGTTAAGATATTATGACCTATGTAAATCATTTTTAAAAAAAATTCTTCCTTAGTATCTATTAGGTAAGCTATGATAGGTAGATGATTTATTAATTGATTATTTATTTATGCTTAACAACAACTTCAATGTGTATTCCATATCACTGAAGTTTTGATTTAATTGGAATCCCGAATGATTGCTCTTCAGAATTATGAGGAGGAGAAGATCACTTAAGTTTTGATTTGATTGGAATCCCCAATGATTGCTATTAAGAATTGTGAGGAGGAGAAGAACTTGTCCAATAAGTATGATTTAACGACATCTTTTGATGTACATTTAGTGCAATTATAAGTCACCATTGGTCAATATTTACAATTTTGATATAATATCAAGCCCAAAATTTGGTAAAGTATCATTTTTATTGTCAAACTCAATTTTTAAAAATGAAATAACGGATCAACACTTGAGTGTTGAATGAGATAAAATACTGTAGTATTAAGGGGTCAGTGCTCAACCAAGGCAACAACATGGGTCCTAGTGAAGGTTGATCAAGCACCTATTGTGTTAAAAGACATTTGAGCTATAATGGCGAGCCATGTATGAGGAGGTCTATCGACAAGCCTAGCCATAATTCTTCCATTTTCACCAAAAGTTTGCTTTGGGGCATTTGTAATGGTAGCCGTAAAATGACACATACACAATATTGTGGATGCAAGTATAATCTTTAAACATTGTGAAACTAAGTTTGAATCTCTCAAAATATAGACTTATATAGTGATTTTGAAATTCCCATGACAATGATTCATTAGAATTGATTTAGGAGAAACAACTTGAAATTTCATAATTTGTCCATTTGGATAACAACAATTCTAAAACATGAATCCACACCAAACCCTTTTGTATTTGTCTTTTCATATCATCACATGTGAAAATTGAATGTTTTTGTCCTTTTAACACATATTTGAAATCAATTTAAGTCACGTCACATTGAATAACAAAATATATATTTTGCAAAACAATTAAGTAACACAAAAACAAAAATTATGAAGTGCAACATGAATATCACACAACCTACAATATGCACAAAAATTCTCATGACAAATTTGATGATATGATGTCACAAATTGTCAAAACATGATATATAAACAAACAAAAATTATCATGACAACATGAAACCATCATGAATAGACATTATTAATAAAAAATTGTCATCACATTATCAAAAAATTAAAAAGTTATCATTGACATAAAAAAGATTCATAACATCATGTGTAAACACAAATTGCCATGACATGATTTCTAACATCATAAATTATCATTGTGAGTATTGGTTGATGTTAAAAGATTAGAATTGCAAATTGGACCCTTGCCTTACAAATATCCTTCTAACCAATTGTAAATGAGATAATTAATTAATTAATTAATATTTAGAATTTATATTAATCGAAGTGAAAAAAATTTCTGAAAAATCTATATAACTATGATTTTTTTTAAATTAGAATTCAATGAACCAATGAAAATATATCAATATTTTTTACCTTATGTTGGTTTGATCTCCATTGGTAGTGTGGAGCAACGAGTGTGAAGCCCAAGTGACTAATAAAAGAAAACGATGGCTTTTAATTTGTTAATTAAAGCACAATCTTAAATATTGTAAAATTGAGTTTGAATCTCTAAATATGCACACATACAATGACTTTGAAAGGGCCAATACAAGAAAATGACTACTTTTGATTGCTTGGCTATATGATTGGCCTTGGAAGAGGTGGTAGGCATTTAAGTTGACTCTCAATTTGTAGTGTTCAATTTTTCATGCTTGTGGATGGGGATAAGGAAATAATTAATATTGTATGTTGGATGTGGTAAACATTGGGAGGTACCCAAATAGCAAGAGTGGGTAGAGACGCATTTTACAACATCTCCACTCACACCCTTAAATTGGGGGTCAATTAGGATTTGTCACATCCAAAATATAAACAAAATATCCTCATCCTCCTCACCCATAAACAAGGAGAATTGGACAGAATAAAGTTAGAGATTATTTAAATATTATCACTTGGGCCAATCATTAGGGTCGGTTAATAAAAAAACAGTGACTAATAGTCATTTCTTATTTATTATGCTCTTCCAAGCCTTTTCCAAGGCCATGTTTCAAGCGCAAGGCAGTTTTTCCATTGGATTCATTTAATTTGAGTGTTGTATTTTATCTAAAATTTCTAGTTTATAGCTATTAATGGAAATGCTATTGCACCTTACCAATGATATAAATTATGGAATCTTGCAATTGTAGTCCTAATTGCCACACACACAAATAAATTAAATTAAAATTAAATTAAAATTAAATTAAATTAAATTAAAAATAAAATAAAATAAAGGGCAGTTACCCAATTTGGCTGGTTAGAACCACTGATTCAAATTCTAGTTAGTAAAAACCGACCATAACTGGATCCAATTTTGGATCTGGTTTTGGAACCAAAACTAGTTCTAGAATTTTTGAAAACAATTGGTTTTTTGGGAAAAAAGATTGGAACTGGGGGCCAACCCGAGGTTAACTGGCAGTTAACCACAGGTTCTGGACTGGGTTACACAGGACCAGGTCTGATTTCCAGAACTAGAACTGGACCCAGGGTTCCAATTTTTTTTTGTAGAACTGGAAACTGTTTAATTTTTTTAAGAACCACAACCAGTGTCATAAAAATCAAAACCACCCAACACTGGTATTTTACTCATCAACAATTTCAAGGAGAATGTAGCATTGCTATGTTCACAATCTGATCATAAATCATATGTATGATCTACAGAGACAATTTCCTCAATTGTGGCCAGGACTTGCAAGATCTTTTAAGCCTAAACTTCTTGCCAATTTCAATGGAGCTTTTCAATCAGCTGCTGCTGCACTTGATGGAAATACTTTGATTGCCTTCTCATATTGCCAAGTCTTCACATTTCTTGCCAGCCTTCTTTTCACACAACCCATCAACCTTCACATTTCTTTTCTGTGTGAAATGCACAATTGTATTGTCCCTCATGTTACCATTGGAACCATTTTTGTCATTACTGGTGACGTTGGGAGTATTCTTTGATGCTTCAGCTAGAGTATCCTACCGATTTGTTTGCTGGCGCATAAACTATGTGATGCTTGAATTCAGAATACCTCCAACTGCTTGCAGAATCATAGTGCAACAAATGACAATAGTTAATTGCAATGAAGCATCATTCCCACTGGCATGGCCATGCATGAAGCCTCGCAAAATGTGTGGTATCAATTGGCATTGCTTGCAAAAAAGAAGGGGCTCCTGATGTCTCCTCTCAAACCTGACACAATAGCTGAATTCAGAACTGTAACACTGGAAGAGCAGTTTTTCAGTGAAGGAAATGCCAAGAAAGCAGAGAAGTTATGCAGGAGGGGGAGAGAGAGTTGCAGATTGCCAGCATGCTCTGTTTGTGTTTGCAATATGTCTGACCCACCCAAACACTCAGAATGCCATCATCTAGAGAACAGGCAGAAACTTTTTAGGATGAACAATCATCACAGAAGCTTCTTGTACCTAAAACCAAAATCAAAGTAGGGTCACTGACATGATGAAACAGCCAGCAAGCATTGTGATATGATGCAGCCAGATGCCCTTCTTCATCACCTCTGCAAAATGTCAGACACAACAATATTTTGTTGTAACATTTTGTTGCCAAGAAAAGAACACAAAACAACTTTTACTCCAAAATGGGGTAATGGGATAACAGTGTTTGGGCTTCGCCTTTTCCCCATCTCTCTCCACAAACCTACCCTTGAGTTGAGGGGCACCATGAAGCAACACTGGACCATAAGCTTTGCATCACAAAAACCCATTTCATCATAACCTTGTAAAATGAGCAGAAGATGAGGAGGAGGAGAAGATGAGCATTTGGGACAATCTATCTAGTGAAGGGAAATGGTGCTTCCACCACCAGGTGGTTTTCTAATTCCACCAATAAAATCTCGAGCCACAGGCTTGTCATCAGAGAAGATATCACTGCCAGAAAGTTCCTTGAGTTTCGCCTGACTGGGATGATGGTGATGGAGATTCTTGTGTGATGATGATGATGATGATGCTAGTACAGAAGCAGCATCAGCATTCTCTTTTTCACTGAAGATGTCATGTCCCCAAAGCTCTGCATTCTTATGATCATGCGACTTTCGAGCAACAACAGAAGAATCAGCCTCATCTTTGGAACCAAAAGAGATTTGGCATTTACCACCTGCAGGATTGGAGACTTTTACAGACGTATGGACATTTCGAGGAGCTGCTGCTGCTGCTGCTGCTTCAGGTGGTGGTGCTCCTCCTCCTTCCCTTTTGAACTCTAAAGAAGCTCGAGATGGTTTGGGTATCTCTGGAGATGGAAGAGGACCAAAAATATTGCTACCCACCAATTCTTTCGCTTTGGCATTGGAGTTCACTCGGCGTCCTGCAAGATCATCTGTGGTCTGCACTGTTCCACTCAGCTCTTTCTGTTTTGCGCCTTCTGGAACCGTATAAACTGCCTTCTTGGGTGATGCACAATTCTCCCCACCAAAGGAGATCTGGCTGACACCAGCAGCAGCTGCCTGATGATGAGAGTATCGGACACTTGTTCTGTTGTCTAGCGCTGGTGTTGTACCATTGCCTGGCTCACCATCACCACCATGACCATGACATCCAGCAGCAGGAAAAAAAATACCACCACTCCCGTGCATTTCTCTTTTCTTGGAATCCGAACCTGGTCTTCTCTTGAGCAATGCATCAGCTTCTTCTGGCGAGATGTGTTCACCAAATATGATGCTGCTGATTCCCCCTCCAGTCTGCTGCAACATGCGGATGCTGGGATCGGCCGCAGCAGACAAACAGGAGGCATTGTTGTTGTTGCTATCAGAAATACTTACTACTGGGACTGCTGCAGGGCGAGCCTCTGACCAACTGAAGAGGTCGATTGTCGTCGCTCCTCCTACTGTTGGTGTTGCTCCTCTCCTGCTGCTTGGCGTCATCCCATTTGCAACAGAAGACATGATCACAGCTTCCACCTGCACTTGCTTTTTCTTTTCTGTTCTGTTCTCTTTATGTTTCTTTTTCTGTTCTGTTCTTTTCCCTTCCCTTCTCTTCTCTTCTCTTTTGCTTGAAAAATGTGTTTCTGAGAGTACAAGCCAAGAAAAGGCTTTTGACAATGTCTTGCTCCAAGGTCAAGGCAAATGTGGCTTTCTCTCGTTGCCTTGGGGTGATCACTTCTTCAGCAGTGGGTATCTTTGGAATCACAAACTGTACAGTTTGCTCCCGATCTTCAAATGCGAAAAAAAAAAGAGACCCACAGCAGCAGATGCAGGAAAAGAATTCTGTGCCGGAGATGGAACCCAAACAGCTTGCTTACTTCTCGGCTCAGGACTCGCGACAACACAACAACAACAACAACAACAACAGAAGCGCACGAAACGGCAACTGCAGCAAAGCAAAAGCAAACCGTCGTCAGGCCCAGTGTGTGCTTCCCCTGGACATTCCACACTAGCATTCCACAACATTCCAACATCAGCGACGTTATGCATGAGAAAAATTTCAGTTATTCTGTCGTTCCAGATAGATGCCAACCTACCTAGATAACATTTCCACGCCATAATAAGTCATCGACTGGAATTCTACCTGACTTTTATGTCAAATCCTCTGTTTTAAAACAAATTCCGAATAATCATAATAATATTAACCCAGCAAGTGACAGGTGACATTATGCATTGGAAATTTTCACTTATTTGTGGTCCAAGATATTGCCTACCTGGTTACATTTCCACGCCATAATAATCATCAAACTGGAATTCTACCAGATTTTATGTCAGATCCTGTGTCTTTTTTCTAAAATTCTGAATAATAATAGCTTGGGGACATTCCATACATGTGATAGGTCGTTATGCATTGGAATTCAGTTTTTTTTTCTTTTTTTCTGTCCATGATGCCGGATAACATTTCCATTCCATAATAATCATCAATTGGAATTATACTAGACTTTATGTCAAATCTTGTGTTTTTTAAATAAAATTCTAATAATTATAATAACTCAAAACTTTCAAAGCGTTTTACTTTCTTTTAAATAAAAAGCTGTGTACCATACCTGCCATGGAGGTTCCATCTTCTAGGACATTCCACACAAATTATAGCTGACATTATGCATTGGAATTCTCTCTTTTTTGGGTCCGAGATGCCAGATAACAATTCCACACCACAATATTCATCAACTGAAATTCTACCAGACATTATGTCAAATCCTACAACTTCTTTTACAAATGTCAAATAATAATAACTCAAAACTTTAAAAAATTCTACTTTCTTTGTAATTAATAACTATTTACCATACATGCTACAGAGGTTTGGTCTTCCAAGACATTCCACACGAGCAACAGGTGAAGTTATGCATTGGAATTCAGTTTTTGTTTTTCTGTCCAAGATGCTAGACAACATTTCCACACCATAATGATCATTGACTGGAATTCTATGTCCTCTTAGATCAAATCCTGTATTTTTAATTAAATTCCAAATAATAATAACTGAAAAGTGTTTTACTATCTTTTAAACTAAAAACTTTGTACCCAATAATAACAGTAAAGTTGTGAAGAAAATTATGGGGGCTCTATGTATCATAAATTAAATAACAATGCCCAAAGCCAGATACTGGAATTAAGGCATCAAATATGAGTTCCTTTTAATCCCTTTTATAAATTTTTTTTGATGGAAATCAAATTATTCTCATATTTATTTATTTATTTATTATGGATCGTTGTAGAGTCTCATAGAAAATGCTAGCAAACAGGTATCTACAATGTTTTCATTATTTAATTTTATTTTCAGAAATATACCTACAATGTTTTTAGAAATTACAAAATCATGTACTCGTTGTCTATTACAGGCAGTGTTTTTTTTTGGGGCCAAATTTCGCCAGATTTCGACCTGAAAAATATGATTTCAACCTATACAAAGGATTTTCCATGGGAAAAATGGGCCAAATTCGCCAAAAAGAAAATTCCAAATTCCAAATCACTAGATTTTTATGCTAAGTTCCAGGAAGTAGCCAAGGATATAAAAAGGATTGTGAATTTTATTTATTCATATCTACTCTGTAGCCAAATCTGGCTAAAATCATCTTATAGATGATCACCACTTCAACTTCATCGCAAAATTGATGAAAACAAAAACCCTACTTGCATGATTGGAATTTACAATGTTTTTTGTTAAGATAGATTTTGTTCACCATCCCATGAATGCTCATGTAACCTATGTCAGTTTGAAACCCTTTTTGAGGTAATCAAGACTATTCCCAAATGCATCACCTTTGTTCTTAAACCCTAATACACTGTAACAGTCCTCTTGTGTACCATTTTTGTCATTGTACAAGTTTCAAGCACCATCTCTAGAGTTGTACAAGCTTCAATGATGAATTGGTTTATTACACATTAATAATGCTTGATATTGTCCCATGAATGTTTCCAGTCGTATCACATCAAGAGCTTCATAATGCGAGTTGATTGCGAGTTGTTTGGGTGGAGGTGGTGGACTCAAAGTGGAAGAAATCAAAAGTTTTTCAAGCTCATCACTACTATTCAAATAAATTTGGCAAAGTTGTTAGAATCCATGGTCGTGAGGTATTTGTGAAAACACCCTTTAATTCTGGACAATGTTTTGCGATGGTGTTCATGGAAGGCACAGAATTCTTTGACGAATAAAACCTCATCCACTAGTAAAAATATTAGTGAAGGAACGTAATAGTTGTTAACAAAAGTCCACACATGTTTGCTTTAGATTTTGTTGTCTTACTCTACTCTTCAATGTAATTATTTTCTTGCAATAAACCTTCAATGTGCACTTGTTGGTATTGATTTTCTTTGTGGTAACATGTTGGGAAATGTGGGTTGTTATCTTTGTGATAACATGTTAAGAAGTGCAAATTTTGAGGGTAATGACATGGGAATATGGAGTGCAATTTGTTTTTGTTTTTTTTTTTTTTTTTTTTTTTCAATTTAGTGAAAATTAATAGCACTTTTTTTTTTTTTCTTTTTTTTTTTTTTTTAATTTTTGGTTTTTTACTTCATAATTA
>Ga0116231_10009088_pt1 | contig 17012 bp, 5 predicted proteins | sample S1TSphgellanicum_2_FD_89695 | JGI IMG/M metagenome (GOLD analysis project Ga0116231, IMG submission 89695) | Host-associated microbial communities from peat moss isolated from Minnesota, USA - S1T2_Fd - Sphagnum magellanicum MG | ecosystem: Host-associated > Plants > Peat moss > Unclassified...
ACCTAATTTGAGCTTGTGCAAGAAACCGCCCTCGTTCCCATGCCCCAAAAAAACAAGAGAATAGTACCCCGTGTGACCTGCTGCTATTCACGTACTTAAAAACCTGACCTAATTTGAGCTTGTACAAGAAGGTTATGTTAGTAATATGTGCCTCGTTATTTACGACGAAAGTTATGCTTGGTAAGCAATCTCCAAATACAAGGAAAAATTAGGTCAGGATTTTAAGTAGCAGGGGCTGAAGCGGTGAAGGGCGATCTGGCATCATCCCTATCTCACACAAGTAGTATTATCAGCATCTCGGGCAGCTGGGCCCCACTTGCCACGATAGCAATTGACACTAATAGGCAGACCGATCGAGAGGCCTACTAATACTGTCCGTAGGTGTTACGAATCTTTTCGACGCGAATGAATAGCATTACTACTCTCATGAATGCAACAAGCTGTGTGGCCTTATCGTCAGATCCTTGCGATCGATTGAACATTAGCATCATCAACATGTTGAGATGGTGCATGCACACACTGGACTTCTTCTTGCATTTTTTGGTTGTACACTGATCCGGCATGGCGTGATTTCTGGAGAAAGAAACAGGGTTGATGAGTGAGTATATTGGCATAATCAACAGCTTTTAGACATTCTTGCTTATCATCACGATCTGGTTCTTAATTTCCCGAATCTCGATTCTCCTCCACAGCTGGCGGGATTCGCGCATCCATTCCTGGAGGAGCTCGAAGGATTGAGACGGACGACAGAAGTGCACACCAAGGCTACGGTCAAATGCGGGCCCCCGGATTCGAACACGAGACCTACAGTCGGTAAAGCATTCAACGGTGCAATTGGTTAGCTTTTGAACCAACCCTGTGAGGACTGGGCTGTAGGGAAATGAATTAATATTTTAACTTGGCTTTTCTTGGTGGGCAAGAGTACCCAGCGTTCAAAAATTATCTCCGTTAAATGATTTTTTTTTCAAAAAAAGTAAAATCAAATATTCTCTTTTCATATTTATTTTTCACATTTGTGCAAAATTTCAAACCAAAAAAAAAACACTTGTCATCACACATGTATTTCAATCTTTTCAATCACATTGACACATTTCAAAAGAATTACATGAATTTTTGTGTATGATGGGTGTGATAACCATTTTTAGAGAAAGTAGTTTCATCTTTAGTTTGGTGAGTTTAATCACTTGGGGCTGGGTGCACATTTGAGGAGACAACAAAAAAAAAAACAAAAACAAAATGTCAAAAGATAAACAAGAATCTTTTTACAACCACATTAAGATGAATCATCTCACCTAATTTCTAAGGGGCGAGATCCCTTGAAGCTACTATACTCTATAATGATTCTCAACACAATATCCCTGCCTTATAAGGCAGGGCCAACAAACATTTCCTTTTGAACATACTTATTCTAATCCTTACGGTAAGGGTGAACAACCCAAATCAATACGATCTCATGCCTGCCACCCTATATAGGCGATCTCATATACTTGTATACAAGTATCTAGATCATCAATTTTCCTAATCAAAAGATTAAAACTTCAACAAATAGCAACAATTCAAATCTTAGGTGAATATTACTTAAGTGTGGTATCTTCATGAGGAAGAGGATAAAAAGATCCCAAATTACAATCCCTTTATGTTTCACTAAAAAATTACAATTTTTCATTGGATTGCTGCCCATGAATTTATGCCATCAATATTTTCATTCAAGGTTGCTACTTGTAGTTCAAGTTTGTTGGCCCTGCCTTGGTAGGCAAGGATATAGTGTTGAGATTCATTATAGATTACACTAGCTTCAAGGGACTTTGGCCCCTGCTTTGTAGGTTTTGCTTAGTTGATCGTGATTTTCATGGATTCAAAATTCTAAAAATGAAAACTTGTAAATTTTTTCCATCCACATAAATATTCTTGAAATTTTCTTCAAATAAATAAATATGTGCCTGTCATTAGATATGTACTTAAATAAATAAAATTTTCATGATAGGTCCATCTGTGACACACACCTTGTCTAAGTGGAACATATGCCATTTGGCTCATTGAAAGGTTCAAGCTTGAGTGTGGGGTTGGTGACTAAAATAGAAACACTTTCACTGACCCAACAAAGTTGAACAAATTCACAAGTTCATAATATTTAATTTCCTATATGATATAAGTGCATGAAGTGGATCATTGGCATTCAAATGACCCAAAAAAATAAAAAAAGTACATTGGTAATAAACATGATCTAAAACTCCTTTTCCCAAGGTTGGTGGTAAAAACAAGTTTCAACTTGAGTTTCAATTATGTTTTCATTTTGGTTGTCACTCTTGTGAATGTTATGCAATAAATGTCCCTTTATGAAAAAGTTATTGCTTTTCATCTACCTTTATGAGAAAATTATTGCTTTTTGCTCAAAGTTTGCTTTCATTTGCAAGTAATCAACATTTAGAAATGAAAAAGAATTTCAAAATGAAAGAGGGGCCCAAAGATAGGGTTATTATAACGATAACTTTAATATGCAATCAGTGATGAGTAGCCAAAAATATTGAAATAAATAAGGTGAAGGCTTACAAAGATAGATACACATTAAATCAATATTATACCAAGAAGTTGGGATTGATGGCCAGTTTGGGATTTAAATCAGCCCTTTTAGGCCATATGCAACTTGACATATTATAGCCAACCCAATTGTAGAAAGGGTCACAAGTTGAAATAGTCTTGGGATGGGTGACTTCCCATGATAACAACCACATAAAGACAGATGAAACACACCTCCAAAAGGAATTCTTATATGTTGCAATTTGAAGATCATGATTGCTTCCTGAAGCTTGGTGTGGAGTCTACCAAGTCAACATCACAAAAATCATGTGAGTATTTTAGGGTCAAACCTTTAAAATCTGGTGAACAACTATTTTGCTCTTCTTAGACTGTATAACAACATTATAACAGCAAAAAAATTGACTGCCTTTCAAAGGGTATTACAACCAGTGATTTTTTTCCCACAAAATCATTTGGAAATTTTCTGTTTTTCTTGTGTGAATTCAAAAAAAAATTGGTGGAAAATTTCTCCAAATATTTTATATTAGAAAATGAGGGGAAAAAATCTGGTAGTAGCCCCAAGAACATGAACAGCCACAGCCATTTACGTTGGCAAATGAAGAGTGTTTTTCACATGTATTGGTATAGATATTAGATGCTAGCCAGAACTAGCTCTTCAGATGAATTATCCCCTTTTTGGTATGGTCTCAGTAAAAGGAAAAAGTACACTTCTAGAGTTTTTCATTTATGATTTCCCACAAAAGAATTCCAGAATTTTCTTGTGTGACTTTTTTTTAGGGGAATGTTTAGGATGGTTTATTGTGTCTTATGTTGTAGTTGTGGGCTCCCCTTCTTGTGTTTTAGGGATTGTAAAGTTTGGATGTGTTACTTTTGAGGCTCTTTTGGGATGGTGTGTTGTATATTATATGCAAGTGTATGGGCCCCTCATTGTTTTGTAGGTGATTATTTGTCAAACAAAGATAAGTATTGAGAATGTTGTTGCTTAGTCCACGGTCAATTCAGTTAAAAGCAGCCTTACAACACTACTTCTCACATCCAAGATTAGTATTTTTTTTTTTACCCTCACTCATAAAACGGGAACTGGGATTGCAAAAGGTGGGAGATTCTTGACTTGGGGTGCCAACAGTTTGTCATGTCATGTCTGCTGTAGGGTAGAACTGCCCATCACCAATCATTACCCTATCATCGATCACTTCTTTAAATCTTCGTCATCTGTGCTTCATTTTGACTTATTTAAAATGTTATGCGAGTGTTACCTCAAGCTCAAGCTCTAGAAATCATCTTTGTAGTGCAAATGAAAAGGAGTAATAATAAAATAGCAAGAAGAAAAATAGGCTTTCCAACTCACAAAACGCATTTGTTTTCTTTTTTCTTCTCTTTGGACCCCTCTTACTTTCAAACCTTCTAACTTTCTCATTACTTGTTCATTTTAAAGGATTTAAAGTGTTATAAGAGCACCACCTTTAGGTCTACAAGTCATCTTGGAACTCTATTAGCAGTAGAGCAACATACAAGGAATGTTTTGAGTGATTGAGAACTGGTTTTGTAATGTTAGGTGGTTTGTTTTTTTTTGAGTTCTTGACCCCTTTTGCTTTGGGGGGTTGTAACTTTCTCAATTCTGATCTGTCTTTGACAATTTTTAGTGCGTCACATGCGCCAATAAGAAGAATTCAAGGCCTTTTTGGACGCCAGAAACAGCAGAACCCTCCCCTTGGATCCAGCCTGCCCTGAGCACTTAAGTGATCGCCCATGGGCTGTTCTACCCTAGTGCTAGGCTTTGTTATGCCTTTTGCTAGCCTCAGCATCCCCTGCAAAAATACTGGGCAAAACCCTTCTTGCTGAGCCAAAGTGACATGCTTTTACTTTTCTTCATCCAAAAGTTTTCTGTACAGTGGACCAGTGGAGTGAAAACCTTTTGAGACTACATTATTATGAGATGGAAAGCTAAGTGGCCCACTTACTAGCTGATCCAGTAAAGTCTAATGGCTATGAACAAAGGGAGCAATCCAAGAACGATTGCAAGTAGGCATACCCGTCCTCCCAAATGACTGTCTCATGAACTAATGTTGAAGAATTTATTTGTTATTGTGTGCATCCACTTGCAACATTCTGAGATCATTACCTCACATGTAAAGGGCGGACAAAGTCTAAGGCCAGCATCATCCATGCACCTGGTATAAAATTCTGTACAGAGCTGACCTCCTCCACAGCTAAGAAGTACAATACACGTCTAGTGTGGCTTGGTGGCACTCAAAGTGCACAATTTCACTGCACATGAAAGGTTGTGCTTGTCACTCATGTGTTTTCATCATGCAAGGTTCTTCTATGCTAGTTCTCCTATGATCCGGGAAGATCTTGGGATTATTTCAATTTAAGAGAGGCAGTTCAGATAAGATTCTAAAAGTGCATGACTCGTTCAAACTGTCATCTCCACACAGGGAGAAGATGATCAAGCTCCCACTGCAAGTCTGCACCCTGCAGTTCGAAGAGTATGAGATATTCACTGGGTTATTGAGCTTTGTGTTATTACTGAAACTTGCATGCATGGGGACAAGGTCATGTAGCATTGGATATCCGAATGTTCTCTTGTGACTAAAGCCTGATGCTGTGGGTCTTTCCCGAATAAGGGGCCCAGATGAGGTACAGCTGAGTGCAGGCCCAATTAACCCGGTTGAGGGTTTTACCATGCATAAAAACCTCAGTACATTTTCATTTCTTGAACTGTTGGGAAGGGAGCAAGTATGAGGATGGGACAGACTTGTGGCGAAACTCTCCCAAAAAAAATTAAATTGGGTGAAATTTATCAACTTGTTTTTTGAAAAAAATGAAGGAATTTTTCTCAAAAAATTAAGAAAATGTTATCTTTTGATGATTTTTGACCCAAATTTTTTTTTTGGCTAAGAAGCTTAATGTGAGAAACCTCTCTTAAATAACAATTGCTCTTAGCAATGCATGTTTATATTTTGTATGTTTATTTTCTTTTTATAAAGTAACATTACAAGAAATCACTACGTTTCATAAAGTTTAATTCTATTAGTGTCCACATAGACCAAAGGGGATGGCCATCTTGATTAAAGGTTTGGGGCATGAAAATCACATAGTTGTTTTGATTTGTAATTTGATTAAGGTGATTTTTTTGACTAGGTGTCAATTTGAACATTTAGTTGAAAGGGACAAAACAAAGTCAATTTAGATAGCAAAGGCTTAATCAAATTGAGCATACTTAGAAAAAAATGCATAGCTTAAACTACCTTTTACTACATAGGAAAATTATAGGTAGGTAAGTACTAATCTAATGATAATAATAAATATAAAAATAGTTGTTCCAAATTTTTATTATATAATTAATATAATATGAAAATTATAATATCTAGGCTAGGTTCTGTCTAGGGATATAAGTGAATAAGCTAAGTTAAGTTTTGGCTATGTATGTATGTATGTGTAGTAGTAGGTAGATGGTCTATGCACCTACCACCTACAACCTACCTACCTATGTCCAACTTACCTCCAACCTACAATATATTGCCTACTTATATTACAAGAAATGTTGGCTCTTCAAAAAACTTTGGTCTAGTAGGCTAGCTATGTTAAGCCTAGTTTACGTACCTAGGTTAAGCAGGTAGCCTAGGCTTAGCAAGCAAACTAGGTTGGGCCAAGTAAGTCATTACAAGGAATCATGTCCATCTCACCCCATGTGTATGCAACTTGTGCCCAAATCAACCATTTTTGCAATTGTGGTTTCAATTATCCTCCATGGCAAAATGGTATAATTTGTAAATGACTTGTAATTGCATAATCAATTACAAAATGATTTTTAAGTTATAGATGTCAATATTGTTTATAAATACTATCAATATGGACAAAAATGAAAATGAAAAATGTGCTCATATCATCCAAACTAGTAGTGTCCAACAATAGATGAAATCTTAATTATTTTTATGATTGGTAGTGTGATTCATAAGTGATTAAACAACATGTGATGTCTTGTTTAATTTGAATTAGTTACACATGTACATGTATATCATAGTTGCAAATGTACATGTGCTAATGGCCAATTAATGCATTAAATATGTCATGTTAACTTAAGCAACTTAAATATAAATAGCCTAAATAACCTAGGCAACATTTAGGTTTTAGGTAGTCTAGGTAGCCCCTAAGTTAAATACCTTAATTTGAATTTCCATCTTCAAGGGAATCTTTAGATAGCTTAGGCAACCCCTTGGTAGCCCTTAAGTAGCTTAGGAATGGGCCTATGTAGTGCCCAAGTACTATAGACAACCAAAGCAATTACTAAGTAAGAAGTTAAGTACCCCAAGTACCTTAAGCAACCTAAACAACCCCTAGGTAGCCCCCCTAAGTAACCCCCTACATTCATTAAGTATACTAGGTACTCTAAACAACTTGTAAACAAGCCTTTAGGTAGGATAAATAACTTAAGGTAGGTTGAATAGGTCATTTAAGTAGGTTAAACAAAATGTTTATTTAAATGCAATAGAAGAAATCTTGTCCATTCCAACCATATGGTTACAACTATAGATGTAACTAATGTCCAAATCAACTACTTTTATGATTACAATTAGGTAAGTCCTATGTGTCATTTTGGTTGTAAATGTGTGTAGTTATACATGCAACTATTATAATCACATATGCAATTACAATGTTGATATAATCAAATGAAGTCACAAATGTGATTATAATTTGTGATTTTACATGTTTGGATAGAAAAATAAAATAAAAATGAAAAATTTTCATCTATGATTTTGAATGGATCCTTGGTTGGATGAAAACTTAATTGCTTTTGCAACTGGTCATAGCTATTTTGGCAATTGGGGTCCAATAATTTTTCCATTTATAATATTTTGATGAATAAAATGTATGTGGCATCTTTGAAATTTCTTGATAATTAACTTGTGTCTAAATGTTCATTGGTATTGTATATTGTTTCTTGACATTAACAGTACAAATTATTATATTTTTGTTAAACATATTTGAATTATGATCCATTTACAAATATTGTATATGATGATTATTTAATTATATACCATACATGAAAGTTAAATTTTATTTGTCAAACTAAAACATATTATAAACACAATCAAGTATGATATTTTTAATAAAATAGAGGTTTAAGATGTCTAAGAAATATATCATTGTTTGATCATAAAACTTTTACCATAATTTCAGATAAAATTTGTATATTATATTTGCAAAAATACTACACTTAAAATTCCATCAAATTAATTAATTATCTAACATTATTAAATATGATTTAGTTAAAAATATCAAATATAAAATATAAAAAAGATTATACATCCCAAAAATTATAATTAATGTATAACATTTATTATATTTTTTTGAAATGTGATTGATATATTATCCATTTATAAAAACATTATGTGAATTAATTAAAATTATGATATATTATAATCACATTGTATTTTTTTTTAATGAAAAGAAATATTAATATGTGGCAGAAAAAACATTTATTTTTATTATTAAATATTAGTCCTAAAATATTTTTCATTTATAAATCATGTGCTTGAAGTTTTTTCCCAATGAGTCATTATTGAAATGTATTTCAGTTTTAAAAATTAAAAAATAGTTTATTCAAGTTAATTTACATTTTTGGAAGATTTTTAATCATGTATGTCATTGAAAGTATTTTTTAAATAAATTTTTAAAAATTCCATTTCGACAAATATCAATAAAATATGAAATATTGAAATTGATGTTTGTGCAATGTTTAAAACCAAGTATGGGCTAAATAGAATGCATTTTATTATATTTTCACATCAAATGGGGTGGTTTGATAGCAAAGGAATTGATATCCATTCTAGGGTTTAAGGATTAGACTACACAAATGACATAGTTATGATCAACAATGGTACTAGGTTGACCATACGTACCCTACATAGTTATGCTATTTACCCTGGGCTTAAATAGTGGACAATGTAGGCTAAGCTCCTAACTAGGGTAGGTTTTGGCTAAATAATTAGGTTAATAGGTTAAATTATTTACCCACATATTACATAATAGGTAGGTAGTAAATGGGTAGGTTAAATTAGGCAAGGTAGGTAGTTGTAATGGGTAGGTAAATGGCCAATACACCTATCTAGACTATAAAAAAAATGCAAAAATGTTACCACTTCATTTGTGATTACAAACAATTATATCTCATTTCTACCTATTTGATGGCTATGTTGCAATTATTATTATTTTCATTCTTCCATGTGGTGGATTTTTAGAATTATATCCATCAATAAATAAAGTTGTATGTTTCTTTAATCACATTAATAACCAAAATATAGGATTGCAACTAATTTGTGAACTTGGCCCTTAAAGGTTAAAAATAATAAATAAATTATAATAAATCATAATAGCTCTAACAAGTGACATAATAATAATAATAAATAACTAACCTAGGTTAGCTACAAATTACATTATTATTATTATTACAAGTAATCAATTATGAAGTATTACTATATTATAATAATTATGAGGAAATATTCATATATAGTTTTAAGTTTTTATATTTCAATTTTATAATCAATACTTATTAATTATTAATTAGTAAATTATTATAATCAATTAATGATATATAATTTTATTTTCATTTTTATTATTTTATAATAATTATTGTAGTAGTGAAAATGGAAATCTAATAAATTATTATAAAGTGCATAAATTATTTCAAAGGAAAAACATATTTATTAAAAATATAAAATATTTATTTTAATAGTTCACAAATAGTTATAATGAGTAAAGTAATAATACGAATAATAAAAATAAAATAGTTAGTTTAGGCTACGTTTTAATTATATTATTAGATTAAAAAAATGGTACTCAATATTTATAATTTATAATTATTAATATGATTAATTTAGTAATCATAATATATTGATGATTATTACTATAAATAATTTTTTATTTGGATAGTTTATAAAGTGAATTAGTTAATTAACAAGTTTACTAATTTACTTGTCTATATTTTATTCATTAAATAATTAGTAATTTTATTAGTTAATTGGATAATGCATTAGTTAATTAGGTAGTTAATTAGTTGTCACATACTTATTTAATTATATAGTTTTCAAAATGAGAATGAAAACTAAAACATATGGGATAAACTTTTTAGTTGCAAGTAGTTTATAACTAAAAATGTTTAGTTACAAACAATTTGCAACTAAAAGGTTTAAACATATGTTTTGGCTTTCATTATCATTTTGAAAAGTATATAAACAAGGTGTTTTGTCTTACACTTTCATATTTGAAAACATGAGCGTATGGGATGAGCCAATAAAAATGACTTAACCCAAAATGAAATAAAAATATTCATGTATTTACACCTAACTACCTACTTCCCTAACTTACCTACTTATGTTTCTACCTACCTACCTACCTACCAAAGTAGGTATTTGGCCTAAGTAGGTAAATAGGTCCTATCTAGATAAGTGTTTTGCCTAGATGGGTAGGTAGGTAGGTACCTACTTCAACCTACATACCTAAATATTGATTTAAATCTAATTTGAACAAATTCAATTAATATCTCACATGGAAAAAATTTATTGCACCATGTGTCACAATCTAAACCATTCAAACGTAAAAATTAAACATCTTAAATTATTTCAAAATAATGATATTTTTTTTTAATTATTAAAAGTTGGGACACATGGCAACACATAACTTGTTCCCATTGTTCACCAAAAAAGTCATATCCTAATTGCAAACAACAATACATATATGATTAGTCAAAGGATGAAGGTGCATATCATTGACTATTTTTTTCATCCAAAATCCGTTGTCGTTTGCGACTAATGTCAATGCGATTTGTCCAACGCGACTATTAAAGTTTTAGTTGCAAATGTCGCTTGTAACTAAAAATTAGTCACAAGGACTAGTTGCAAAATTGCCATTTTCTACTAGTGGAAGTTACTTCTTCAAATGGACAATTATGTGAAAAATAACAAAAATCATCACATCTTGGCGTTTTTTCGAACCTTACTAATTGCTTGAGAAGTTTTCAAAGAAGTTCAACTGGGGTTTCTTGTAGTTAGGCACACACATGAAGATATTGATGGAAGTTTTGGATCTTTGTTGAAAAATTGAAAGAATAGAATAATTATGTCATGGTGGATTTGATGAAAGCATTCATGTTTTCCCAAGATTGTCCATTCATTCCGCAACTCATTCAAGAAATCCTTGATTTCAAATCTTAGCTCAATGCAATGGATATTTAAATGATGGTTTGGACGTCCTTATTGGTCATACAAATATGCATTTGTTTTGATTTTTTTGTGAACAAGGTAGGGTGGCCAATGATGCAATACAAAGTATCTCCTATTAATGTTTTGTGAAGCCCTAAAGATGGCCTAGCCATATGATTCTAGAAAGAGGATAGCACAAGATGGGCAAAACTACCAATGGGGGTTTCGAATCCTATTCCATTTTGCTCATATGGGGAATTGGTGAATTAAGGGCAAGTGAAAAGGAAAGGTTCATTAGTAGCAAAATTTTGAAATATATTGAGTTTTGGAAGCTTGGGATGTCGAAGGATGATTCATATTCTAGAATGATGGGTCCTTATGTGAAATAATGGGAAAACATTTTGGAGCTATTATCAAGACCTATCCCACGACATAGTTCTATTATATTGGAAGGCTTTTGGCCTTCTAGCAATTGGAGAGCTAATTATGAACGTGCATCCATTCATACCATTGTTGATGTTGACCTTGAAAATCTTGTCATCCCTCCATACTGTGGGCCTAAAGGATGCAACCTTCTTTGAGCACTATTGCATAGACACATTTTGTGACTTGTTTGTTGGTACTTTTTTGTTATGTGGCTTTCAAACCTTACAATCTATCCTATCTAAATGGGAAGTGTCGAAAGTGAGGTTGTAAGAAATCAAAAGACTGAAAATTATAGGAAGGTCTATGTTCAATGGTGGGTTCCTATGAAAAAGGGAGTGAAGAATGATGAACAATTGTATCATAATTGTTGGTTGAGCAAGTGGAAGTGTAATCATGCAGACCTAAAACAATGGGTTGAAATATCTTTCGTCGTGTTTTCTTTTCAACTATAAGCAATACAATAGTTAATTCCATTATAAGTATTAGTGTGATCCGTGCATCTAAGGCAAAAGCTAATCTTGATGCAACTAACAATAATTCTTGTGGATTGTAGTTGTAGATCGAATTTTTTATGAACACGAAATAAAAATGTTAGTGATATTTTATGTTTTTAAAAGTAGATTTAGTTTTTTCTTCAAATGGGATTTTAATATTTTAAAATATATTTAGTGTGCTTTTATGCATTCATTGAGAAAAATATTAATGTTTATCCTCTTTATAAACATTCCAATGTGTCAAATTTTTGTCAATATGGACATTGCTTGTTTTAAAATGTCATATTTAGTGTGCATGAAAAACTATTATAAAAGTGATATGTTCAACATTTTCTTTTTAATTTCATGGGTGTATGAAATTTTTGTCAACATTTGCTAACATTAATGATACATACGAAAAAAAATGGCAATCATGTATTTAAGTTTATGATTTGTGGTCGACAAGTTCTAACTTTCATTTCAGCCAACCGATTTAATTTATACTGAATTCAACAAATTTTAATTTGAAGATATTGTTTGTAATTGATAATAGGAGGACGGAAGTAATTACTCAAAATTTGGTGAACACCACATTGGTTTGATTATGAACTTTGGGGAGTTTGGTTCAAAACTCAAATTCTTGTGCAGATTTTATGCAAATTAATTAAAATATGTTTGAAATTTTAATAATTTTGAAACCACTAAATAATCATTTGAATTTGAATGGAAATTTAAGTTTTTAATGAAAAATTATGAAAGTGCATGTTGGCATGGTGGTAATTCCTCCTATTTGGTGGCCACCAAACAGGTTTCAACATTTGCACCATGTTGAATTTGGTGTCAAATTCATTTTTTTCTTGAAAATTTATGAAATTACATGAAAACTTGGTTGAAATATGTTTTATTTGGTGACCATTAGATGGGTTTTATTCCTTAGCTTGTTGAGTTTGGTGTCAAGTTCAACTTCTTGTGGAAAATTTATGTAATTACATGAAAAGATGGTTGCAATACATCTTATTTGGTGGCCACTAAATGGGTTTTATTCCCCAACTTGTTGAATTTAGTGTCAAATTCAACTTTTTGTTGAAAATATATGCAATTACATTAAAAGATGGTTGAAATACATCTTATTTGGTAGCCACCAAATGTGTTTTGGCCCCCCTTTGTGTATTTGAATTAAATCCAAAATTAAAATTAAATTTTGGAATTAATAAAATATGTGTTTAATCTAATCAATTATTTTAAAAAAATCAACAAACATTGAAGAACTTGAACACATGGAATATATTTGTGACAAAATAATATTCACTATAGAGTTTTTAAAATTACACATATACTTCAAAATTAAGGTTGTGAGTGGAATGTGAGTGGAATTCTTGGGTGAATTCTTTTAAGGTGCATGATATTGATATGCATGAATTAAATCTACAACTATTTAAAAATTTAAAGTTTTTGAATGAAATTTCATTCAAAAATGTGTCTTTTTGCATTTTTTAAACAATAAATGCATAATAATAATTAAATAAAATGTATTTAAAATAAAGAAATTTTAAATTAATAATTAAAAAAACCACTACCATATCAAAGAATAAGAAATTTTATAAATGGACATTTTATTTTATTTTAGTTTTCTTTTATGTGGTAATGTTTCATGAACCACAAACATGGGGACTTATGGCCATCGAAAATTGTAAGTTACATATTTTATATAACATTAATTTTATTCAATTTTCTTCATGTAACCATTGGATCAAGATTAATTTTGATTCAAAGTGAACTTTGAGTTCCAAAATGTTGTTATGCAAATTCTAAAGTTTGTTTATGTTTAGGATAGCCAAAGGATGCCATCAAGATTTTAGCTTACTACATATTATGATACTCTCTACCCCATCGCCTTTTTCGATGGAAAGTGGTTCACCCTTAATGTGTTTTCACCCATAAATCTATGAAAAATAGTTTTAAGATTTTATATTAAGGCTCTATAAAGGGTACATTAAGGGTATATTAAGGTAAATAAATAAGTCAATAGGTAGGTAGGAAGGGGTGAAAGCATGGTGTGATGTACCAAAATGGACGTCACAAACACTATTTTTTCAAGAAATGAAATTTAATAGAATGCTACATGATAATTGGATTGAATATTTTATGGTTTGGACTCAAATATGTATGGTAGTTTATTTATGTAGTGAAATGCACAAAACATTTGTGCAATTAGAATTGGTTGCATAGTATTTTTGGACTTTTAAAGCAACAAATGTGTCATGTAACAAATTATGTGGACTTTGTTTTCACTAAAAATAAATTATTTTATAAATTTCAATCACATGAGTTGATCAAACATATTATATATAACATGTGGAAACCAAAATTCAAGAAAAAATATTTTATTTTATTTTCATGTGCATTTTGAATTGAGATATCTTTAAAAGTCCATAATGGACATAAAAATGAAGAATTGGAAAATTTTATTTAGGAACAATATGTTTGTATTATGAATATGAAAAATGGTGTGAAACCTATAATCAAATTCAAAAAGGCCCAAGGCATGATGAACATCTAACAATTTTCCTATTCAAACAAAACTATGATTGGAAATGAATGAAAATAAATGAAATGAAAAAAAAAATCCACATTGATATTAACCATTCTAGTAGACTTATATAGGAAAAAAATAAGTCATAGACCAAGGTGATTGAAGCATTTAAGAAAAAGTTATGAACTTTCAAAAATGAATATAACAAAAATGTTGGAATTGTGAGAGGGTAACAAAGGGATTTAAAAAACTATGTACTCTTGTGTGGACTTTGCATGTGCCACTTTTGGTCCACCACAAGGTAAATAACTATTTACCTAACTCGGTATCTAAATTGGTAAGTAGGTACCTACCTATTTACCTACATACTTAATTATAATACTTACATACTTAATGTATTTATTTACCTACCTACCTATTTACCTACCGATGTATTCATGTTTAAGTTCAAGTTATTGTGACGTGGACTTAAACTTGCACAAGAACTAGACCATGGACAATTAACATCTTGTTAGAATTAGAACCTTAAAAAGAATGCTTGAACACAAGTTAAAATTATAGGTTATTTAGTGCACAAGCTAACTTTATAAGTACTTAATTGGTCTAAATGGTTATAAAACTTAAACATGTATAATTCTTAATTTTAATTTGTTGTAAAACTTAGTACCTATACAATGTCTAAGGGAATGTGTAGTGTGTCCATAGAATGAAACCCAAGTTTCAAACTGAGCCCAAGGTTCTTACATTTGAAAATTTATGCCAAAACCAAACCATACAATTTAAAATTTGAAAATCAATCTCCAACCCTCACCCACATGAGCTACCAAAAGATTTTTAATGTTCAAACCATGACAATAGGTTCTTTAAAGTAAATAGGCTTACAATTAAACCCTAGGGGGGACACTTAGTGTAAAGTGTCCAACCTATGGGATTTATGTGCATCAAATGACCATTTTTAGAGGGGTATTAGATAATTGTCCAACCTATTTGTTATCATCCTATTATTATTTTATTTTTTAATATATACGTATTAAACCCATTCTATACTGATTATAAAATTCATTATTTAAGATTATTATATACCTTTTATTATAATTAAATTGATTATTTGAATAAAATGTACCCTATTTTCAAACTAATTAACTAATAATTTTTACCCAACAACCAATATATTGCACCCTATATTTTTACTCACATATTTTCTACTTTTTTTCATTAGTGTCCCCCCCCTTAAGAATTAAACATTTAATGGGTTATTACACAATAACATCCAATTATCATTCAAATTGTGGCCCCTCAAAAAAAAACTTGTAGCCCCTATGGGCGTTTCATTCAACTTCTAAATCATCCAATTCCATTTAGTTTTGTAGAAGTCATGCCCTTCCAAAGTAAAGGGGATCTTCCACTTGAAAAAACATTTACCACATACCTAATTCCAAAAAACTTTCACCTTACAAACAATCAAAAAATTCCTTATGTATGGTCAAAATCCTTTTGTTCACCAAAAATTTACACATTGTATGCCAATTTAATAGCCCGTGGAATTAATGTTCAATTTCCATCAATGGTCAAAAACAATGTTTGGATTTAGGGGTTTAAATCAATAATGAGGAGGTTTGTGATGTTTATAGTGACCTAAATTTCAAACAAAGATGGGTGCCACCACCAAACAATGATCCCTTTTAGCTTCCCTTATTGTTGATATTGTGCAATGGTTTCCTCATGTTCCTATTACATTCAACACCTTATGGTCCTATTGCATTGCCATTCAAACTATGTGTTATGGATTAAGTTACCTTTAGCTAAGCTACCAAATATGTTAAAGTGTTTCTTTTGTTGTTACAACTAAAATTATGAAATGTTTGTTTTAAGCTTTTCAAGCATCTACCAGCATGTGACACCCCCCCTTTGTGGCTTCAATGATGTTCATCTCCTTTTGATTTCCATGTTACTACTCTTTTAAGCATTGTTATGTGTGATGTAGATGGCATGACATGGTAGGTAGTGTTACTTGGTAAAAATGTTTTTGATCTACTCGTTGCGATGACGCTTGTTTCTTTCTTTTGATTTGTTGGCAATGGTGACACTTGTCTTTTTCTTTTGATCTACTAATCATAGTGATGCTCATCTTTTTTCAATTTGTTAATTGTCGTGATGTTCATCTCCTTATTTTGATTTGCTAGTCACAATGATGGTGACACTTGTGTCCTTTTTTTAATATCTTGGTCATGGTGATGGCAATCTCTTTCTTTTGATTTTCATCGGTTGGTGATATTCATTTATGTTTCCTTCTTATGATATGTTGGTGATGTTCATTTCCTTTTTCTAACTCTCATTTGTTAGTGATGTTCATGTTCATCTCCTTTTCATTTGTTGTTAGCTTTGGTGATGGTCATCTCTTTCTTTGATTTCCTATTGGCTTTGGTGATGGTCATCTCTTTCTTTGATTTCCTATTGGCTTTGGTGATGGTTGTCTCCTTCTTTTAATTTCTTATTGGCTTTGGTGATGGTCATCTCCTTCTTCTCATATGTTGGCTTTAATGATAGTCATCTATTTCTTTTGATGTTCAATTTTTTTTGACCATCTAATCTCACTTTCTTGATGATGCTTGTATCTTCTTCTTGTGATGACACCCCCCCCCCCCCCCCCCCTTTTTTTTTTTTTTTTTTTTTTTTTCCCCTTTTTTTTTTTCTCTTTTTTTTTTTTTTTTTTTTTCTTTTTTTCTTCGTTTTTTTTTTGTTCATGGTCTTTGGGTTCTTTTTTTTTTGGTTTTTTTTTTTTTCTTCGTATTGGTAAAGAAATAAGAACATTAAAGATATAGTCGTTCGCCATTCCAT
>Ga0116231_10009089_pt1 | contig 17009 bp, 20 predicted proteins | sample S1TSphgellanicum_2_FD_89695 | JGI IMG/M metagenome (GOLD analysis project Ga0116231, IMG submission 89695) | Host-associated microbial communities from peat moss isolated from Minnesota, USA - S1T2_Fd - Sphagnum magellanicum MG | ecosystem: Host-associated > Plants > Peat moss > Unclassified...
GACGGGAATGCCGGCCGGCATCTGGGCGATGGACAGCAGGCTGTCGATGCCTTTCAGCGCATGCGATTCCACCGGCACGCCCAGCACCGGCAGCGGCGTCCAGGCGGCGCACATGCCGGGCAAATGGGCCGCCCCCCCGGCCCCGGCGATGACGACGCGCAGCCCGCGGTCCCGCGCGCCGGCGGCGTAGGCGCGCAGCCGGTCCGGCGTGCGGTGGGCGGAGACGATCCGGGTCTCGTGCGGCACGCCCAGCCGGTCCAGCGTCTTGGCGGCATGGCGCATGGTCGCCCAGTCCGACTGGCTGCCCATGATCAGGCCAACCGCAGGCGACGTCACGCGATGTTGTCCGGGATCAGCCGGCTCTCCAGCCAGGCGATCTCGTCCTTCAGCAGCAGCTTGCGCTTCTTCAGCCGCTGCACCTGGAGCTGATCGACCGGCCCCGCGGCCAGGCGGGCAATGACGGTGTCGAGGTCGCGGTGCTCGCTGCGCAGTTCGTGCAGCTTGCGGAGCAGGGAATCCCGGTCGATGAGCATGAACCTTGTTAGCATGGGCCGCGCGTGCCGACAGCCCCCGCGGAATCGTGTGGTGTTTTCGGCCCCCCGCGTATTACATTTTTATGGCACCCTGCCAGTGGGGTGCGATCTTCAGCATGGAGGCACCATGAGCCTGCAAGCCCGCATCGAAAGTCTGACCACCCGTCACGCCAGCCTGGAAGGCAAGATTTTTGACGAGGATTCGCGTCCGCGACCAGACGATAGTATGCTATTTAAGCTGAAGCTGGAGAAGTTGCGACTTAAGGAGGAGCTGGAGCGGCTCCGAGCGAAATAGCGGCACCGTAGGCTGGGCTGGATATGCAGCCCAGCCTACGGTGCGTTCGCGACAATCATCCGCAAAATCTGGGCGGGTTCATCTAGGACCGAACCTGCCCCTGGCCGATGACGACATATCTGAAACATGTCAGTTGTTCCGGCCCTACCGGGCCGCGCGCATGCAGGCGGCCGGTGGCGATGCCGATTTCGGCGCCGAAACCGAACTCCCCGCCGTCGCAGAATTGCGTGGACGCATTCCATAGCGTCACCGCGCTGTCGCAGCGGGCGAGGAATTTTGCGGCCGCATCGATATCCTCGGTGACGATCGCCTCGGTGTGCGAACTGCCGTGCTTCACGATATGGGCTAAAGCCGCATCAACCCCATCGACCACGGCCACGCTGATCACCGCATCCAGCCACTCGGTGGAGAAATCCGCCTCGGTGGCGGCCGGCGCGCCGGGCACGATTGCCTGAGCCCTGGCGTCGGCACGGATCGCGCAGCCGGCCTGCGCCAGATCGGCGGCCAGAAGCGGCAGCAGCGCCGGTGCTATGGCGGCATCAATGAGCAAAGTTTCGGTGGCGCCGCAAATGCCGGTGCGGCGCATCTTGGCATTCAGCAGGATGGCGCGCGCCATGGCCGGGTCGGCTGCTGCGTGAATATAGGTGTGGCACAGCCCCTCGGCATGCGCGAGCACCGGCACGCGCGTCTCGGCCTGCACGCGGGTGACCAGGGATTTGCCGCCGCGCGGAATGATCAGATCGATCTTGCCGGCCGCGCCCAGCATGGCCGCGACATAGGCGCGGTCGGTGGTCGGCGCAATCTGCACGCAGGCTGCCGGCAGGCCGGCCGCATGCAAACCTTCGGCGATGGCGTTGTTGATGGCGCGGGCCGAGTGCGCGCTTTCAGAGCCGCCGCGCAGGATCACCGCATTGCCGGATTTCAGGCAGATCGCCGCCGCATCGGCGCCGACGTTGGGGCGGGATTCGTAAATCATGCCGATGACGCCGATGGGGGCAGCGATGCGCTTGATCCGCAGACCGTTCGGCCGGGTCCAGTCCGCAAGCGTGCGGTCCAGCGGGTCCGGCAGGCCGGCAATGTCGGCAACCCCCTGCGCCATCGCCTCGATGCGGGCTGGCGTCAGTGTCAGGCGGTCGCGGAAGGCATTGCTCGCCTGGCTATTGGCCAGATCGTTGGCATTGGCCGCGGCGATGGCAGGCGCGTGACGGCGGATGGCAGCCGCGGCCTCGCGCAACGCCTGGTCACGCGCCGCGGCCGGGGTGGTCGCGAGCGTACGGGCGGCCTGGCGCGCCGCGGTGGCGGCCTGATCGAGCGCTTCGGCAAAGTTGGCGAGCGGTGCGTTCATAGGCCGGAACATAGGTATGCTGAGCGCGGTTGGCAAAGCGGTTGCGCGCGATGGTTTCGGGTGCGATGACATGCGGCGCCCGCTACGCCGCCGCTCGTCTTTGAGGAGACCCTCCGTGAGAAAATTCCTGGTTCTGCCGCTGCTATCGCTCGCTGCCCTGACGCTGCCGTCCTGCGTCGATCTGCTCATGGCCGCCTACCCGGCGCCGACGCATGATCCGGCCCGCGTGGTGCCCGGCACCTACAAGGTCGAACCGGCTCATACGCAGATCATGTTCCGCGTCGATCACATGGGGTTCTCCTATTTTACCGGCGTGTTTTCCGGCGCCAGCGGATCGGTGACGCTGGTTCCCGGCAAGCCGGCCGCGATGAAATTGTCGGTCAGCGTACCGGTGAGCAGCGTTCTGACCACCAGCCCGAAACTGGACGAGGAGCTGAAAGAACCGGATTGGCTCGATGCCGCCAAATACCCCACCATGAGTTTCGTTTCGACCTCAGTGAAAATGACCGGGCCGAAATCCGCTGACGTGACCGGCACGCTGACCCTGCATGGCGTGAGCAAGCCGGAGATTTTGCACGCGATTTTCGTCGGCGCGGGCGTGAATATTCTCAGCCACAATGAAACGGCCGGGTTTCAGATCGCCGGCACGATCAAGCGCAGCGATTTCGGCGTGAACAAATACGTGCCGCTGATCAGCGACGAGGTACAGCTGATCATTGCCGCGGCCTTTGAAAAATAGCGCAGGGTGGATGAAATCCACCCTACGATCGGCGCGTCTTGATCAACATGATCTGCGACCAGAGCGTGATCTTTCGCGGTTGGCCTGACCGTACGTGTCGATCACGCTCCAGGTCTAGGTAAGAACGAGCAATGTCATCGCTCGGTTGGCGTCAACCTCAAGCGATATTGCTCTAAACGACGATTTCCATGCCGTCGTAAGCCACCTCGACGCCGGCGGCATGAACCTCGGCCCGCTGCGGCGAATCATCGAGCAGCATCGGATTGGTGTTGTTGATGTGAACATAGATGCAGCGGCCGGAATGTTCAGCGAGTTTGACGAGAGAGCCATCCTCGCCGGACACCGGCATATGCCCCATGCGCCGGCCGGTCTTCTGGCCGACGCCCTCGGTGATCATTTCGTCATCCGTGAACAGCGTGCCGTCGAACAGGAGTACGTCGGCAGGTGCCAGACTTTCCTGCACGATACTTGAGTAGTCCGCACAGGCGGGGGCAATGATGGCACAGCGCCCAGCCGCCTCCAGGCGGGCGGCATAAGTGGCGCCCGGTTCCGCAACAAGAGAACTGCGGTTCTCCTGATAGAGCGGAATCTTGCCTGGCATGGGCAGAAGAGTGAGCATCAGTCCGGGCGCCGCCTCGACCGGCGTGTTCGGCGGCAGATCGATGCGCTCGACAAGCCTGCTGTCCAAAGCAGCAAAAATCTGGTTCTGCGCCAGAATCTTGAGGATCGGCGCGGGCGCGAAAATGCGCAGCGCCTGTTGCTCGCGCAGCACCAGCAGGCCGGCAATGCCGTCCACGTCCGCGCTCAGCAGAACCACGCCCGTGATCGGCGAATGCCGGGCGCCGGTTTGCGGAAACAGTGCCGGCGTCTGCAAGATCTGCTGCCGTAAATCCGGTGACGCGCCGATGATCAGCCAGTGAATATCATCAGCGGTCGCCGCCACGCTCACCTGCGTGCGCGGCCTGGCCGCCGGATCGCCCGATCTTGCGCGCGCGCAGGCGCGGCAGGCGCAGTTCCATTGCGGAAAGCCGCCGCCGGCGGCGGCACCCAGAATGAGACATTTCATGTGCAGACCTCAAAACTACGTAGCGTAGGTTTTAGCCCACGTCTTTCGGCGTATCGCGTTTACCCGTGGGTTAAAACCCAGGCTAAACCTTAGCCAGTTCAGCGATCCAGGCGCGGACATCGGCGGGCTCACCAAAAGTTTCGGCGACGCGCAGGCCGAGGCCGCCCAGTGCTTCGGCGGCGGTGATACCGTCCTCGTCGGTGACGTCGTCGCCGACATAGATCGGCAGGCGGCCGGCAAATGGCGCGCGCGCCATAATCTCGCGCACGGCAAAACCCTTGTCCACACCGGCGGGCCTCACCTCCCACGCCATCTTTGCCGCGAGCATCGTAAAACCCGGACCGCCATCGAGAAGCACCCGCAATTCGCGCTCGATCGCATCGGCGGCTGAAGGCGCGCCGCGGTAATGGAGGACAAAACCGTGGCGTTTGCGCTCCAGAACCACGCCGGGGCAGGCGGCCGTCAGATGCTCGGCCCGTGCCAGCCAATGCGCCGGTGCGTCGGCCGCGGCGTGCAAGACCGGCGCCTCGCCGGGCGCGTGGCGGAGCGCGGTGCCGTGCTCGGCTGCGACGGCGGTCGGGGTGTCGCCGAGCAGCGCATCGATGTCGTGCATGCTGCGGCCGGTGATGATCGCAAGCGCCCCGCCGCACCGGTCGCGCACAATTCGCAAATCGTCGAGCAAGCCAGGCGGCACCGTCACCGCATCCGGCGTCGGCGCAATGTCGATCAAAGTCCCGTCGAGATCAAGAAGGAAGGCATCCTTTTCAAATCCGGAAGTTTTTGCTTCTTTTTTCAAAAATAAGTGCTTCCTTGCTTTGCGTCCATCGCGTCACGAGGCATATAAGAAATCCGCCCTACGGCATTATGCACACCCGACAAGCTGCACATCATAAACCGGATGTTCGAGCATATTCAGCGACGGCTCGTTCTTCAAAATCCACCCATCGAATCCGGGATTATCCGGCCGCGTGTCATCGATTTTCAGATGCGCCGTCGCGTCGGCCGGCAGATCGTCGGGGCGGACGAAGCAGCCCTGCATCGACAGGTTGAGCGATTGCACGGTCACCGTTTCGCCGGGTTTAAGGGTGATTTCCTGCACGGTCGAATCGATCTTGTTCAGCACCCGCACGACGGCCGCGGTCTTCGGCACCCACGTGTCGGGCGCGGAGATGGTCGGCGACGGCACCGGCTCCGCGGCGCAGGCCGGGGCGCAGAGCAGCAGCGCGGCGAGCAGGGCTTTCATCGCCGGGGGGATTTCAATTGAGCTGCCAGGCCGGCGATGCGCGCGCGCGCCAAAACCTCGTCCACGCCCATCAGCACGGCATCCTCGTAAGCGTCCTGCATGACGGAGAGAAGCTCCTGCTCGTTCTCATGCAAAACGCGCAGCTTTTCGCGGCAAGCCAGAAGTTCGCCATCCTGCGTGCGCCAGGCGCCGGCGGGCTCGGCGCTCATTTCAGCGGCGGGATGACGCTCTTGGCGTCGGGGGTTGAGGGCTTCGCGGCGCTGCCGCCCGGACCGCCAAAAATATATCTGCCGATCAGGGCTTCGATGTTCATCGATCCCTGGGTGATGGTGATGGTACCGCCCGCCTTCAGCATCTGATCCGCGCCCCCGGTTGCCAGCGCCACGTATTTGCCGCCCAGCAGACCGTCGGTGCTGATGGTGGCCGCACTGTCGGCGCTGAGCGAAACGCCGTTCTGCACGGTGAACGCGACATCGGCCTCGTAGGTTTTCGGGTTCAGCACGATATCCTGCACCGCGCCGATTTTGACCCCGGCGATGCGCACGTCCGCACCCGTCGCAAGCCCGTCCACGTGATCGAACGCGGCATGCAGCAGATAGCCGCCGCCGGCGCCGAGCTGGCCGGTATTGGCCACGGCAAATACCAGAAAGCCGCCGGCGACGAGCAGCACGGCCGCACCGGTGACGATTTCGACAGGGCTATGGCGCGCCATTAAACGTCCGGCGACCAGGCTTCGTAATCGCCGGTGGCGGCGGCGCGGTGGCCGCCCTGATAGTCGTGGCCGGGGGGGCGGTAGCTGAGCGTGGTGCCGGTCAGGTTCGGCAAATGCGGCTTTTGCCACGGCTTTCGACCCGCCTCATCCAATGGCGCGTCCGTGGTGTGGTGGATCCAGGCATGCCACTCTGGAGGGATGACGCTGGCTTCCTCCGGCCCATTGAACATCACCCAGCGGCGCTCGCGCATGCCGTGGCCGCGGGGCTTGCGGTCCTTGAAATAGCGGTTGCCCTGGTCGTCCGTGCCGACCTGGGTGCCATGCAGATAAGTGAACAGCCGCGTGCCGATGCTCATTGGGAAAATATAGGCGCTGCGAGGCCGCCGGTCCAGAGAGCCCCATTATCCACAAGATTTAGTAGGGCGAGGCTTCGCCATGCCCAAATCTGTGTTTTCGAGCAGCACAGGACGTGCTTAGCATGCACGCATGCGAACGATGCGGCTGTGGCAGGGTGTGCGGATGCGGCAGGTGGCGGCGAGCCCCGACCCGGATGAGCCTCCGCGTCTGGTGACGCTGCCGGTGTCCTGGGACGACCGCGCGGCCGAGGCGCTGGCGGCGCTGGCGCCTGGCGACGGGCCGGTGAGTCTGGCCGCGGCCGCCACGCCATGGCTGATCGCCATCGCCCAACTGAGCCGCGCGGAACGGCGCGATGAGACGCTGGCGGTGGAATTGCAGCGCCTGCTGCGTCTGCGGCGCATGGCCCCGGCCGCGCCGGTCTGGCGCGGCGAGCCAGGCGCCCCCGGCTTCGTGCTGAATGCCGCCGCGTTTTTCGACCCCGCCGCCGGTTTTGACATCGCCGGCTTTGGCGAGGCCGCGGCCCTCGCAACGCGCGCCTGCCTGCTGCTCGCCCCTGGTGCGCCCGCCTATGACATCGGCTTTGCCGGGCTGGACGATCTGCTGGCCTGCCTGGGCCTGGCCTATGACAGCCCGGCGGCGCGCGCCGCCGGCGCCTGCCTGGCCGCCCTGCTGCGCGCCCGCACCGCCCACGCGCTGGAGGGCGACCAGCGCGACCTGCTTGCGACGGGCGCGGACTTCCCGCATCCACCCAGGCTGTGCCCAATTCCGGGCCTGGCCGAAGCCGCCGCCCGCGCCCGCAATGCCGTATCGCGTACCCCCGACGCCGCAATGGCGAGCGGGATTTTTGCCGCCGGCCCAGTGGAGGCGCTGCTCGGCATCGAGACCGGCGGCATCGCCCCGGCCTTCTCCCCGGTGCGCGAGCGCCATCTGACCCGGGCCGCGCAGGACCGGCTGGCGGCGTGCAGCCTGTCGCCGGAGGCGGCGCTGGCGGCCGCCCTGCTCGGCGAAACCCCGCTGCCGACAGCGAGCCTGGCCGCCTATCAAGCCATGCACGATGCGGTCGCGCCCTATATGCAGGCGATGCCGCCGCGGCCCGAAACCCTGCCCGGCGCTGGCGCTGCCCCCATCCCGGCAGGCCGGGGCGCCAAATTCGAAGCACTTCCGGCCCGCCATGGCGGGCTGACGATAAAAGCCGGCGTCGGCGGGCACCGCGTTTTCATCCGCACCGCCGAGTATGCAGATGGACGGCCCGGCGAAGTTGCCGTCGCCCTGCCGCGGGAAGGGGCTTTGGCGCGGGGGCTGATGGACGGGCTGGCACAGGCGATCAGCATCGGCTTGCAACATGGGGTGGCGCTGGACGCCTATGTGGATGCGCTGGCGATGAGCGATTTTGGTCCGTCAGGCCTGGTGGATGGCGACCCTGCGGTCGGCTACGCCAGCTCGCTGGTGGACTATGTCATGCGCAGCCTGGCCGCGAACTACCTGGGCCGCCTGCTGCCCGAGGCCGAGTATGCCGCCACCGGCACCGAGGATGCGAGCCCGCTGCTTCCCCTCGACCTGCCCCGCGGCACTTCCCCGCGCGCCCGCCGGCGAGCGCTCAGGGTGGTGTGAGCCCGCAGCCGCGGGGTGGACGAAGTCCACCTTTCCGCCTCTCCACCGGTGTATCTCCGTGCGGTCCGGGGGAAGCCGGGCCTCGTCCACCCTACGAAGAAGGCGTCGGTCAGGCCGCATCCTCGCGCCGGTCGCGGACTTTGACGTAGGCGAGGGCGGCGTGCTCCTCGCAATAGGGTTTGCCGGTCACGGCGCCCATGTCGCAGAAGCGGAAACTGCGGGTGCCGGGTTCGCCGATCGGCCAGCAGCAGGGGGTGACGCGGGGCGCCGGGCGGGGCGTGGGCACGCTGCGCAGCATGGGCGGGGCACGTTCGGTGACCGCAGGCTGGGTTTCAGCTTCCGGCACCTCAGTCGGCATGGCGGCGATCGAGGCACTCAGCGCCGGCAGGGTCGGCCCCAGGCTGCGGCGAGGGTTGCGGATGCGCGGCGGACGCTCGCCGGTGCGGCGGATCGGCGACGGGCGCGAGGTCAGGTTCAGCCGGTGCGCCTTGCCGACCACGGCATTCTTCGAAATGCCCATCTGCCGGCCGATTTCGGCGGTGGAAAGCCCGTCCGCCCAGGCAATGGTGAGTTTCGCGATCGCATCCTCGGTCCACTCCATCTTGCGTCTCCCTGCCAGCTCAACCACTAGATGCTGAATCATCCAGCGCCGGATTGCAACCTAAGTTTGCGGCTGGGCCACAAAAACTTGTGGACAAGTTTGGCGTGAGACACAGGATGTGGTGGTCAGGCACCTATGGCGGAGAAATCGGGCTGCGTGGGGTGGCGCGCGGAGGCTTCTGTGCCGTCCTCGGGCCGGACGAGCTGGCAGGTTTGCATGCCGGCTGCGCGGGCGGCGTCGAGCTCGGCTTCGACGTCGGAGAGGAAGAGGCAGGTGCCTGGGGCGGCGGCCAGGGCGCTTGCGATGGCGGCGTAGCTGGCGGGGTCGCGCTTGGGGCCGGTTCTGGTGTCGAAGAAGCCGGTGAAGAGGGGGCAGAGGTCGCCTGCGGCGGTGTGGCCGAACAGGAGTTTTTGCGCCTCCACCGAGCCGGAGGAATATACGCAGAGGCGCGTGCCTGCCGCGTGCCAGCGGCGCAGGGCGGGGGCGACGTCTGGGTAGAGTACGCCTTCGATCTCGCCGGCGAGGTAGCCCTCGCGCCATAGCGTGCCTTGCAGCGATTTCAGCGGCGGGACCTTGGCATCCGCGTCCATCCAGCCGAGCAGGGCGGCGAGCGCGTCGCCGTCGGGCGCGAGGCGCGCGGCCTCCCGCACGTCCGGGTCATCCTGGTGGGTCGCCACATAAGCGGGCAGTGCCCGGCGCGCATAGGGAAACAGGATGTCCCGCACGAAGGCGATCGGTGTCGTGGTGCCTTCGATGTCGGTGATGACGACGGAGAAGCTCACGCGGCGGGGAAGCGCGCGCTGATGGCGTCGCCGGTGTAGTACGGGGTCCAGCCCGTCGTGTCGGTGAAGACGCGGAGCACGGTGAAAGAGGGTTCCTCGCCCGCATCGAACCAATGTTTTACATGGGCCGGCACGCTGATCAGATCGTTCTGGGTGCAGTGCACGTCGAACACCTGGCCCTCGACATGGAGCACGAAATTGCCGCTGCCGTGGACGAAGAAGCGGACTTCGTCTTCGGTATGCGTATGCTCGTCGATGAATTTGGCGCGCATGGCGGGGTAGGCTTCGTTGCCGGGGCGCAGGCGGATGACGTCGGCCGTGCCGGCGCCGCTCTCGCCCATCAGCCGGTCGAGGTAGGGGCGGTAGGCGGCGAGGATGTCGTCGGCCGGGGCGTCGGGGGAGACGCCGGCCTCCAGGTGCCACCGCTCGAAGCGCACGTTGATGGCGCGTAACGCATCGGCGATTTTGGCCGGGTCCTCGGTGCGTAGGGTGGGGTGGCCTGGGGTGTCTTCGGGGGTGATGGTGAGGCGACTCATAGGAAGTAAGTAAGGACTTCTTTTTTGAAAAAAAGAAGCAAAAAACTTTTATCATTAGGCTGCGCCCATCCGGCGGCGGGCACCAAGGGACAAAAGTTTTTTGGTTCTTTTTTTCAAAAAAGAACTTCTTTCTTACTTTATTGCCAGCCGGCGCCGCTCCAACTCGCAGGCCAGCAGAAACTCCAGCCCTTCCAGCCTGGCGAGCGCCATATCCATGGTCGGCCCCCAGACATAGACGCCGTGGCCGCGGATCAGATAGCCCAGCACGGCGCTGCGCAAATGCGGCTCGATGACGCCGGCGAGGCGTGCGATATCCTGGTCATTGTGGAACAAAGGCAGGTGCAGCACGGTCTCGTGCGTGGTCTGACCTTCGAAAATCTTCTGCACCTCATAGCCGGTGATGCGCAGGCTGGGCGCTGTCTCGGTGATGGAGAGCACGGTGTTCGGCACCGAGTGGCCGTGCAGCACGGCGCCGGCGTCCGGGAACAGGCGGTAGATCTGGCAATGCAGCAGCGTCTCGGCACTCGGCCGCGCGTCTGGCGTGATCACTGTGCCTTGGTCATCGACCTCGATGACCGAGGCTGCATCCAGAAAACCCTTGTGGCCGCCGCTGCGGGTGATGGCGATGCGGGGCCCCTCGATGCGCACGCTGATGTTGCCGGCGGTGGCGGGCACGAAGCCGAGCGCATCCATCCGGCGGCCGGCTCGGATGATGTCCTCCTGGGCGCGGACCGGAATGGCGGACACGTCGATCGCCTCGTGCGTATGGGGGAGTGGTGGGCTGAAGCCCAGCCTACGGGGACCTTCGGTATCCCGGGGAGGCTGCTAGCCGGGATGGACGGTCGTTGTCTCTCGCGCCGGCGCCGCTGTGGTGACGCCAGGGGCGGCGATCGATCCGGACGGGCGCTCGGCCGTGGCTTCGGCGCTGACGTCGCTGTCGTCGGCCATGTTCTTCTTGAAGGCTTTGATGCCCTTGGCGAAATCGCCCATGAGCGTGCTCACCTTGCCGGTGCCGAATAGCAGCAGCACGACCACGAGCACGATCATCCAGTGCCAGATGCTCAAACCACCCATCAAATCCTCCTTTGCCGGCGAGAGAGGAAATGGCCCACCCGGCGCCAGGTTGCAACCTCGCCAATGCGGGCGCGGGTAAGCCGATCGGCGTATCCGGTGAGGCGTCGCTGCACACTTTGGTAACCACACCCACCTAGGGTTGTGTTGACCGGCAGCACCACACGCCGCTGTGATGGTGGTGGCGCAGGTTTGGGAGACCGCAGGGATGGGCACTCTGGCCAATAATCCGACCGCGGCGCACGCCTTTACGCGCTTCGGCTTCGGCGGCCGGCCGGATGATGTGGTGCCATCCGACCCGATGGCCTGGCTGATGGCGCAGATCTCCTGTGCGGACCCCGCCCCCGTCGCCGGCATGCCGACGCTGCAGCAAAATCTGACAATCCTCTACACGGGCGAGCAGGCGCCGGCCGGATCGGCGGCGGCGAACGCGGCCAATGCCGCGATGAACACATTGTTCTCGGCCGAGATGCAGGCCGCCCTGACGTTTGCGGTGACGACGGCGATGCCGTTCCGCGAGAGGCTGGTGTGGTTCTGGGCGAATCATTTCGCCATCATGGCGCTGACCGGCACGGTGCAGGCCTGCGCCGGACCCTATATGCGTACAGCTATCCGGCCGAATATCACCGGCACCATCGCCAGCATGCTTCAGGCGGTGGTGACGCACCCGGCGATGTTCTGCGGGCTCGATGGCGAAGTGTCGGTGGGGCCGCTGAGCACGAAAGGGCTTGCCGCGGCGCGGAAAGGCCAGCCGCTCAACATTAACGAAAATCTGGGCCGCGAAATCCTGGAGCTTTATACGGTCGGCATCGACGCCGGCTACACCCAGGCGGACGTGGATGCGCTGGCCTATCTGCTCACCGGCGGCGACCAGGCCAATACGCTGGGGAGCACATTGGGCTACTTCTATAACGCGGCCAAGCAGCAGCCGGGCAATTTTACCCTGCTCGGCGTGACCTACCCGGGCACCCAGTCCGGCATGATGAGTGCGTTGCAGAACCTGGGCACGCACCCCGCCACCTATGCGCATCTGGCGACCAAGCTGGTGACGCATTTCGTGTCGGACACACCCTCGGCGTCGGATATTGCGGTGGTGACGGAGGCGTTCGCGAGCTCCGGCGGCAGCCTGCCGGCGGCGCATGCGGCCATCGTCGGGCTGCGTAGCGCCTGGGTGCCGCTGCAAAAGCTTCGCACGCCGCAGGAATTCCTGGTCGCGGTGCTGCGCGCCGCGAACGCCACGCCGGCGGGCATCGCCGCCATGCCGGCCTCGCTGGACGGCTTGCTCACGGGCATGAGCCAGCCGCTGTGGCAGCCGCAATTCCCCAATGGCTGGAGCGATCTGGCGGCGGACTGGACCGGCCCGCAACCGATGCTGATGCGCGCGGACTGGGCGAATTTCTATGCATCGTCGATCACCGGCGTCACGCCCGCGGCGGCGATGGCGGCGAGCGTCGAGCCGCTGCTGTCCAGCCGGACCGCAGCTTTTCTGCAAGGCGTGTCCAGCGCGCCCGAGCAGTTCGCCCTGCTCTTCTGCTCACCCGAATTCCAGAGGCGCTGACATGACCGACCTGACCGGATGCGGACACCGCTGCTCGTCGGGGCGGCTGCCGATCGGCCGCCGCGGCCTGATGCTGGGTCTGGGCGCGGCGCTGGCCATGGGCAGACCGATGCCGGCACGGGCGGCGAGCAGCGCGCCGCGGCTGGTCGTGATCAATCTGCGCGGCGGGCTGGATGGGCTGGCGTGCGTGGCCCCTTATGGCGACCGCAACCTGGCCTCGCTGCGCAGTGCGCTGATGGCGCCTGGCGTCGGGCAGCCGGGCGGCATGCTGGATCTGGGCGGCTTCTTCGGCCTGCACCCGGCGATGCCGAACCTGCACGCCATGTATATGGCCGGCGAGGCGGCCATGGTGCATGCGGTGGGCAATATCGAGCTGACGCGCAGCCATTTCGACGGGCAGGATTGCCTGCAAAGCGGCGCCGGCGAGCTGCTGACCAGCGGCTGGCTCAACCGTGTCATGGGCCTGGTGCCGAGTGCGGGCGACATGCAGAGCGGCATTTCCATGGCCGCCTGCCAGCCGCTGATGGTGCAGGGCCGCACCATCACCGCCGGCTGGGCACCGGATAGCCTGCCGCAGGCAGGGGCGAGTTTCGTATCCTCGCTGACCACGCTGCTCGCCGGCGACACGCTGCTCGGCCCGGCCTACGCGGCAGGCTACCTGGACCGCGCCAGTTTTGACACGTCGCTGAAGGCGGCGCGCATGCCGGCGGGATTGACGACGCTGCAGCACCTGGCCTGGGCGGCCGGGGATTTTCTCGCCTCGCCCACCGGCCCGACCATCGCCGCCATCGAAACCGACAGTTTCGATACCCATGCCTTTCAGGTGACCAGGCTGAGCAAGGCGCTGTCGGACCTGGACGGGGCATTGCTGCTGCTGAAGACGGCGCTCGGGTCGGCCTGGGCAAATACGGTGGTGATGACCATGACCGAATTCGGGCGGACGGCGGCGGCCAACGGCAGCGCCAGTCTCGGCACCGACCATGGCACGGCATTCGCCGTCCTGCTGGCCGGCGGCGCTGTGTCCGGCGGCCAGGTGATTGCGACCTGGCCTGGCCTGGCCGCCTCGCAGCTGTATGAAGGCCGCGATCTGGCGCCGACGGTGGATATACGCTCCATCGCCATGGGGATATTGCAGTCGCACATGGGGCTTTCGAGCGCGGCGATGGCGACGGTTTTCCCCGGCGTGTCGGTGAGTGCGATGACGCATATGGTGCGGGGTTGAGGATATCCTACGGCTCCTGGGCTCGCTTGCAATTCGGCAAGTCTGCCATAACATTGCGGAATGGCATGGTTCTTGTTCATTGACGAAAGCGGCCACGACCGAAAGGCATCCCCTTACGAGGTTCTGGCCGGGATTGCCATTCGCGTGGGCGATCTTTGGGACATGATCAATGCCATTCACCATGCAGAGATATCACGGTTTGGCAGGAGGTATAGCGATGGCAATGACGAGTTGAAGGGCACGAAAATTCTCAAGACAAAGGTATTTCAGCACGCGCGGCTGAATGTTCATGTCGCGGAAGCTGATATACCGGTATTAGCGAAATCTGCATTGGACGACGGTGCTCATGCCGGAATACGAGAGCTGAAGGGCCTGGCACTTGCAAAGCTTGGATACGTCAGAGACCTGTTCGACATCTGCGATCAGTTTCACTGTAAAATGTTCGCCAGTGTCGTAGAGACGACCTCACCGCCCACCACCTCGGGAGGACTGAGAAAAGATTACGCCTATTTATTTGAAAGATTCTTCTATTTTTTGGAAGACCATGGCGCCCGAGAAAACGGCATCATCGTTTTCGACGAATTGGAAAAGACGAAAAGCCATCTCCTGGTTGGCCAGACGCATCGATATTTCAAGGACACCGCAATTGGAGCCCAGAGGGCCAAGCTTATTGTTCCGGAACCGTTTTTTGTACATAGCGACCTGACCACAGGTGTTCAGATCGCGGATCTCATTGCCTATTGCATATCATGGGGTTTCAGGACGCCGCGCATGGTTAAGCCGGCGCGCAGTGAGCTAGGTGAGTACGCAAACCAGATTGCGCGCCTGCGCTACCGCGCGGAACGCCATATCATGGGGAGAGGCATGTCAGACATATGGAGTATCGCCCATATCACCGACCTGCGCACCAATCTGGAAAGGCTGGGCGATATAGGCGAGGGCTGACGAAAAGGCAATGCAGGCGTTAGCACCACAAAGCCTCCATCCTGTCTTTAGCCCGAACAGGGTCGGAAATCAACTGCAAAGTATCGTGGCAGAGATAGCTCAGTAGCAGTGAGTGCGATGTCGCATATGGTGCGCTTGTGACCACATAATTCGCAGTATCATCGTAGGGTGGGCTTCAGCCCACCGTCGCCCGCGTCGCCCTTGTGTGGTGGGCTGAAGCCCACCCTACGGTTCCTTGCTCAGAGCTGGGCGCGGAACTGGTCGATCAGCGTCTCGGCTGCATCGCGCGACATGCGCAGGGCGCGTCGCGTAACATCTTGCGAAAATCCGGCTCTGGCGAAACTCGCCAGCACACGCCGCTGCGCCTCGGGCGTGGCGGGCGTGGCGCCGAAGGGGCCGGCGCGGCGCTTGCGGGCGTGGATCAGGGCGGCCGCCAGCTCGGCCTCCGCGGCTGAGGGCAGGGCATCGTCGGCCACCGGCTGAGGCACGCCGCGTTGCGCGAGGTGGGCGGCGATGGCGCGGCGGGAGCGGCCGGCGCGCGCGAGGCTGCGGCTGCGGGCCTGCGCGAAGGCGGCGTCGCTGACCGCGCCGGCGGCAGCGAGACGCGCGACCAGGCTCGCCACCGCGTCGCGCGCGATCTGGGCCTGGGCGGCTATGGCCTCCGCATCCGTGTCCTGTTCGGCCGCCCAGCGGGCGATGCGCGCGTGCAGAACGCGCGCCAGCCCGGCCTCGGTGGCGGCGAACCGGGCGAGATAGCGCAGCGCCGCTTCATGCAGGTCCGCGTCAGTAGGGGTGGGGCGGCGCGTGCGCATGGGCAGCCAGTGTGCCACGCGCGCGCTGAGCCTGTCCGGCGGCGTGTGCCATGTGTAAAAGTTTTTTGGTTCTTTTTTTCAAAAAAGAACTGCTTTCTTAATCGCCGCCTCCCACCGCGGCGCCAGCGTAGAGGGCCGATAAAGCTCAGCCTGCCGCAGCCCTTTCTCACGCATGGCCGCAAGCTGCCCTTCCTCATGCGGCAGCTCGGCGAAGCGGGCCATCATGGTGCCGAGCTGTTTTTCGTCGTAAGGGTCAAAATATTCGGCCGCCTCGCCATAGACCCAGCGGTGGACGGGAATGTCGGAGGCGATTACCGGCGCGCCGCAGGACATGCCTTCGATGCCGGAATAGTCAAAACCCTCGGCGCGACTGGGGGCGACCACGCCATGCGCCATGGCGTAGAGCACGCGCAATTCGGCAACCGGCACGCCGCTGAGATGGATGGCGCCTTCGCGCACCAGGGCGGTGAGTTCGGCGAGTTCGAGATCGGAGCGCCAGCCGGGGTTCGCCACGATCAGAAGCTGGATCGGTTCGCTGGTCATGCGGCGGGCGATTTCGAAGGCGCGGAACAGCTTGATGTAGTTCTTGCGCGGCTCCAGGGTTGAGACGGTCAGGAACAATTTCGGCAGTGTGGGCGGCAGATCGGTGGCGCCCCGCGCGGTCGCCTGGCTTTTGCGGCGCATGAGAATGGTGCGCAGCTCATGCTCGGGCCGGATGTCCGGATAATATTCGGGTGTGACCGTGACAGGGATAGTGTGTACGCGCGCCTCGGCCTGGGGGAACATGCGCAGCAGATCGTCGCGCACCGGCTCGGATCCGCAATAGAAGCTGGCGCCATCCTGCATGTTGCGCTGGAGGTTGCGCGCGTGGCTCATGGCGTGCAGCCAGGGGTCGCCGATGGTGTGCGGGCTGAGCAGCGGCAGCGCGTCGTAGTAGCGGACCATCAGCCTGGTGCCTGGCGCCACCCGGTAGGGGGTCGGCGAGGCGGAGAAGAACAGGTCCCAGCCCTGGCTCTCGATCCGGCGCTGGAGCAGGCGCGGCAGCATGCCGAGCGAGCCGGCATATTCGCGGCCGATGGCGGTGGCATAGAATTCGGCGCGACGCAGAACATGCCGGTCGTGCGGTGCGAGCGTGCGGTCGAACAGCCGGACCCAGAGGTAATCCTCGAACAGGACCGGATCGATCGGCATGTCCAGCCGCTCCCTGCGGAACATTTCGCTGAACAGCAGATAGGGCTTGACCAGGCGCCGGCGGATGAAGCCGGGCATGGTCTGCTCGATGAGCATGGGCCATTGCACGCGCCTGGTATCTTGCGCAATCAGAACCTTGGTCTGTTCCAGCGTCTGTTCATAGGGCGTCAGGCCGGGGCGGGAGCGAAACGTGTAATGCACGCCCGAGGCCAGGCCGGCGAAGCGGCGCAGGGGCAGGCCGGCAAACATGGCGAACAGCAGCCGGAATTCCTGCGGGATGCCGGAAAACCCTTCGTAGCACGGCCGCAAATCCATCATCAGCGAAGGGCCGGCCTGGGCCGGCGCCACGCCGTCTGCCACCGGACCATCCTTCGCGAGCACGTTCATCAC